>Ga0164318_10005660_pt1 | contig 12086 bp, 10 predicted proteins | sample GuaBasSedimGuay9_FD_113734 | JGI IMG/M metagenome (GOLD analysis project Ga0164318, IMG submission 113734) | Subseafloor sediment microbial communities from Guaymas Basin, Gulf of California, Mexico - Guay9, Core 4571-4, 0-3 cm | ecosystem: Environmental > Aquatic > Marine > Hydrothermal vents... | reverse complement strand
TCCGTTCCCGACAAATCTGGGCAGCGCTCTTCTCGCCCTTAAGTGCCCCTAAGACTACCTCAGCTTTGAACTGAGGACTGTAGAATCGTCTCTTACTCATAATTGAACCCCCTTTCTACTGAACATAACAAATATAATACTTGTTTAGCTCACTGTCCAGTCCCAGGGGTTCACTTCAAAGTTGTTGCTATTAATCTTCACCATCAAAATATAATAGATGAGGAGGTACGAAAAATGAAGAAAGCAGATGTAATTGTAATCGGTGGAAGTGCTGCTGGAATAACGGCAGCAATAACCTGTCGTAGACACTATCCTGAAAAAAGCGTTTTGTTGATCAGGAAAGAGAAACAGGTACTCATTCCTTGTGGGATACCGTATATCTTTGGAACCGTCGGAAGTGCAGATAAAGACCTGATCCCCGATGCCGTTCTGGAGAAAAATGGTATCGAACTTGTAATCGGTGAGGTCACCGGTATTGAGCGCAACGACCGTTTTGTCGCGACGGCAAATGGGGAGAAGATTGGTTATGAGAGACTCGTGCTTGCAACCGGTTCGATACCGATTATACCCCAAATACCTGGTGTGCATATGAAGAACATCTTTGCTGTTAAGAAGGACGTCTCTCATCTGCAGCAGATGCTTGATCAGTTGGATAGGACTTCCAATCTTGTAATTGTGGGAGGTGGCTTTATCGGTGCGGAATTTGCCGATGAATGTCGGAAGAACCGGGAAATCAAAATTACAATGGTGGAGATGCTCCCACACTGTCTTATGTTGACCTTTGACGAGGATCTCTGTAGTCTCGCTGAGGGTATAGAGAGAGGGCATGGGATTAAGATTCTGGCGCCCGAGAAAGTCGAGGCTTTCCTGGGAAATGCCGTGGTGAAAGGGGTAAAGCTTGCCAGCGGTATGGAGTTAGAGGCAGACATGGTGATTCTTGGTATTGGTTCTGTCGCGAATACAAAGCTTGCAGAAAAAGCAGGCCTGGAATTGGGTCCTACAAAAGGCATTCAAGTCAATCGTTATATGCAAACTAGCGATGAGAATATCTTTGCCTGCGGCGATTGTGCTGAGAAGGTCTCATTTTTCGATGGCAAACCCTCTAAACTCAAGCTTGCTTCTACGGCGACCAGGGAAGCTCGGATAGCAGGTGCCAACCTGTTTGGAGTGCGACGGATTAACGACGGCGTAATAGGCGTTTTTTCCACCATATTGGACGATACTGCCTTTGCACTTGCGGGACTCTCAGAGAGGGAAGCCAGACAGAAAGGCTATAATGTTGTTACCGGGAAATCGGAAGCGCCAAACCGCCACCCTGGTGGTATGCCAGAAGTGGCTAATTTGAAAGTTAAGCTGGTTTTTGAGAGAGGTACCGGTGTAATCCTCGGGGGACAAGTCACGGGTGCTAAGTCCGGTGGTGAGTTGATAAATGCCATCAGCGCTTGTATTCACGAGAAAATGACGATCGATGACATTGCCGCCTTCCCAATGGGGACGCATCCGGCGCTGACTGCTTCGCCAATCGCTTATCAACTGGCCAATGCAGCGGAAATGGCTTTCAAGGCTATGCAATTAGAATGAAATTTGCGACAAGAAGATGGTTACTAGATCGCCTGATCGAGTACATCCAGCTGCGGTGCTTCGGACCTCCTCCCAAATCCAGCCCATTAGCTGAATTTGGCATACATCCGGAACGTGAGAAGAGATAATGCCCGATGAAATACAAGGCCTAAAAAGGAGGATTAATCCAATGCCACGTATAGATGAGAACTTGTGTGTCGGATGTGGAATATGTGTTGACGCATGTCCTGATGGTTTTGAGGTGAAAAATAGAAAAGCTGTTATCAAAAACCCAAATGCGACTTGCATCAACAAAGCAATGTTAGCTTGCCCCGTTGAAGCAATAAAACCTGATACAGAAGGAGTTACGACAGGATAGACAGTCCACTGTGCCACTCAAGCTATCTGTGTATTGAACTAGATACGGATAGAGGGAGGGACAGAGGATTGGGCATGGGACCTCAGGGCCGACGACGTGGCGACAAAACAAGGAGGTGAGATAATCCCGTGGACAAAAGCAGAAGACCGTGTTGGTTGTGGCGTACGGTTTCAGAATTGTCACGTAGGAAAAGTTTCTCCATAGATATGGCTAACTGTATTCGTTGTGGAATCTGCCACGATGCGTGCCCCAAGGGTGCAGTAAGATTTGACAGCGACAAATGCGAGATGACATAATGGCACACATCAAAAATAAAGGAGCTTACCTGTGCATACGGTAAGCATCTTGGTGATGCGAAAGAAGAGCAAGAATCTCTCAACAGGATAATAAGATACTTCAATAAGCGGCAAATTGCTATCGGAAAAAATCGGAGGAACTACGGATGATTAATAAAAGGCGGTTGGAATGTTTTTCGAACAAATGGAGATAATGTCGTAGAGAAAATGATATGGCAATGGGTCGCTCAGCACACCAGTTACGGCTCACCTCGTTTGCCCAAACTCCGGCTTCACCGAAACCTCATATATTTCGGCAACGTCAGGCGTGAAAGTAAACGAAAGAAAATAAGATGGTGAAAATGTGACAGAGAGGTTAGAATGAGAACATACCTTGACTGTATTCCGTGTTTCTTTGATCAAGCACTTCGTGCAGGGCGGATAGCAACGGGAGATGAAAATAAACTGAGAAATCTGTTGAATGAGATAGGGGCGATGCTAAGGTACATCCCTCTCGAAAGCAGCCCACCAGAAACCGCAATGCTAATATACGAAAAAGTGAGAGAAATCACAGGAGAATTTGATCCATACAAGCAGATAAAAAAGGAGAGCACTAAGAAAGCCTTGGCATTATACTCCGCTTTGAAAAATGAAGTTGAAAGGTCGAATGACAAACTCCTTACAGCAATAAGAATTGCAATTGCTGGTAATGTGATAGACTTCGGCGTGAATAGAGACTTCAATATCGAAGAAGAGATAGATGAAGTACTCAAAAAGGATTTTGCGATATTCGATTATGAGAAATTTAGGGATTGCTTAGATAAGACCGATAAGATTTTGTATATCGGCGACAATGCTGGGGAATCTGTTTTCGATAGAATCTTAATAGAGGAGATGAAAAAACCAGTAATATATGTGGTTAGAAAAATACCTGTCATAAATGACGTGACGTTCGAGGATGCGATGGAGGCGGGAATTGATAAAGTTGCATCTATATTATCATCCGGAACCAGTGCACCTGGAACTGTTCTTAAAACATGCAATGCTCAGTTCAAGAGGGTATATAAGGATTCAAAGTTTATCATAAGCAAGGGGCAGGGAAATTACGAGGGGCTTTCTGATGAGAAAAATCCCATATTCTTTCTGCTAAAGGTAAAGTGCTGGGTTATCGCCAATGATATTGGTGTCAACGAAGGGGATATTGTACTGAAAGGAATAAACATCTGAATTTGAGATCCTACCTCGCCCAAAACAGCATATACGCTTTCGACTCACCGACTTGACCTTCTGGAAGATCGCTGCCTTTGGTGGTAATCTCTCACCTGCCGCGAGTGTTACGCGAAATTTATCCCGACGCGCCCAAAGGACAAATATCTTAGCCGATAATCTAGATTTGTCGAGTCCCTTATTTTGGGTCTCTATTTTCGGGAAGCCCTATGAGAGTTCCACTTCCGGCGATGAAGCACAAGGCAACTTCTTCGCCACGAACCGACAAGGGCACCAAGAATGCCGCTCATTTGTGATTTTCTGCTTTAGTGGCTGATAGAGATTGAGGCAACAGTCCGATCAAAATGATCATCTCACCAGTCTTTTGTCGAAGAGGGGTTTTGACTGCTCAGCTTTCAGATAACCGTCTACACTTCCCTGGTCAACAGCCTTTTTCACCACCCTCAGGGTTTCCTCAGAGGCCATAAGTATTTTATCTACCTCTTCCTCTTTGTGAGCAAAGGAGACGACAAAATATCCCGTGGCCCCCGCAAATATCCCTCTTCTGGCAAGTTCCTGACAGTAAAGGGTGTTCAACTGATTCACAAGAGATCTATCTCCATATTTGAACAGAATGGTTGTCATACAGGGAAGGCCTGTTATTTCTGCTTTGACGCCTATTCTACAGGCGAGTCTTTTCATCTCGGCTACATAGCGTTCGCCCATCTTCCAGATGTGCTGGACGACACCCTCTGCCTTTATCTTCCTTATGCAGGCCAGACCTGCTGCTATGGTGGAATTATCGTCCCAGAAGGTGCTGGATATGAACATCTCTTTGGAGGCCTCCATCACATCCCTGCGGCCCACCACAGCCGTGAGAGGATAACCATTGGCAATATCTTTTCCAAATACCGCCATATCTGGAGTGACGCCGAAGAACTCCTGAGCCCCTCCCAAGGCAAGTCGGAACCCGGTGTTTACTTCGTCAAATATCAGCAGGGCGCCGTGCTTGTGAGCCAACTCCTTTACACCCTCCAGAAAGCCCTTTTCGGGCAGATAAGTCCTTGATGGCTCCATTATCACGCAGGCCACCTCCCCTCGATTTCTCTCCAGCGCTTCCTTTAGGGAGGAGAGGTTATTGTACTCAAATGGAACAGCCGTGCCTCGTAGGCACCTGGGAACCCCTGTCGTGGGCACATCAGGCATAAGATGTTTGTTCAATGTATCCGGAGACTCCAGATTCGCTGCCAAGTACCAGTCGTGCCAGCCGTGGTATCCACAGAAGAGCACCTTATCTCGGCCAGTAAACCCTCGGGCGATCCTCACTGCCACTGCATCGGCCTCTCCGCCGGACTTCCCGAAACGCACCATCTGGGCACAGGGTATCACCTGAACAAGCTCCTCGGCCAGTTCAACCTCTACCGGATGGAGTATGCTGAAGATGGTGCCTTTTTTTATTTGTTCCATCACCGCCCTGTCCACATCTGGGTCGCAGTATCCTAAGATTGCGGAGTTTATGCCCATCGTCATGTCGATATACTCGTTCCCATCGATATCCCAGAAACGGGCTCCTTTTGCCCTCTGGGCAAATATGGGAGAGACCCCGTGGGCGAACCGAACTGGGCGGCGGCTTAAGAGCTGTGTGCCACCTGGTATCAGTCGCTCGGCCTTTCGAAATAGATCTAAAGACTTCCTCACTGAGGGAAATCCCTCGCTTTCTCTTTTCCCCATAGTCATCTCCTTTTTCAGTCATCTATGGTAGCAAAAGATAGGCTTGGTACCCACCAAGTACAGGTAATGTCGAGATTCTAATTGTGGCAGAAGCAGTTTCTGCTGCCTTGCAGAAGGAACCCAAATAGAGAATCCCACAGTCACAAGAAAAATCGGCAGTACTAAAAGCAGTTGATAACTTCCGATGACTGATACATGAGGCGATCCAGAAGACAGTAGGCCCTAAAATGTGTGGCTATATCTAACTGATATATTGTCATTAACATAGCGGCGTTGACTCTTCCCCTCTCTCACTGATCTGACGCCCACCAGACTGAGCTGACCCCAGGAAAGACTCAAGGTGAAGGTTCGAGAAGTGCTCTCCCGAAACAGTTCCCTCACCTCTTTGTGTTTCCAGGTTTTGCTGCGATTCCAGGTATATCTGGGCATCAGTGAAATTCCTCCTTCCTGATAGGATAATGAGAATGTGACGGAGTGGTTCTGACTATCTTCTGCCACCGCCTCTGACCCATTTTGGTAGAGCTTCCCATAGTCACGAGCTTTAAAACCATAGGTTACAGTCAGATTCAGAGTGGGGGTCAATTTAATGTTGACGGAATTGCTGGCAGAGAGCATACGAGAGATATTGCTCTTGGCATCATCGGGGTTTAGTATCTCGTCAAAGTCGTATTCGGTGTAGTTTGCCGTGAGCATATAGTTCTGAGATAGCCGGAGCCGTTTGGAAGGTCGATACTCCATACGGGGATTGAGAGAATATCTCCTTGTCCAATGGTTGTTGGCGGATCTTTCACTCTCGAGGTTTACTGTGTGGTTTTGATCTGTGCCGCCAGAGATCGTGAGTTCAAAATTGTCTCTAAGCTTCTGAATGTATGTTATCTTGAAATTGCTCTTGAAATCGTCTCGGTCGCTCACCTCCTGAGGGTCTGGTGTGTCAGTGCTGTATTTGGCTACCAGCGTGGAGAAAGAGACCGAAGCCGCTTGGGTAAGATTGAAGTCCAGGGAGGATTTTACTGACAGGCTGGCGGTTTTTTTGTCCAGACTGAATCTCCTGTAGTCACTGTTGCTTTTTTGAAAGTTTACGCCAGATGTGAAATTGGCCCCAAAGGGCTTAGCCGAGATGTTGGTCGCGAGGTTGAACTCGATCTTCTCATTGTCGGTTCCCTCTTTGGGGTTGCCCTTAATGTGACTCGCCGGGTCTCTCACCTGGCTGTACGAGTAACCCACTTCACCTCCTACGCTGAGGCCTGCCTTTGGCTTCAAGTTGAAATCGGTCTTGACACTGCTGCTGTGATTTCGTCTTACGAATAATCTATCTTTTCCTTCCACAGCAGTATAGTATCCTTGCTCATTACGACTCTGAGACAGACTCAATGATGTCGCCAACGTAGAGCCAGGACGATAGCTCAAGCAGATGCCCAAATTGCTGTTCAGATTCCTTCTCTTCAGAGAATTGCCCGATTTTCCGAAATGAAACGAAAGATTCGTGTTTTCTGGAAGTCTGGGAGTGGCGTTTACAGCGAGATTGTAGCTTAGACCTGAGTCTCCGTGGCCCCGTCGGCGGTCGAATGCCTGGCCCACCGACTGGGAGAGTGAAAGGGAACGGAAAGGTTTGTAGGAGAAAACTGCGCTGAAATTCCTGGTCTGTACCGGTTCCTTTGAATATAGGTTATCGGAACTCTCATTTGCAGAGACACTTACGCTTAAGGTTATCTTTTCCGAGTAGGGATAGTTGAAAGAGAAACGGGCTGTGCTTCGGTCCTGCCAGCGGTCTTGTCGCCGGGCTGACTTTGTCAGTTTAGAGCGAAGTTGGCTGGAGGCGGATATGTTCAGACGGTCGCCAATTGCCCTTTTGAAGTTAAGGGAATGATTCCAATTGAATGTCTTGCCCATCTGAGAGAAGTTGAAGTTGTAATTGGTTCCCTCCCCTAAACAGGGATGAGGAAAAACCCAAGAGGAAAGCAACGACACTGTTAGAAAAAGAAGCCTATTCATCTCGTCTGTTTCGCTATTACCGTTTTGGGTAGGAAACAAGGTGGGCAATGGCATTGCTTAACGCGGCGAATTCCTCCAGGCTCAGGGTTTCCGCTCGACGGCGCAAATCGATCCCGGCCTTTGCGGCAACGATTTGTAGGCTCTCAGCAGTCAAGCCTGGCAGCGAACGAAGCGAATTCTTAAGCATCTTTCTCCTTGTGCTGAAAGCAGATTTCACTGTGCTGAAAAAGATTCTTTTATCTTCTATATTTACAGGCAGAGACTCTCGAAAACTAAGGCGGAGAAGGCTGGAGTAGACCCGTGGCTTCGGCTGGAAATAGTTGGGAGGGATGTCAAAAAGCAGGCGAGGTTCGGCCCGAAGCTGCACCATTACCGAAAGCATACCGTAGCTCTTGCTGCCTGGGGCTGCTGTTATTCTGCGGCCCACCTCCCTTTGAACCATCAGAATTGCCCTCTCAACGAACATGTGGTTGTCAACGAGTTTTGAGACCACCGGGCTGGTGATGTAGTAGGGAAGGTTGCCGACCACAACTAACTTTGGCGAACCTGCCCAGCGGACAAGCTCGGAGAAGGAGACATGTAAGATATCTTCCCTTAAGAGCCTTAAGTTGTTAGAATTAGTGAATTCCATCTCCAGTTTTCGGAACAGTGCCCCGTCGATTTCGACCGCCAGTACACTTCTGGCACGTTCTATCAACCCTCTGGTCAGGGCTCCTTTTCCCGGCCCGATCTCCAGCACTGACTCGTAAGGCTGTATCTGGGCAGCTTCTATAATCCTGTGGACAACTTCTGCATCCACCAGGAAGTGCTGACCACGTCGCCTTGGGGGAACTCCGGTCACAGTGGACTTCTGAGATACACAACTCTGCAGAGCTGGAACCATTAAATTCCCCATTGTTTCAGCTCAAACTCCCGGTCGTGTAATAGAAGGTAGGTGAAGTGCTCAATCCAGTCGCCGAGAATAACAAATGTTTGCCCATTCTCAGTTTGGAGCAGAGGGGTGTGGATGTGACCCATGACCACAGCGTCAAATCCCTGGGCGAACTTTTTCTGAGCAGCCCGTTGACAGATTCGTTCTAGATAGCCAATATCAAACTTCCTGGAATTTCTGAACCTGGAATTGGAAGCCCATCGCGCAATAATTGCCCCAAAGTCAGGGTGAATTAGACTGAACAACCCAATACAGAGGGGGGAATGCAGAACATTTTGCAACAGCTTTGCTCCCGGCCCCACTCTCAGTAGCTCATCTCCGTGGGTCACATATATCCGCAGCCCGTGATGGATGGCTATGACCGGAGATTGAGATACCTCTATCCCGATGCCTTCAGATAGAAACGAGCCTATCCAAAAGTCGTGGTTCCCAGCTAAATAGACCACCCGAGTCCCGGATTTGATGAGTTGATAAAGCTCACATAGTATCTTAGGATTTCTTCTGCTTACGACGGATTTATATTCAAACCAGAAATCGAAAAAATCCCCAACTACATACAAAACCTCTGCCTTTCCTTGAAGATTGTCCAGAAAGGAGAGGATTTGTTTTTCTTTGATCTTCTCTTTTTGGTTATCCTCCGATCCCAGATGCGCATCGGAGATAAAATAGATGTCTCCCATCTGTTCTCACATGATTTACAGTCTCTGTTTCGTGGTTGCAAAATCGCCGAAAGCAAGCCAGAGAAGAGTTGCAATCAGATTGATATTTCACCGAGAGCCTTGTCGCCTACCTCTGGGTTCTTTCAATTTTCGAAACTGTCCGAAGCTGTATGACTTTTTGCTTGGATAATGAATATCAATAGCAATAATGCTGTGGGAATGGGGGCAACTGTGGAGCAGTTGTCCAAATGATTGTGGGAAAGTTGCTGTACAACTTTGGGATAAGGTCCAATATTGAAAAGATATGGACCCGATTCTTCGCTTAGCTAAGGAATATACGCAGCATAGCCTTCGGAATTACCAATAAGTGGCCAGGATTAACCCGGCTGATGTCCATAAATCTTATCACCCTATTAACCGTTGCCAATAGCGAATGAGGGCAATTTAGCATTGGTTGGACCAATTCCGAAAATCTTCACTCACAGTCAAAGAAGATATCCTCTGCAACATTAATAATCTACAACCCGCGGGTTGAAAAATCAAGCGAAAAATTGCAACAAGCGGTTTTTCAAGGTCTTGGCTCTGCCCCGGTGTGCACCCGGGTCCTCGATGTGGCCAACAGAATCAAGGCGATAGTGAGCAGGAAGGCTATAATCAACCAGAGACCGGCGCCGATGCTGTATGTTTCAGCTATCCACCCGATAAACCCTGGCAGCGTAAGTCCACCCAAGGCAGCAAAGCCCATAACAGCACCCATTGCAGTGGCGAAGAATCTCGGCTCCCTACTCTGGGCCAATGTCAGGATAAGAGGGAACACCCCGGCGAAAAAGAGACCGGAAAAGCCGATCAACATCGGCGTAAGTAGTCTGCTCTTCAAACTAAAGGCGGCACTCAAGCTCACTGATGCCGCAAGCACACTGAGCAAAATCAGTGAGGCAGTACTGACCTTTTTGGACAGAAAACTGCAGAACAGACGGCCCAAGATAATGGTTAACCAAAAAGTGGACAAGACCAAAGAGGCGTTGAACGGAGAGAGCGCAAGCTCTTCCTGGAGATAGGAGACTACCCAGGCTCCAAGTCCGACCTCTGCTCCTAAGTAAAGCCCTAGACAGATAGCCAGGATCAACAACACGGGCTTCCTGAAAAGTTCTGCCACATCAGTGAGCCCTATTGGGTTGTTCTTATGTACCTTTGGAAAACGCTGGAGGGCCGCATTCACAAAGAGAACAAAGGCAAATCCAGCAGCGCACAGATAACTTACACGCCAACTAAAATTCTTAGCTAAGAGCAGACCGACAAAAAAAGGGGCCATAAAGGCGCCTATGCTGTAGAAAGCGTGAAGCAAGTTTAAGACAAAACCACTTTTGCCAGGATTGACATCTACCACCAAGGGATTACATGCCCCTTCTATAAACCCACCGCTGGCCCCGATCAGAACCATTGAGCCCAAGGTCACAAAATAAGTGCGAGAGAGGCCGAAGCAGAAAGACATAGCAGCCAGCACAGAGAGCCCTAACAGAAGTACCCTCTTCCTGCCCACTTTGTCGGCCAGGAAACCACCCACGAATGTGGACACTGCGTAGCCCCCTAACAGTCCCGAAAACAGACTGCCTTGCAGTGAGTAGTTTAGATTAAGGTCTAAGGCAATAGCTTTCAAGGCAGGGCCTGCTAAGGTGGCAGTGAATCCATAGAGAAAAAGCGACAAAAACGACACTGCTGTGAGCATTCTCTCATTAATGGATTGGCTCATCCATACAGCTCCTTTGTTGTTTTTCTTCTCGTGTCTCCTCACATATTCTTTTCCCAGGATAGAAATCCGTCACAGGGGAAGTTCAACTGCTTTGCCTGTTTTGGCTGACTGGTAGGCAGCCGCTACGATCTCTAAGTCTTTCCTGGCTTCCCGGCCGTTTGTGATAGGCTGTTTGTCTTGGAGAATGCAATCCACAAAGTGAGCGCATTCAGCTTCATAGGTGTTGACAGAAGGGACCTGTACTGGGGCGGGTTCTTTGTGATGAGAGAGTCCCTCTGGCAATCTTCGGCTGTGCAGGAACAAGTTCTCTGCTTGCTGCCAGAGGTATCCCTCAGTGCCGTAGACAGCAAAGTGAACCTGGGGGCCGGATGCGGGTATGCCCCAGCTTGTGATCAGATTGCCCATAGCCCCGTTCTGGAATTTCACTACCAGATTGGTGTCTTCACCCTCCATCTCCTGGAGGACAATACCAGTATTTAGGGCGAACACCTGGGCAGCGTTTGAGCCAGCAAGCAGTCGCAACGTGTTTACGGCACGGATGCCTGAATCTATAAGGTTACCGCCACCTACCCGCTGTTTGCTGCACCGCCACCCCATAGGCTTGTAGTACCACATCTCATATACCCGGATCAAAAAGGTGCTGCCTAACAGTCTCTGGTCAATGAAGTGGCTAGCTTTTATTGCACTTGGCCAAAAACGCTGGTTTTCGGCTACCATAAGTTTCACCCCGGCCTTTTCGGCAGCGGCGATCATCTCACCTGCCTCCTCCTTGAGACTGGAGGTTACCAGGCCGATCTTTATCCGCTGCTGCAGGAGAGTGGTGAGAAACCCCTTAAGTCCCGGCACAGGTTCAATGAGAATGTCGGTGATCTTGCCGTAGCGGATCGCATAAAGTGTCTGATGGTACCTCTTGTAGTAGGTGGCTATATGCCCCTCCAGTCCAGCCTGGTCTAGACGGTAAGTCTTGACCAGATATTTCAAATGGTCGGTCTGACACCGATGATATGGGGGAAATCCTCCCTGGCGAATTGAATTTTAGGGTCAGCCAGTACCTCTCTCGTCATCTGTCCCATTGTTTCCAGCACCAATTTCTTGGTATCCGTGCCGAAGGCGTCCATATCCATCATCACTGCCTCTAGAGTCCGGGAGGAAGACGGGGCATCTGGAATTGGGTAGCGAGTTTCAACCGGCGTATAAACAGTAACACACTGCGCGTTCTGTTCAGTAGTGATCTTCCACCTTATTTTGGCTTCTGAGTTTCTCCTTTCTATTCAACTGAAGGTTCCATTCCAGTAATTTTGACAGGGCCTGTACATAATGGCAAAAGACCGTCAGTTTTGACCTAATCAGTTGCCCGTGTTAAATCTGCGCCCTGGGTCTGCAGTAGCGCCTCAGCATTGCGGTGAAGGATGTTATGTCGATCCTCGTCCGTAATGTGGGCACAAATAATACAGCCAATCCCATAATGAGGATCGAACCAGGGCATATCCGTGCCGAAGAGAATCTTGTGTGAACCCGCCCCCTGCACCATTCTCTCGATGATTCCGTTGACGTGATAGGCAGCGGTCAGCTCCAGATAGACGTTGGGATAATCCCGTGCCAC
>Ga0164318_10005659_pt1 | contig 12086 bp, 12 predicted proteins | sample GuaBasSedimGuay9_FD_113734 | JGI IMG/M metagenome (GOLD analysis project Ga0164318, IMG submission 113734) | Subseafloor sediment microbial communities from Guaymas Basin, Gulf of California, Mexico - Guay9, Core 4571-4, 0-3 cm | ecosystem: Environmental > Aquatic > Marine > Hydrothermal vents... | reverse complement strand
TATATTTATCCTTTCTAATTTATCAAAAATTTTTTGTAGTTCGTTGCCCTTTAAGTATTCTATAATTACATCTATATCACATAAAATTTTTACATTCTCCATGCTTTTTCTCTTAATCTTTCTTTAGTAATATCTCTATCTTTCCAAATATCAAAGATTCCCTTCAATTTATGTCCCTTTTTAGATTTTTGAGATTTTTGTATTTTAACGAAAGGTAATCGTTTTAAAAAGCTTATTAAATTTCTTTCTTCTTTATTATTTTCAATTTCTAAAATAACTCACATAATTTTTTCCTTTTTTATCTTTTAAGTTTTAAATTTCTTGCTATCTTCATTTTAGTATATTCTTTAAACTTTTCTAACGGCACAAATAACCAACTGAAAGACGCTCTGCGCCTTTTATCAGTCTGAGTTAATTTGCATTGTTATATGTTTTTCGATAAAGAATTATTTCTTTTTTGTGACTGCATTATAAACTATAGCGATTACTAATCCACCTATCGCACCGTCGATGAATCCCCATATGGCTCCAATAATACCGCCTAAAAAACTTGGATTGAATCCAATATAAACTGAGGACATTACCTCAACGAATTTTGTACACCATCCAAATATGGAAACCCAACCAGCAAACAATATGTAAATTGCCCATGAGGTACCAAGTCCAACAGCCAATCCTTTTACACTTAATTTTTCCATTTTTTCCCTCCTCTTTAAAAATTTCAAAATTTTTTCTAATTCAGCTTTATTTCTAGCTCTCTGGACTAATTTCATATAAACTATGGAATTTACAAAAGAATTCAGCAAATTTATTATTTCTTCCAATAATTCTTTATTCCCTCTGAAAATGTCAATAAAAATGCAGGTATCAATTAGAACCTTTTCCACAAAAATTTTCTCCATTCTCTTTGAATATTTTCAGAAGTATCTTCAAATCTGTCTTTCCATATCCTAACTATTTCGTATAATTCTTCTTCTTGTTGAATTTTATTCTTTGTAATACCTTCATTTTTAAGTATTTTTAAAATTTTTGGGTTAAAATAGGTTTGTTTATAACAAATTCTTTTTTTATTTTTAAGGGGACATTTATTATAATTACTCCCAATGCTTACGCTTTTATAATTTTTTAATTAGAGTTTGATTTTATTTTAAGATTTATTTTAAAATTTTTCAATCTAACGCTTAAGCTCAGCGGTTGATGGAAGGTTATCCGGTGGAAGGGAATTGTTAAAAATTATTTAGCTTTAAAATTAAACTTAAATTTTTTATAAAACTTCTCTCCAAAGAAGAGAAGTCAAGATTGGAAGTAGCATATTCTTCTCGGTGGGCACTGTCAATCATCTTAAGGTAGAAGTGCTACCTTTTAGCATCCAGCTACAAGTTCTTTCCGTTAGGGAGGAATAGTTGAAAAACTAAGATATTAGTGTCAAGAAAAGCTTTATATATTTATAAAAATTTTCTTAATTTATTTCCTAACTGGAATCGATACACTTTTACCCTGCAAAGTTGTTATTTGCTTAATCTTTTTCCACATTTTCTCAAGAATTGCTATTATTAAAATTTTAATAGCTATTTTTAATACCCTTATATTAGTGTGAATTAAAGTTTTAATAAAAGATAATACAATATCTTGTGTAAGATGAAAATTAGAGTAACTTCTTGGGGGAATAGGTCTTTTTATAATATTTCAATCCCCATTTTACCAAACTTACCTAAAATAATCAAGAAAGTAGTAAAACGAAGCTTGAAAATTATAATGATCGCACAAAAAATGTTTTTTAAAAGAAAATAGAGGAATAAAAAATGAATTTTATACAAGAAATTTCGGTACACTCTTGGAGAAACTTGAAAATTTTAAAATTCTGACAGATAGAGAAGAACTTTAAAATTAATCTAATGAACTTTATAAAAGAAAGGATATTAGTTTTAATAAATTAATTTTTTGAAATATTTGCCTATAGTATAAGTGCAAAAACAATAACACAAGCCATTGAAGGACAAGAGACTTAAAAGAAGATTATTTTGTTATAATACTCAGGAAGAAGAAATACGTTGGAAAAAGAAATAATGTTTTGTTTTTGATTTTGAAGTTAATATAGGAAAAGAGGCAGAAGAATCGGGCAAATTAATAAAAAAAGCTTTATGGGATAGAGATAAGAAATTTTTTATTTGTAGCAGATAGGATACCTGGCTAAAATAGAAGATAAAAGAATATTTTCCGAAAGCAGATTTTTAATGGTGTGTGCTTCACAAAATGAGAAATATATTAAACAAGGTAAGGGTTAAAGATAGAAAAAACTGGCAAAGATTTAAAGAAGATATATCAGTCTTCAACCGAGAAAGAAGCTTTAAAGGAGTTTGAAAGATTTAAAAAAAGATGGATAGTTAAGTATCCTGAATCTATTCAAAGGGTAATTTATACGACTAATTTAATAAAAAGGGCGATAAAAGAGATTAGAAAGAACATAAAGGTAATAAGAGTTTTGCCTTTTGTTGAATCTGTGAAAAAAATTGTTTATTTACAGATAAGATATTAAATGAGAAATAGAATAACAAAGTATTGAACCGGTTTCTTGAAGCAAGAGAAGAAATTCAGAAAATACTTCTCAGGAATACTCTTAATGACTTCCACAAAATTATTGATACAACCCACTTTTTATGAATTATAACCTTCTATAGCTTTTTGTATAATTATACAAGCCTTTTCTATATTAATATTTTTTTCATACCATTGACGAGCTGATTCTCCCATTTTTTTCCGAAGAGAGGGATTTTTTACTAATAATTTAATAGCTTCAGCAAGTGCCTCATCATTTTCTGAAGGAACAACCACTCCCCCACCACTTTTTTGTAAAAGTTCTGCGGTGTCTCCAGAACCACAGAAAATCATTGGTTTGCCTAAAGCATGATAGTCAAAAGTTTTACTTGTGAGTGTGCTTGAAAAGTGTTCATTTTTAGGTAAAGCTTGGATACAAATATCTAATTGCCTAATTAAATTTCTAGCTTCTTTTCTTGGTACAGCAGATAGAAATAAAACATTATCAAGATCATTCTTTTTACAAAATTTTATATATTCTTCTTTTTTCTCACCACTACCTACTATAACAAAGCCTAATTGATCAAAATTTTTAAGTCGTTTAGCAGCTTTAAGAAGGGTTAAAATATCGTTAGCTCTGCCCAGTCCTCCCACATATCCTACAAGAATTTTTCTATTCATAAGCTTTTGAAGAGAAAGTGAATTTTTTCTTGAAGACACAACTTCATTCAGAAAAACATCTGCGTTATAAAGAAGAAATATTTTTTGAGGAGAGATACCATAATCTATAAGTCGTTTTCTTATTCCAGGGGTAGCGGCAAGAATTCCTGCAGTTTTTTTTCTAAAAAATTGTTGAAGTTTAAAAAGAAGTTTTGAGAATAATCCTGGTTTTATTATTCCCAGAGCAATAGCTGTTTCAGGATAAAGATCTCTCTCATCAAGCACCATTGGGGCACGCTTGATTAAAGAAACTAAGTATACTATAGGCATTATAAAAATTGGATGTGTACCAGCAAAAACTCGATCTACTTTTCGCACTTTTAATATAGAAGCTAAACCAGCTAAAACAGCGTAACTAATATAATTAAATATTCTATGAAATAACGACCGCCGGTAATGCTTAGGAGCCCATGTTCGCAAAATACGAATTCCCTCAACTATCTCTTCTGTACACCATGCTTTATAAGGTCTTATATCTTCACCAGTCATATATTGAACACCGGATGTAATCACTGTTACTTCATAACCTGCTCTTTTCAAGAGACGGGCTTCCATCCAGGGTCTAAAAGCTCCTGGTTCACTTTCAAGAGGCAAATGGTAAGTAAAAAAAAGTACATGTTTTGGTTTATAACTCTTGCTTGACTTCATAATATAGCCTCAATAATTCTTTCTACATCAGATTCACTTAACCCATGATGCACAGGAAGAGCTAAAATATTTCGAGCTACATATTCAGTATTTGGAAGAACTTGTTTTCCATACATCTGCTCAAAAATTGGTTGTTGATGAAGTCCTCTAGGGTAATGAATACTTGTAGCAATTCCTTTTTGTTTTAACTTTTCAGCCAATTCATCTCTACTACATCCAAAAACTTCTTTATTTACAAGGATACAATATTGATGCCAAGCATGTTTGCTATTTGGAGTAACTTTTTGAGGACGAATTCCAGGAATTTCAGTTAGTCCTTTATTTAAAATTTCCGCATTACGCCTACGCACAGCTAACATTTCATCAAGCCTTTTTAACTGCTCCCTACCAATAGCTGCTTCTACATCAGTCATCCGATAATTTAGACCTAACATAGTGTGATAATATTTTTCAGTTTGCCCATGCGTTCTCATAAAACGAATCTTATATGCGAACTCTTCGTTATTTGTACAAACCATTCCTCCCTCTCCTACAAACATATTTTTAGTAGGATAAAAAGAGTAACACACAAAATCTCCAAAAGACCCTATATCCTGTCCTTTATAAGTTGCTCCGTGTGCTTGTGCTGCATCCCATACAATAATAAGATTATATTTTTTCGCAAAGGCTTGAACTGCTTCTATATTACAGGGATTACCAAAAAGATGAACCGGAGCTATAGCCTTAGTTTTTTTTGTAATTCTACTTTCAGCATCTTTAAGATCTATCAAAAATGTCTCCGGATCTATATCACAAAAAATAGGTTTTCCCCCTGCCATAACAATCATACTTGCTGTAGCAATAAAAGTAAAAGCTGGAACTAAAACTTCGTCCCCCGGTTTAAGAAAACTCATATAAGCAAGATGTAAAGCTGCTGAACCACTTGAACAAGTAATGGCATATTTTACTCCTACTTTTTCTGCAAATTCTTTTTCGAAAGCTTCACACTCTTTACCTTGACGTAATGCTCCAGAACGAAGCACTCGCACAGCAGCTTCAATTTCAGCTTCTGTCAATTTAATTTCTGCCATTTTAATGGTGTAATTACTCATCTCTCTATCTGCTTTTTTATTTCTTTCATAATTCTATGTAATTCTACAGAATCTTCTATAGTGTTTTTATCTAAAGGTTCTCTAGTAAGAATCGCTTGTATAAAAGCTAACATCTGTATATCCCATACATTTCTGTAACCATAATTTAATAAAGTTTTACCTGCAGGATACCCACCCCGACTTTTTTTGAGAAAAATATATGAAGGCATATCTGCCTGAATAGAGCCCATAAAACTTCCATTTTCAGCCTGTATTTCTACATATTGAGTAAAAGCAGGTGTTATAAGATCTGCTTGGCAATATATTTCAACACCATTTTGCCCGTAACATCTAATCATAACAAAATCTTCAGCATCAGCAATAATCTCTTTACCATTAATAATTCGTTTAGGACAGCGTAAATCACAGGAAATAACTTCTATATCTTTTAAAGGTCCAAAATACCAATTAGCAAGGTCTACCATATGAACCAGCATTTCATTTATAGCTCCTCCACCAGTAGCCCTTTTATGTTTCCAAATCTGATGGCTACCACGTCCTCCAAGTCTAAAATAAGCGCTTAAAATTTTTCCAAAAACTAAACTTATTCCATTAATACTTTGTCTTCTTATTAAACGATAAGCTTCTTCAAAAACTGGCACAAAACGATATATATATCCAATCATTACAATTCGATCAGTTCTTTTTATAAGTTCTTTAAGTTCAGATGGATCCTCTTGGTATTCACATAAGGGTTTTTCACAAAATACATCTTTATTAGCATTTATAGCATTTTTAATAAGCTCTATATGGGTAGATGTAGGAGTGCAAATAACAACAGCTTTTACTTCAGAATCATTTAATATCTCTTCAACATTTTTTGCCCAAGAAGCACCGGTTTTTTTAGCTAAATTTTCTGCAATTTTAGGATTTATATCACTTAATGCTAAAGAAATATTAGGTATTTTTTTTAAACTTAAAATATGTTTTTCTGCTTGTTTACCACAACCTATTATACCAATTTTTAATTTCTTCCTCATTTATATATTTCCTCCAATTTTTAGCTATATTAAGCTCTTTCAATTTTTCAGGGAGAGGAAAGATCTCTCCAGGTACTCCTTTTACTAAGCTCATCGGCGGGACATTCTTGGTAACTACAGCTCCTGCAGCTACAAATGAACCTTTGCCTATTCTTATTCCTGGTAAAACCACTACTCCAGCTCCTAAAGTAACTCCATCTTCAATAATAGGTCCTTCCGGACGATACTGATCTCTCATTTTTTGTGGATACTTGTCATTAGTTAGCACCACTCCAGGGCCTATAAATACATGAGAACCAATGGTGACATAGGTGGGAATATAGCAATTAGATTCAATCTTAACAAAATTACCAATAGTTACATGTCCATCAATTACAGTATTAGTTCCAACTACAATAAAAGAACCAAAAGTGGTTTTTTCTCTAATAACAACATTATGTCCTGTTTGGAAATGATCTCCAGCAACTACATCCGCATAAATTATTGTTCCAGATCTTATAATAGCATTGTTTCCGATTTTAACTTTTTGACAATCTTCCTTATATCTCAAGCCTAAAATTACATTTTCTTGAACAATACAATTTTTGCCTAGTTCTGCAAAATGATCCATCTTTACCTCCTTCTGATTTAATTTTTCTACTTTCTTATTCCAAATATTACCGTGCCTCCGCCTGTATATTTACAAGGATCAAGACATTGAACATAAGCTTTGTTTCCTTCTTTAGCTAATCCTAATTCAATAGGATTAACCCTTTTGTTTAACGCTACATAATAAGACATTAGAGCTGCTAATGAATGCATACAAATAGCAGTAGTTTCTTGAAGATTAATACGGCAACCATCTTCTATTACAATTTTGTCACCTATTTTATAAACAGGACATTTACCTATTATTTCTACAACTTTTATAATTAATCTCATACTTTCAACTTATTACTTCTTTACTTATAATATACACAATTCTTTCTGCTGCTTTTCCATCACCAAAGGGTTCTTCCCATTTTCCTTCAAACAATAACATTTTTTCAGCACAATTTATAATTTTATCTGGATTTGTTCTTAGCTAAAATATTAACTCCAAGTTCTACAGTTTCTATCCACTCGGTATTTTCACGTAGAGTTACACATGGCACTTTAAATATACATGTTTCTTGTTGAACACCTCCTGAATCAGTAAAAACTAATTTTGTATTTGATAAAAGATTAATAAAATCCAGATAGCCCACAGCATTTTTAACAACAAAATTAGAGATAGAACTTATTAATTCTTTCAAATTAAACTCCTTTATACGCTTTTGTGTTCTTGGATAAGCTAAAAATATAACTTTTTAAATTTTTCACAAACATTTTTCATTCCTAAAATTATGTTCTCCAAATTTTCTTTTGAATCTACATTTTCTTCTCTATGAGTAGTTAAAATAAAGTAATTTTTTTCTTTTAAGTTCCATTGTTTCAAAATGTTTGAGTTTCTTTAGTAATTCTTTATTTTGATAAGCAGCATCAACAATAGGATTGCCAGTAACAAATATTTTCCTTAACACATTTTCTTTTAACAATCTGTTTACTTTTTTCATTGGTACAAAATAGATATTCAGAAATATGATCTATCATTCTCCTATTATGTTCTTCTGGCATTCTCCAGTCATAGTTTCTCTCTCCTGTTTCAACATGACCAACCTTTATATGAAGTTTTCTTGCTGCTAAGGCTCCAGCTAAATTACAATTAGCACTTCACCCACTAATACAATATTAGGTTTTTCTTTAAGCAAAATTTTTTTAATTCCCCTCAAGCATCTATGTAGTCTGTTTTCCATGGAATTTACAATTTTTGACATCATTCAACTTATATTCTTATTCAGGTAAGTTCAAATCTTTAAAAAATTTTTTATCTATATTATAAGAATAATGCTGACCGGCATGAATAACAAAAAATCAACTTCTTTTCTTAAATACTTTAATTATATCACTGAAAATGATAATTCCAAGTTTTGCCAATAGCAAGACAAACTTTATTTTGAAAATAAATATTTATATATCTAAACTATTCAATTCCATAATAGCTTCTTTATAGTTAATAAATTTAAAATTGTTATCTTTAAGATACTCTATAAACCAAATATACCACTTTTTCCAAGTTTCAAAACTATTACTAAAATATCTATCATGAAATAATACGGTTAAATATTGTATATCTAATTGAAAAGCTTGGTCTAATAAATATTTAGTATCATCTTTTATTTTGTTTAAATTTTGGGTCAAAAATTTTCTGTTACCACAAATTACAAAACCATCCATTATATGTAAAGGAAATTCATAAATACTTTTAAATTTATAAGGATTTTTGAATGTATATACACTACTATCAAATAAATAGCCTAATTTTTCTAAATTTATTAAAGTTAGTTTATCCATTCTCAAATAATGCATTCTAATACCAAATCTACTAAGCCCGCTTATTTTTTTGAAAGTTTTGTATTCTATTTCCATTTTTTTTAAATCCTTGTATTCAATCCCGTGAATACCTACATCAAAACCTTCTTTTAAAATCTCGTGGATCCAAAATTTAGCATCTTCAATGTTATATGATAATCCTAACCCTTTATTAACCCCTATAAAAAAAGTTGCTTTAATTCCATTTTCTTTATCAAATTTCATTAATTCTTCTAAATTGTGCCATTTATTTTTTAGAAAATCTTTAAAACGATTAAAGAACTCACGAAAAGATATAGTTTTAATTACTAACTCTATACAAGATTTAACAATAAATTTAGGAATAATTAAATCTTTTTTATGCTCTAATACTGTAAGATGATCTATATCATGAGAGATAATCACTTTCATAATATGTTAAAAAAGATCCCTTTTTAAAAACTTTAATACAATTTCTAATGGAAGTAAAGCTTTATTAACTCTAAAATAAGGAACTAAATCTCCTCCAAAGTCTCGAAAGAATCTTTCTATCGAGGGTATAGTAGAACCTTCAAAATCAAAATATTTTAATTTCAATTGTTTTGCATATTTTATACAATTATATAAACTGAGTGCCCCAGCTCCATGATGTTTAACTTCTGGATCTATTCCTCCTAATAAATAATAAGCGCTAAAATTATCATAAATACAAAAAGAAACAGCTATAGGTTTGTTATTCTTAAAAGAGGCAAAAGCAAAAGAATTTTCATCATTGGCAAAAGAGAAGATGATCTTGTTTAATAAATCTAAATTAATTTTTTTGTTTTTTCGAAGGAAAGTTTTTTCTACTAAAATTTTGATTATATTAAAATCACTTCTTTCTAATTTAAAACATTCTATTTTTTCTCTTAAAGCTTTCCTTATATATCTTCTTCTCGTTGAAGAAAAATGTTTCCATATGTCTTCTTCTGAATTGTCTAAAGAGATAATATAGGTGTAACGTGGAATTACTTTAAATTTTTTCCAAATAAAAGGTTGCATATCTATAAATTGCCGAGGGAAATTTAAGGAAATTATATGAAAATTATTTTTTTCTAAAAATTCACTTATAGATTCTATTACCATTTTAATAAAAGAATTTAATGTAACTTTATTTTGGATATCTTTAATATTTAAAAATAGTCCTATATTTGGAGAAAAAGGCGGATTTGTACATATTCTTAAAGGACCTATTTTTTTAATATAAATAGCAAACCCTCCTATAAGGTTATTTCCTTTATCATATAAACCTAAAATATGTAAATTTTTTCCAAAAATATTAAGCCACTCCATATAACTAAAAACTGAACCATATTTCTTACTTAAATTAGAATAAACCTCAAAATCTTTTTTGTTTAAAAATTTTACTTCCATTTTGATTTAATTTTTAACAAAATTGTTTTTAGTTGTTTTTATTTGTGCATTTCGATAAAAAAAATATCCTAACCAACTAGCACACCATATGTTAATATCTATCCTTGAAAAAACCATATTGAACATCAAATGTACAAACCAGCAGAATATTAAGCACCCAAATATATGACCTAATATATCTTTATTTTTAAAATTTAATTTTAGAAAGAGTATAAGAATTATACTTAATATTAAAACTTTTGTCCATGAATAAAAAAAATATTTATATTTTAAAATTTTAGTATTTAAAATTAATTTTAAAATAAAAATATAGACTAAAACAATAATAATTGATAATAAGAAACTTCTAGAAATACTAAATATAATTTTTAGACTCAAAAAAAGCGAAAATAAAATTAATATAAATTTATAAATAAGATTTAATCTTAATAAAAAGATTAATAACAAAACTATACAAAAACTATAAATAAAAGAGATATTGTAAAAATTTTCAGAATGAAATCTTTTTTCTATAGAAAAATGTATAGTTTGATTATATATATTTAATAAATTTATAAATGCACTAACAAAACCTATAACACTTTGAAAAAATAGTAATTTCAACCATTGGTTTTTATTTTGAAATATAAAAGCACTAAAAGGTGTTAATAAAATTAAAGGAACTAAATAAAAAGCTTTAGAGAAAGTATCATACATCTCCCAGCCATATATACTCGAAATTAATAGTCCATATAATATTCCAATACCTCCACAAAACCACCAAATTTTTAATTTGTGTAATACATAAGCCTCATATTATACTCAGTTTATTTTTTAGAAACAAAAGGACTAAAAAAAATAATGGCGTTATTAATACAAGAATTCCTAAAATTTTTATGATCTCTTTATTAAAAGATCTTAATAATAAACCACTTCCATTTAATAAAAAGTAATATATAATAAAAAATGTTTTCATCTTTTAATTATTATAGAATTTGTTATTATTATAGAAATATTTATTAATAAAAAATATAAGATTTTTATAAATTTTATCACCTACTAAAACTTTTTTGTCTTCAAGCTTAGATATTTCAAATTTTTGTGGCACTTCAAATCTTTCTTTTATTTTATAACCATCTTTTTCTATAAATTTTTTAATGTTTTCTAAATATTGGTAAACATCCTTACAAAATTCTTCATACTTGATTATCAAAAATTTGTTTCTGCCTATTTTTTCAATTCTTTTTTCTATAAATTGAGTAAGGTAATATATTTGAGCCACAACTTGTTCTTCAGGAGATAATTTTAACAATTTTTGATAATTTGGAGGTTTAACAGAAAACCAAAAATTATACGTTCCCCCAAATTCTTTTCTTGCTATTAATAAAGAGAGAGCATTAGGTAAAGGTTCTCTTTTTATATAAAGGAATTTAGCTTCGGGTATAATGTTAGATATATATTCTATACAAAGTGTCAAATGTAAATTCTTTATAAGTAAAGGGGCATTTACTATTTTTGTTAAAGTTGCCAACTCTTTTCGCAAAATAACAAGTTTATTATAATCCATCTTGGCTTTATATTCTATTTCTTTATTATTAGACATAAACCATTTTCTCCAAAAGCCCCTTCCTCCTTCGCTAGGAGATTTCCATCCACTAATAATACCATATTTAGATTTATAAGGTACAGGGGAGTTAAGTTCTAAAACATTTTTAAAAAAGAAATGAAGTAAACAAGGAGCCCAATGAAAACTATCATGTAAATTAGAAATATATCCAAATTTATATTTATTTATCAATACTTGATATATTAACGTAGAACCTGAACGAGGAGTTCCTATTATAAATAAAGGCGGATATAAAAATTCTATATTATTTTTTATTATCAATTTCTCTATAAACCAAAGAGGTCTGCTAAAAACTTTTAAAATTTTTGAAATTAATATTACATTTATTCCACCAGATACTTCAATTTTTTTTAAAAAATGTTTTATATTAAATTTTGACATAATACAAATTATTTTATTTAAATTTTACCAAAAAAATTTTTATATTTTTAGTTCTACTTTATCCCTTTAAAAATTTTGTGTTTTTTTATATTATCCTTATAATTTCTCTACAACTTTAAGCATTCTTCTAACACTTCATCTGTTAAATAATGCGGCTTTAGACCAAGTTCTAAAAGACCTGTATATTTAGGATTGTAGTAATGTTCTTCAGCTTCTTTACGAGGATTTGGTAAATGTTGAATTTCTACTTTATATCCTAATTTT
>Ga0164318_10005658_pt1 | contig 12087 bp, 11 predicted proteins | sample GuaBasSedimGuay9_FD_113734 | JGI IMG/M metagenome (GOLD analysis project Ga0164318, IMG submission 113734) | Subseafloor sediment microbial communities from Guaymas Basin, Gulf of California, Mexico - Guay9, Core 4571-4, 0-3 cm | ecosystem: Environmental > Aquatic > Marine > Hydrothermal vents... | reverse complement strand
GCCCAGCGCCATCTCTACGATACGACGAGCAGGTTCCAGAAATCCATGGAACGGTTGAGTTCCGGCATGCGGATCAACCGCGCCGGGGACGACGCAGCCGGGCTGGCCATCAGCGAGGGCCTGAAATCCGACATCCGCGCCCTCCAGCAGGCCAGCCGCAACGCCGCCGACGGCATTTCCCTCGTGCAGACGGCCGAAGGTTCCCTGGACGAGGTCAACAACATCCTGCTGCGCCTGAGGGAATTGGCCGAGCAGGCCGCCACCGAAACCCTCGGCGAGGAAGAGCGCGGTTATCTGCAGGACGAGTTCGCACAGCAGTTGGATGAGATCGACCGCATCGCCTCCACGGCGGAGTTCAACGGGATCAAGCTCCTGGACGGCACGGTCACCTCCCTGAACGTCCAGGTCGGCATCGGCACCGACGTGACCACCAGCGCGGTGACCATCGACCTGAGCCAGCCCATGACTTCCTCGGACCTCGGCCTGACCAGCGGCACCATCCACATCGACGGAACCAACGGGGCCAACGCCCTGTCCGCCATCGCCGCCATTACCGATGCCACCGGCGCGGTCAGTTCCGTAAGGGCCGGCTTCGGTGCCGCCCAGAACCGTTTCGAGACCTCCATCCGCAACATCAACATGACCGCGGAGAATCTGTCCGCGGCCAACAGCCGGATCAGGGACGTGGACGTGGCCCTGGAAACGTCCACCATGACCAGCCTGCAGATCCTGCAGCAGGCGGGCGTGTCCATCCTCTCCCAGGCCAACACCACTTCGCAGCTGGCGCTCAACCTGCTGCAGCGGTAAGCGGGACCCGTCGCGGGACGGAACCCGCGCACCCGAATCATCGGTAGCTAAGGGCCGGAAACCCCAGGCGGTTTCCGGCCCGCCCTCCATTTCAGAATTCCCCCATTTTTTTGCTAAAGGACTTCCCTACCGGCCCGATCAATAGGGCGTGCCGCGCAGTTGGCTTGGGGAAAGGAATCCCCGGTAACGTCCTGCCGGACAGTTAGGAAAAGGGTCCTTCCCCGGACCGCAAAAACAACCCGCAGCGTTTTCAAGGAGGAAAACCATGGGCATCCGGATCAACACCAACATCAGTTCCATCACCACTCAGCGTCACCTGCTGAACTCCACCAACATGTTCGCCAAGAGCATGGAGAAGCTCAGCTCGGGTCTGAGGATCAACCGCGCGGGCGACGACGCCGCCGGCCTGGCCATCAGCGAGGGCTTGAAGTCCGACCTGCGCGCCCTGGATCAGGCTAGCCGGAACGCCGCCGACGGCATCTCCCTGGTGCAAACCGGCGAGGGCAGCCTGGACGAGGTATCCAACATCCTGTTGCGGATGAAGGAACTGGCGGAGCAGTCCCTCAACGGTACCCTGAGCAACACCGAACGGGGATACCTGAACTCCGAGTTCAGCAACCTCACGAGCGAGATCGACCGCATCAGCGATTCCACCGAGTTCAACGGCGTCAAGCTGCTGGACGGCAGTGAATCCAGCCCGATCAAAATCCAGGTCGGCATCGGAACGGCAACGGCCGATTCGGTGAGCATCGACTTGAGTGACGATCTGGCTGCCGCCGGCGTCGGTATCACCGGCTCCATCGACACGTCGGCCAACGCGACGACCGCGATGGGCCAGATCGACGATGCAATTGCCGCTGTTACCAGTGCCCGTTCGACCTTCGGCGCGATTCAGAACCGCCTGGAAAGCTCAATCCGCAACATCGGCCTGCAGTCTGAGAACCTGGCGGCCGCGAACAGCCGTATCCGCGACGTGGATGTGGCGAAGGAGACGTCGACCCTGACCAGCTACCAGATCCTGCAGCAGGCGGGCGTCTCCATGCTGGCCCAGGCCAAGCAGGCCCAGGGTTTGGCTCTGGCCCTGTTCCAGTAGAGCTCATTGGGTCCAGTTGCGGGCGGAGGTTTGACCTCCGCCCGTTTTTTTTGTCTAAAGGTTTTTTATTTTTTGCCGATGTTTTTTGATGTATCGGGGGAATCAGCCCCTGTTCCCGCCCGAACCAGGATGGTTTGAAGGGCGGGCGATCCGATCCCGTCATTTCAAGGAGGAATGATATGGGTATCCGCATCAACACCAACGTCAGTTCGATCAACACCCAACGCCACCTGCTGAACTCCACCAACATGTTCGCCAAGAGCATGGAGCGTCTCAGCTCCGGTCTGCGCATCAACCGCGCAGGCGACGACGCCGCCGGCCTGGCCATCAGCGAAGGCCTGAAGTCCGACCTGCGCGCCCTGGATCAGGCCGCACGCAACGCCGGCGACGGCATCTCCCTGGTGCAGATCGGCGAGGGCAGCCTCGACGAGGTCTCCAACATCCTGCTGAGGATGAAGGAACTGGCCGAACAGTCCCTCAACGGCACCTTGAGCAACACCGAACGAACCTACCTGAATTCCGAGTTCAGCAACCTCACGAGCGAGATCAACCGCATCAGCGATTCCACCGAGTTCAACGGCGTCAAGCTGCTGGACGGCAGTGAATCCAGCCCGATCAATATCCAGGTCGGCATCGGAACGGCATCGGCCGATTCGGTGAGCATCGACTTGAGCGACGATCTGGATGCCACCGGCATCGGCATCACCGGCTCCATCGACACGTCGGCCAACGCGACGACCGCGATGGGTCAGATCGATGATGCCATCGCCACCGTGACCAGCGCTCGGTCAACCTTCGGCGCCGTTCAGAACCGTCTGGAGAGCTCCATCCGCAACATCAACCTGCAGACGGAGAATCTGGCGGCCGCCAACAGCCGGATCCGCGACGTGGATGTGGCCAAGGAGACCTCGGCCCTGACCAGCTACCAGATCCTGCAGCAGGCGGGCGTCTCCATGCTGGCCCAGGCCAATTCGGTTTCGGGCTTGGCCCTGGCCCTGTTCCAGTAGCATGTGCGGGACGGGGGTCTTCAATGACCCCCGTCCCAGACCGGAGGTGGCACCATGACAGCCATCAACAACATCGATGGATTAGGCGGAAGAATTCCACCGCCGACAGGGGACATCGCTCGCCCCCAGGACCAGGACCTCGTCCATGAGGCGGTGAACCAGCCCCGGCCTCCGGCCGAGGGTTCCGCGACCTCCAGCGGGGAGTTGCAGGATCTGGCCGCCGAATTGGGGACGAAACTGGATCTGCTCGGGCAGGGGCATAAGGTGACCCTGCGCTGGGACGAGGGACGCAACGGTCCCATCGTCCAGGTCCTGAACAAGGACGGCGAAGTGTTGAACCAGTTCCCGCCCGAAAAAATCCTAAACCTGCGCCGGGTTCTGGACGAACTCTCCGGTATGGTCATCAACCGGACGACCTGACGGAGCGCGGGACAGTCGAAGGATCGACACCTACCTGACCGCAGGAGATAACATGAGTGCGATCACTTTCTCGGGTCTTGCCACAGGCTTGGACACAGCCAGCATCGTCGCCCAGCTGGTCGAGATCAAACGCCAGCCCATCTACCGTCTGCAGAACGACCAGAAGACCTACCAGGCCCAGATCAGCGCCCTGGATACGCTCAAGACCAAGCTACTGGCCCTCCAGACGGCGGCCCAGACCCTCGATTCGGCCAACGAGTTCGCTTCCCTGACCGCATCCTCCAGCGACGACACCATCTTGAAGGTCACCGCCGGCACGGATGCGTCCGCAGGCTCCTACGACATCGTCGTGAATTCCCTGGCCACGGTCCAGAAGGACATTTCCCAGGGTTACGACAGCAAGGAAACGGGAGTCGGCGAGGGGACCATCTCCTTCACCGTCAACGGCGAGACCACGGAGCTGAACCTGACGGGTTTCAACAGCCTCGAGTCCCTCAAGAACACCATCAACAACGATGTCGCGGGGGTCAACGCCTCCATCATCTACGACGGATCCGACACCGGCGGCTACAGGCTGGTCCTCACCAGCACCGAAGCCGGCAGCGACGGGGCCTACACCGTGGACATGAGCGGCCTGTCCGGGGGAACCTCCCCGGTCATGACCAGCAGCCAGACGGCGGAGGACGCTTCCCTGACCGTCGACGGCATCAGCGTGACGGCCACCAGTAACGACCCCACCGATGTCATCAGCGGCTTGACCCTGCATCTGAAGGATGCGGATGTCGGCACCACGGTCCACGTCGAGGTGGACATGGATACCGAGGGGATCTCGGACAAGGTCGAGGCCATGGTGAACGCCTACAACGACATGTTCACCTACATCAACACCCAGTCCGGGACCGACGGCACCCTGCGCGGCAACCCCACCCTCAACTCGGTGGCCAGTCGCGTGGAGAACCTCTTCGTCAGCGGCCTTTCCGGCGGTCTGGGCGATATCACGAATTTCTTCCAGGTGGGCATCACCAGAGGCAGCGACCGCCAACTGGAATTCAATGCCGATGATTTCGCCGATGCCCTGTCCGAGGATTTCGGCGGGGTGCGCGACCTGTTCATCGAACGGGACGGGAACCTGGGAAAGATGTATCTCCTGGATTCCTCCATCGACGACATGACCGACAGCCTGGACGGCATCTTCAAGATCGCCACCGACTCCCTGAACAGGAAGATCGACTACGCCGACGACACCATCGACCGGTACGAACGGAGCGTCGAGTCGTATCAGAAAACCCTCGAGCGGAAATTCACGGCCATGGAAGCCATGGTTTCCCAGCTCCAGGCCCAGGGCAACTACCTGGCCGGTCTCACGACCATGTCCTACTAGACCGAAAGCGAGCCCATGTACAACCCCCAGGGATTGCAGCAGTACAAGCAGGCGGACATCTCCTCCATGCCCAAGGAGAAGCTGGTGGTCCTGCTGTACGAAAGGCTGATCACCGACCTCCGGGATTCCATGGACGACGCCCAGAAGGGCGATCGCCTGTCCATGACCAGGAACCTCAATCATGCGACCCGCATCATCAGCGAGCTGCGCATGGCCCTGGACCACGACATAGGCGGGGAAATCGCCCGCAACCTGGATTCTCTCTACAACTATGCCTTCACCGAGTGCCTGGAGCAGTTGGTGGACCAGGACCCGGCCCACGCCCGGCACGCCATCGAGATTCTCACACCCCTGCTGGAATCCTGGCGGCAGATCCCCGTGGGAACGGCCGAGAGGGCGGCGCGCGACCTCGCCAACGGCACGGATCCTGCAACGCAGAAGAACGAGGAGACCACACAACCCGTCCCCGCAGGCACCAAGGCACCGGTAGCCGAAGCCACTTCCACGGTCGGGTCGTTGTCGGTATCGGCTTGAAATGACACTCAGCAACGCAATCCAACACGCCCTGGAGCTGACCGGCGCACTCGCGGACGCTCTGGAGCGCGACGATATGGGAGCCGCCCTGGAGATCCTCCCGGTGCGCGGCCTGGCCATGGAACGCTTCCAGGAGGCCCACCGCAGGGCAGGCCCGGAAGAGCTGGCCTCATGCCGCAGCAGCCTCATCGAACTGAAACAGCGGGATGAGCAGTTGCAGGCGGAAGCCGGCTGCAGGCTCCAGGAAGCGGCCGACGTGATGCACCGGAATTCCCACGCCACGCCCCCCCGTCCCGACAACAATCCCTGTCTCAGCGGTTGCCTCGACCGTCACGCCTGACCCGCCTCACAGCCATTCCGCGGGACAAAAAAGGCTCCTTCGTCGGAAGGAGCCTCGAAACATGCGGTAGATCGGGCGATCAGGTATCCGCATCTCCCTGCCCGTCATGACCGTTCATCTTCTTGCGGATGGAATCCATGTCCAGATTCTCCGAGGCGGCGGCCTTGAGGGTCGTGCTCTTGATCTCCTCGTAGATCTCGAAGCGGTGCACCGGGATCGCCCGCGGTGCATCGATGCCGATCTGCACCTGGTCGCCCCTGATATCGACGATCATGATGGAGATGTCGTCCCCGATCATGATCTTCTCATTGCGCTTGCGACTGAGTATGAGCACGGGACCTCCCTGTCCTTCTTCAGGGCGCCGGATGACGCCAACGCACCGCATCTACACGGTTACAGGCTCTTGGTTCACTTGCCGGGTGTCATTTCCCCCGGGCAGCCCGGGAGTCCCCCGACCGGCGGCTGCGGTCTGACATGCTTCCAAGCGGTCCTCATTCTCCACTGCGCCCCCGTTTACGGCAAGCCCAAATTTGAAGTAATTGATTTCCTGCCGCAGGTTGTAATCGCCATCGAGGGTCAGTTGCATTCCCTTGTGCGTGTCGGCATCGATGACCAAGGGCGCCAGCATGTTGCCGGTCACCTTGTCGCCGCCGGGATGCACCGTCGTGATGATCATCACGACCAGGTCCTCAGCCTTCTCGTTCCCCAGGCGGGAGCGAGCCTCACGGTCCAACTCGACCTCGTAGTCGTCCAGGAAAAAGAAGGGCTGGGTGACGGGAAAGCCGAAATCACCCCGGTCCAGGGACTGGAACCACTTCATGGCGTGATCGTCCCCCATATCCATGATCAACCAGTTGCGCAGATGAGGCATTCCCACCAGACCGTCCGGCAGAACCACGATGTCCTCCTGGCGATACTCGAGTTCCCCGAAGCGCACTGTCTTGAATTTCGGCATTTTCCACTCCTTGTTCGTGGACGGGGTCCACACTCTCGTCGGCTATCTCAGAAACTTGATGAGGTTGTACTGGAACAGCTGGCTGGTCACCGTCAGGCTGGCCTGGTAGGTTGACTGGGCCCGGCTCAGATCCGTCGCCACCTGCGCCGCGTCGGCATCGTATTCGAGGGACAGGTTGCTGCGCAAACGCTCGTCCCTCTCCAGCAGCACCCTGTCCGCCCAATCCAGGTCGCTCTGGCGACCGCCGTTGAGGATCAGCTGGCGCGAGACCATGTCTTCGAGGGACTGGAGCTCGGTCAAGGTTCCGCGCACGGCGTCCTGGTCCCCCGCGTTCAAGGCGGCCTTGAGGTCGTCAAGGATTCCGAACAGCCGTACCGGCGTGCCGGTGCCCTCGATACCCAGCAGGGTGGCCGTGTTGGTGCCGTCGGCGTTGCTGATCTGGAAATTCTCGGGCGAACCGCCCACGACCATCAGGGCCGAATCCTTGATCTGCAGGTCCATGCCCGGCACCGTCGACTCGAACAGGGTCTCGATGTCTCCCAGGGTGGCCGCGCCGCTCAGGTCAACCGTGTAGGAGTTGCCCTGCCATTCCACCTGGATGCTGCCCAGGGGCAGATTGCCGGCCAAGGCGTCGATGTCCGCCAGGTTGGTCGTGGACAGGGCGCGCGGGCGCACATCCCGTCCGGTGAGGATGTCCCCGTCGCTCTCCGCGTTGATGCCGAGGGAGGTGGCCGTGTTGGTCTCGCCCTTGTCGGTGACGGTCAGGGGCCCCGTGCCCGTGAACTGGAACGCCGAGCCGTCAGAGGCGATGGACGCCGTAACGGCTCCCCCGGTCTCGGTGTTGATGGCGTTGAGGACGTCGTTCACGGTCAGGGAGCCTGTCAGGTCGACGGTCCAGGTATTGCCCACACCGTCTTCGATCTCGATGAATCCGGCCTCCCAGCCGCCCCCCAGATCGATGTCGTCCAGGCTCGTCCCCCCCGTCAGGCGCGGCGCGAGGTCCTGGTTGCCGCCGAGGGTGGAGCTCTGGTTGCCCATGAACACGTTGCCGGGGATGTTCACCGGGAGCAGGGAATTGGGGCCGGTTCTGCTCTGCATGACCCGGTCGTCGCCCTGGTAGATCACCGTGCCCCCGCTGCGCACGAAAGGAGGCCGTGAGGTCTTCATGCCGCCGAACAGGTACGAGCCCTCCACCGTCGTGTTCAGGACGTCCATCAGCCGGTTGATCTCGTTGTCCACCTCGACAGTGGAGGTGGCCATGGTGTCGGCGGTGGCCAGGGCCGAGGATTCCCGCAGCGCGAGGACCCTGACGTCGGCCAGCACCTCGCTGATGGTCTGCAGGGCCGTATCGGTGGCATCGGCCAGGATGCGGCTGCGCGAGACGTTGTTGCGGTACTGGTCGTTCATGGCGATGAGCTGGTTGTACCGCTGGATGGAGCTGACGGCACGGGGATCGTCGGCGAAGGAATTGACGCGGCGCATGGTGCCTGCCTGCTGCTGGGCCCTGAGCAGGGCCCCGAGGCTGCGGTTCAGGTCGCCGACCAGGATCGAGGACAGGTAGTTGTCGGTTACACGGATACTCACGTCGTGCTCCTTGCCGCCTAGACCATGTTCAGCAGGGCGTTGAATACTTCCTGGACCGTGGATATGACCTTGGCCGCCGCGTTGTAGCTGTTCTGGTACTTGACCATGTTGGCACCCTCCTCGTCCAGGCTCACGCCGGCCACGCTGGCCATGCGGGTCTCCAGGGAGGCGACGACGTTCTGCTGGTTCTCGACCATCATCTCGTAGCTGGCGCGCTTGCTGGCCACGTCGGTCAGCAGGGAACGATAATGGTCGGTGACCGAACGCGAACCCGGTCCCGAGGCCCCCATCTGGGCGAGGTCCGCGATCTCCTGGGCGAGTTCGGCGTCGCCGTCCTCCCCGCTGCGGCCCATGGCCACGAGGTCCGGATTGTCCACCAGGGCGGGATTCACGTCGATCGTGTGAATGCTGTCGCCGGTGAAGAATGCATGCCCGCTGCCCAGGGCCGTGCGCCCCTGGGAATGAAGGGCATTCACCTCGGTGATCAGCTGCTTGGCCACCTCGTCGAGCCTCTCCCGCACGTCGTTGACCTGCGTGTCGCGGCTCTCCATCAGGCCCTGCAGCTTGCCCGTCGAAAGGGCGACCTGCTGCTTCTGCCCGTTGGCCACGATGGTCAATTCGTAGCCGCGACTGGTCTCGGTGTAGATCGGTTCGAAATGGGTCACGCTGTCGCGGGCCACCATGGTCCGGCCCGCCAGGACCACGTCCTTGGATCCGTCATCCCGTTCGATGACCGAGACCTGGGCGATCTTGGAGATCTCGGTGATGAGATAGTCCCGCTGGTCGCGCAGGTCGTTGGCCGGCTGGCCGTTGGTCTCGGCCGACATGATCTGCTTGTTCATGTCCGCCACGTTGTCCAGCAGGCCGTTGAGATTGGTGATCTCGCTCTCGATGTCCTTCTCGAGATCCGCGTCCAGATCATCCAGGGAATCGCTCACCGCATGGAAATCGTTGACCATGCTGATGGCGTTGGTGACAACGTCCTGCTTCAAGCTCGTGTTGATGGGCGGCTGAGCCAGGGCGCCCCAGGCGTTGAAGAAGTTGGTCATGGAGTCGCCGAGGTGGTCGTTGTCCACCGAACCCAGGATGTTCTCGATCTCATACAGGGTGGTGTCGGTGGATGAATAGGAGGCCAGGCGGGCATTCTGGATCCTCATGTTGTTGAGCAGGAACTCGTCCTGCAACCGCCTGATCCCCTGGATGTCCACCCCGCGCCCGATGGCCCCGTACGGCATGATCTCGGGACTCCGGGCGGCGACGATTACCGATTGCCTGCTGTATCCCGGCGTGTTGGCATTGGCGATGTTGTGCCCCGTCGTCGCCAACCCGGCCTGGGCCGCGAACATGGCGGACAAACTGGCGTCCATGATGGAATTCAGGCCACCCATGCTGTTCCTTTCATGCCTGCCGGACCAGGACCCCGCCGGGCCCCCGGTCCGCCTTGCGCGCATTCTCTCCGTAGCACCCTGAAGGATCATCCAGGACGCAGCGTTTGAAGATCTCGCTCTCCTCGCGGGCCAGATCCAGGCAGAACTCCGCCAAGGATCTGTTCAACTCGTTCTGACGCGCCAATTTCAGGGCCGTGGCCTTGATGCGCATCAACAGACGCCTGATCCTGTTCGTCGTCGCCTGGGGTCCACTCTCCAAAAACGCGGAGATATGCCCTGCAGGCGCCTCGATACCGGTTTTCCGGGCCAGGTTGACCATGAACTTCTCCCGCGCGGCCCGTGTCTGGTTGGCCTGCGCGAGATAATGCGACCATTCACGGGAATTGGCATCCAGGCGGTCCACATCTTGCCGCTTCATGTAGGAATTTTGCCGCCATGCCAGGCGCAACAGCCGCCGGTATTGTTCATCCTCGCGTTCCAGCAACTCGGCCAAACGCAGAAGATCTCCCTCTGTGGGCGTTTTTTGTCGTGTTTCGTGCTGCATGGGTCTACTCCCGTTGGGATCCTGGCCCCGTACTATTCTGCCGCTGAGAGGCCAGATCCGTGCCACCTAGTCTGCGGAAGCGCGACGTGACCCGCTGGACGTAGTTGCGGGTCTCGCGGAAATCGGGGATCTTCCGGCCTGCACGATCCACATTGCCGGGCCCCGCGTTGTACGCCGCCAAGGCCAGATCCAGGTCGCCGTCATATTTGTCGAGCAGCCGGGCCAGGTATCGGGCACCGCCCTGCAGGTTCTGTCCCGGGTGCGCCGGATCGGCTACCCCGAGTTCTTCCGCCGTAGCGGGCATCAGCTGCATGAGGCCCCGCGCGCCCTTGGGCGACTCCGCCCGAGGATCCCCGCCCGACTCCTCCATGACAACCGCCAGCAACAGTTCCGGCGGCAAACCCGAGTCGTCGGCGGCATGCCTGAACTCCGGCTCGAAGCGCTGCAATGTGTCGGCGACTGCCCTGCCCTGCCTTTCGGCCAAGGCATGCAGGCGCAATGAATCCTCCGTATCCCCGCTGAGTCGAGACATGCGCCGGTACTGGGACATCCCTGTACCCGGCACACTCGGACCCAAAGGCTGCGTTCCTCCCTCGCCTGCTTCGTCCACGCCGATCATGTCTTCCCTGCCGGAGAGCTGCTGCACGATGAGGTCGGCAATGCCGAGACCGCCGTGCTGCGAGGCCATGGCCTTGGCCATCTCCGCGTCCTGCATCTGCCGGTACAGCTTCGTCGGGCCCTTGCTGTTGAAGAGTTCGTTGTCGGGTACGGTCTTGCGCATGGCCTGCATCAACTGGTTCAGGAACACGGCCTCGAATTCCCTTGCCGCACGGACCAGGCCCTCTCGCTCACGGTCCTGGTCCTGGCCGGGGCGCTTCGCCTCGGCTGCCGTCGAGCCGTCCTGCACGGGAGCGGGCGGCCCGGCTTTGACCATCAGGTTGCCGATGCCATGCAAATCCACGTTACGCTCCTACATCAGGACCAGGTCGGCCTGCAGGGATCCGGCCTGCTTGAGCGCCTGCAGGATCGCGATGATGTCGCGGGGACTGGCGCCGATCTCGTTGAGGACGGCGACCACGTCGGCCACCGTGCTGGTCTCGGGCACCTCCACCACGTGGGCCACCTTGTCCGAAACGTTGGTGCTGGTCTGGGGTACGACCACGGTCCGACCGCTGTTGTTGAAGGCGTTGGGCTGGGAAACCCCGTAGCTGGTGTTGATGACGACCTTCAAGGTGCCGTGGGCCACTGCAGCCTCGCGGAGTGTCACGTTCTTGCCCACGATGATGGTGCCTGTCCTGGCATTGAGCACCACCCGGGCGATGGTGTCGGTCCTGGTCTCCAACTCGCCGATGCGGGCGATGAAACCCACCGGATTCCCGAGCTCCTGCTCAGGTACCCGGACCTCGATGCGCTGGGCATCGCGGGCCAGGGCAAGGTCCGTCCCCAGGCTCTTGTTGATGGCCTTGGCGACCTCGGCGGCGGTGGTGAAATCGGGGTTGTTGAGCAGCCAGGAGACCTTGCCGTCGTGTACGAAGGAACCGTTCAGGGAGACTTTCACGGTACCCCCGTTGGGGATGATGCCGGCCTGGGCGTGGTTCTTGCGGAAACTGTTGCCCTCGCCGGTCTTGATGTTGAACCCGCCGATGGAGATGTTGCCCTGACCCAGCACGCACACGGTGCCGTCGGCCGCCCGCAACGGAGTCATCAGCAACAGCCCCCCCTCCAGGCTGGAGGCGTCATTCACGGAGCTGACCGTCAGGTCGAGTCGCGAGCCGACGTTGGCGTTGGGATCCATGTTCGCCGTGACCATAACCGAGGCCACGTTCTTGGGCTTGAGGGCCGAAGCATCAACGGTGACGTCCATCTTCTCCAGCATGGTCGCCAGGGAGTTCATGGTCATCTCCGCATTGGAGCTGTCGCCGGTGCCGTTGAGCCCGACCACGATCCCGTATCCCACCAGGGGCTCCAGGGTCGTCCCCTCCAGCAAGGCCAGATCCTTGATCCGTCCCATGGTGGCGCCCTGCACGCCGGTGG
>Ga0164318_10005656_pt1 | contig 12087 bp, 8 predicted proteins | sample GuaBasSedimGuay9_FD_113734 | JGI IMG/M metagenome (GOLD analysis project Ga0164318, IMG submission 113734) | Subseafloor sediment microbial communities from Guaymas Basin, Gulf of California, Mexico - Guay9, Core 4571-4, 0-3 cm | ecosystem: Environmental > Aquatic > Marine > Hydrothermal vents >... | reverse complement strand
AATTCCACCTTTATTAGGTTCATCAAGACCATATCCTATATCAAATCCCACGATGCCAAGCATTGGTAACTCAGCCCTGACCCCCACCCCAACCCCCCTCTTCAAATTCTTGAAATCATCTAACCCTAAATTATATGGATCCTCCCAACAATTACCTACATCTAAAAAAGCAAGCAAATAAACATTATCAACTAAACTATATCTCAATTCAAATGTTAAAACAGTAAAGAATCTCCCCCCTACCACTATCCCTTTAGAAACAGGGCCAATATCGTAAAAATCATACCCTCTCAAACCATAAAATCCAACACCGCCTAACATAAATCTCTCATAAGGAGGTATTTCACTAACATCTTTATAACTACCTATAAAACCGGAACGAAATCTATACATAAATCTTAACTTATTCCACTTTCCCCTATCAGCAAAAGCAAATATTCTCCTGTATTCAACCAAATGTTTGTGATATTTTACATCACCTATAACAAAACGACCAGCAAACTCCACGCTATATTCAAACCTTCTACCCTTACTTGGATTAAATACCCTATCCCTATTATCAAATGTAATTTGAGGAGTAATTGAATGCAAAAATTGGAATTTATTGATAGAATACCCTCTTGAACGAAGATAATCTTCATAGCTTGAAGACATTACATCTCTAATCCTTTTCCTTTCAAGGCGATAAGTCCATCCTGCCCTCCAGTAATCATTAAATAAATATTGCTTATAAGTCACATTAAACCCCTGCCTATCAGACCAATAATATCCAGGAGTATAAGAGGTTAAATAATAAATAGAAAAACCTAAAAGACGAGGTTTACCAAAAAGCCAGGGTTCAGTGAAACTAAATTGAAAGTTTTTTCTATATATTCCATATTCAGCAAGTAAAGAAACACTCTGACCTTTACCCATAAAATTTGGTATGCTTGTTCTCAGGTAAAAAGATAGTTTATCAATTTGACTGTAAGTAGCACCCAAACCTAAAGTGGCTGTCTGTTTCTCCTCAACTTCAAAAACTAAATCAACATAGTTGCTATCTTCCGTAGGTTTGTAATTAACTTTGACATTCTGAAAATAATTTAAAAACCATAAATCCCTTTGACTTTTCAAAACTAAACTTCTATTAAAATATTGCCCAGGGAAAATATCAAGTTCCCTTCTTATAACTTCCTCATAAGTTTTTCTATTGCCTTTTATCTCTATTTTTCTAATTTTGACTCTATGACCTTCCTGTATCCTAAAAACTACATCAAATGTGTCTTTCTCTCTCATTTTTATATCAGGAAAAACCTGGGCAAATATATAACCCTTATCACCATAAAGACCATAAATTTCCATCAAAGTTTCCTGCAATTTCTTTTGACTATATAATTTCCCCTTCTTTATCTTAAGAACATTTTTTAATACAGAATCTTCAAATACTTTATTCCCCACAAATTTGAAATTACCCCAATAATATTTCTTACCCTCTGAAACAAAAATTTTTATGAAAATATACCCCTTTAAAGTATCTAATTTAAATGAATCAACCTTAGCTTCGGGAAAACCATTATTATGATAGTATTCTTCTATCCGTTTTAAATCTTCATAAAATTTATCTTCATCAAACTTACCGCTTCTCCACAATCTGGCGACAAAAAAACTTGCCCTTTCTTTTGTCTTCATAACTTTTTTTAACTTCTCATCAGGAACATTCTTATTACCTTCAAATTCAATCTTTTTCACTTTTCTTTTTTCACCCGCTTCAACTTTTATCTTAACTTTCACCCCTTTTTTACCGTTTTTCACAATTGTATCAGCAATTACCTTAATTAGAGGAAAAGGATAACCTTTCTTTTTAGCAATTTCACTTATCTTTTTTTTCCATTCAAAAATCTTTCTTTTACTCAAAAATTGCCCTCTAACTCTACCTATTGCCTTCTTTATTTCTTTCTTTTTCAATTTTCTCTTTGTTTCAATTCTAAAATCAAATATTTTGGGATTTTCCTTTACTTTTATTATAAGCCCAATTTCATTTTTCCCAAAAACTCTCCCAAGTATTAAAATATCTTCGTATCTATCAGAAGCTTGATATAAGTTTTTAACAGCCCTTGATATATTGTCACGATAGATGGTATCACCAACCCTTAAACCGCATAAAGAAAGAATATACGACACATCACTCCAAGCATTACCTTCAACTTTTATATCTTTTATAACATATTGACTTAAAAGAAATAAAAAACTTAAAAATTTAAAAAACATTTAGAAATACTCCTCCATTATTTCCTCTTCAAATTTTTTAGGTGAAACTCTTTTACAAACGACTCTATTATTAATTATATCAACAACAACCTTATCCCCTTCTTTTATATTACCATCAATAATTTCATCAGCCAAAGGATCTTCAACATATCTTGCTATAGCCCTTCTCAAAGGTCTTGCACCATATTCTGGATTATAACCTTTCTGAACAAGGAACTTTTTCATCCTATCTGAAAGGACTACTTCTATCTGCTTTTCTTTTAATCTTTCTTGAAGTTCATCCATCATAATATCAATGATTTTATAAATATGTTCTTCTTCAAGCGGTCTAAAAACTATCACTTCATCTATTCTATTTAAAAATTCAGGAGGCAATTTCCTTTTTATTTCTTCAAGAAGAAAAGATTTCATCCTTTCATAATCAAGTTTTTCAATATCCTCTTCTCTAAACCCTATGCCTTTAGATGCTTTTTCAATATCTCTTGTCCCAAGATTTGAGGTTAAAATTATAATGGTATTCCTAAAATTTATTTTCCTTCCAAAGGAATCAGTCAATATTCCATCCTCAAGTATTTGCAAAAGTATGTTAAAAACATCGGGATGTGCCTTTTCAAATTCATCAAATAAAACGACCGAATAAGGTTTTCTTCTGACTCTTTCTGTAAGTTGCCCTCCTTCTTCATAACCCACATATCCAGGAGGTGCACCAATCAATTTTGAAACATTAAATCTTTCCATATATTCTGACATATCAAATCTTATCAAAGCATCTTTACTACCAAATAAAAATTCCGCTAATCTTTTTGCAAGTTCTGTCTTGCCAACCCCTGTTGGACCCAAAAATATGAAGGACCCTATAGGCCTTCTGGGATCTCTTACACCTGCTCTTGAACGCTTTATAGCTTTTACAAGAACTCTTATGGCCTCATCTTGCCCGACAACTTTGCTCTTCAAAATTTTTTCCATATTTTTCAAGCGTTCTCTATCATGTTCGGCAATATCCTTAACAGGTATGCCCGTCCACATGGAAATAACTTCTTTAATATCCTCCTTATTAACTATCGGTGAAGTATCTCTACTTCCTATCTCTTCCATGCGTTTTTTGATTTTCTCTCTAATTTCATATTCTTTATCTTTTAGATAAGCTGCCCTTTCATACTCTTGATTTTTTACAGCTTTATTTTTCATACTCTCAATTCTCGCAAGTTCTTTTTTTAATTTTCCAAGTATTTTATCATGCGGGATACTTCTCAATTTTACTCTGGCTCCTGCTTCATCCATTACATCTATTGCTTTATCAGGCAAATACCTATCACTTATATATCTTGCAGACAAATAAACGCAGTTTTCCAAAGCATCTTCTTCATAAATTACTCCATGAAATTCCTCATAAGTTTTTTTCAGACCTTTGAGTATTTTTATTGTCTCTTCAATAGAAGGTTCCTCAACCAAAATAGGTTGAAATCTTCTTTCAAGTGCCCCATCAGGTTCAATATACTTTCTATATTCGGAAAGGGTGGTTGAGCCGATTAATTGGATTTGACCTCTGGCAAGAGCGGGTTTTAGTATATTAGCTGCATCAAGAGCCCCTTCTGCCGCCCCCGCCCCCCTTAAAGTATGTATCTCATCCATAAATAAAATAACATTCCCATCCTCTATAACCGCTTTCAAAATATTTTTTAACCTCTCCTCAAATTGTCCCCTGTATTTAGTTCCTGCTACTATTGACGCCATATCAAGCATTATTATCCTTTTGTTTTTCAAAGGTTCAGGTACTTCCCCCTTAGCTATCCTCTGAGCCAAACCTTCCACTATCGCAGTTTTACCAACCCCAGGTTCCCCTATCAAAACAGGATTATTTTTCTTTCTCCTACAAAGTATTTGAATGACTCGCTCTATCTCCTTTTCCCTCCCTATCACAGGGTCTAATTTGCCCTCAAAAGCAAGTTTGGTTAAATCCACAAGATAGTTCTCAAATTTCTTCTCAAGTTTTGATTTTGAAAAATCTACATCGTTTCTAAAATCTGCAAAAGGGAAAGACACTTTGAAAACTTCCTCTCTCAACTTATCAATTTCAACACCGTATTCTTTCATAATTTTTGAAGCCCCACCCTCCACCTCCACCAATGCTAACAAAAGATGCTCCACTTCTGCTTGCTCATAACCCATCTTTGAAGCTATTTGAACACTCTTCCTGATAGCACTTATAACATTTTTATCCAGAGTAGTATCAAATTTACTTATACTAAAGGTTAATCCTTTTTTCCTGGAAAATGCACTTCCAGAAGTTTCATAAATTTTTTGTTCTAAATCTGATAGCAAATATTCCACATCTATTCCTAAATTCTGCAAAATTCTCTCTATAGTTTTATCTCCATTTTTTAGCAAGATATATAAAATATGCTCAGTTCCGACTTTATAAACAGACAGATCAGCAGCAAAAACTTTTGTTTTCTCAATTATATCCCGAACTTGTGGAGATAGATTATTATAAAATGAATCAAAAGAGTCCTCAAAAGGAGAAAGCATGTTTTACATTCACCCCCCTTTATTTATCAACAATTTCAATTCTGTCTTTAATCTGGATGCTTCTTTCTGTAAAAAATGTCCTTTATAATCAAATTTTTCTAATATATCCAACGCTTTTTTATAATCCATAGCCATTTTGGAATAAATAGCTGCTTTATAATAAAAATACCCCCTGAAACTTTTATAATCCAATATTTCCGCTGCTTTTAAAGCATAATCTGATGCCTTTCTGTATGCACCAAGATTTGCTTCACAAGAAGCAAGATTTATAAAAGCTCCCGCCTTTAAAAATCTATCTTTCAAACCACTTTTTAAAAAATCTTTAAAATAACCTTTTGCTTTCTCATAATCGCCTCTACTCATATAATAAAACCCTAAAAAATAAAGTGCCCTTTTACCCCAAATTGTATTAGGATATCTTAAAGAAACTTCTTTCCATCCCTCTACCGAAGTTAAAGTATCATTACGATAAAGATACAAAAGAAAAGATTGCATAAATATACGCTCTGCCTCAGGATTAGTGCGAGGTTTACTCACATTTTTATAAACAATATAACCAACTAAAGCAATTAAAATGATTATTCCCCCTATAATCCAATCTTTGTATTTAGATTCTTTAAAAATTTTTCTGAACTTATCCTGAATACCAGCCGCCATAGAAAATAACCCCCATTTTAAAATATAAGTTACTCCTCAGAAAATTATCCTTTTTACTCTCAAACCTCAACCAGCCACTTTCCATCAATAAACATACAGGATTAAAGAGTGTGAACTCCTTACTAAAAAAAGTCCAAGAAAGACCTACCCCAAAGTGCAAAAAACTATCACCATTGTAATGGCTATTAACTATTTTACATAACCAAAAATTACTCGAAAAAATGAAATATACACTGGGTTGAGCAGGAAAAAGATTTTTGGGAACATCCTCATTAAATTTACCATAAATCATATAGTAAAGCTGAACTGGTAAATATTCCACCAAAGAAGTATCGCTTACCATAGAAGAAACCATCGCACTCCCCAACCCAAAACCACCCCACCCTTCCTTATAAAAACCTATACCACCTCTTAAAAAATTTAATTCTAAATAATTTGGCAAGCCTAACCCTAAACCAAACGGCTCTATATAATACCACTTCTCATAATCCTGAGCCAAACCATCTCCGCAATAAATAAACACACATAACACAAAAAACAACCTCTTTATCATAGGTTTTTTATTTTAATTCTTATATAAATATTCTGCAATCTGTATGGCATTTGTAGCAGCACCTTTCCTTAAATTATCAGCTACAACCCACATATCCCAAACATTATCCATCAATGGGTTCCTCCTCAATCTGCTAATATACACCTCGTCTTTACCTGCGACTTCTATAGGGGTAATATAACCATCCACAAAAACAGTATTTTCAATGGACAAAATCCTATTTCTAACCTCGTCATAAGTTAAGTCCTCTTTTAATTTAAAAGTAACACTTAGAGAATGCCCAACTTCAACAGGGACTCTAACAGTAGTTGCGGTTATTTTTAAATCCCACCTGGAAAGTATTTTCCGTGTTTCGTTCATTATTTTCCACTCTTCTGAACAATACAAAGAAGCTCCTAATTCACCTATTTGGGGAACAATATTTCTATGTATCCGAGGATAAAATTTTTTATAATGAATTTCTTTACCTTTTTCTTCACCCAAAAGCTGTTCCAACCCTTCCCTTCCAGCACCAGAAACTGACTGAAAAGTAACAACATAAACTTCTTCAATCAAATCCTTCAAACCTGCTATTGACATAACTAATTGAATAGTTGAACAATTTGGATTTGCAATTAATAAATCTTCTTGTTTAAGAATACCTTTATTTATTTCAGGAACAATCAATGGGATATTTTCTTCCATCCTAAAAGCAGGAGAGTTATCTATTACTCTTATATTTTTTTTAACAAATAAAGGAGCATATTTTTTAGAAACAGCAGCACCTGCTGAGAAGAAAGCAAAATCAATTTTATTGAATTCTTTAAAAGAATGCAGAGGTTTGACCTCATATAATTTACCCCGAAATTTAATCTCCCTATTACCTTGACTAGCAAGTGGTAAAATATCATCAACAGGAAACTTCCTTTCTTCAAGAACTTTTAAAAATGTTCGCCCAACAAGCCCAGTTGCACCTATAATTGCTATTCTGTATCCCATAAACTAATCCTCCCTTCAAAAATTTTTAAAACATTTCCTGAAAACCACAAATTCTGCTTTTCATCCAACCATACCCTTATTTTTTCATCATTTCTAACCTTAAGAAAAACTGATTTTTTTAAACCATATTTTTTATATGCAACCCAAAAACTTTCAGCCACACCTGTAGCAGAAAAAACTTCACCCTTATAATGCCTTTCGTAACTCTTAACTTCAAGCTTCTCAATATCAAAATAATTTATAAACCCTATCCCATATTTATTATAAACATAATCAACATCAAACTTATCTTTTTCAAAAACGACAACATGACCAACCGGTTTTTCAACAAAAAATATTCCACTCTCTAACTCAATTGGTTCACAAACTTGCCCTAAATTTAATCCAACTTCATATTTATTTCCCATTTTACCAAAAATTTTCACCTCAACATTCTTATTTAAAAATTTAATTTCTTTAACCCCACGCTTTTCAAAAATATATATCCCCGCAATTCTTGAAGCATTACCACATAAAAAAATTTCCTTTCCCTCAAAACTTATATGAATATAATCATCTTTACCTACAAAAATAACCCCATCGCAACCTATTCCCATTTTTCTATTGCAAACTTTTTTAGCAAAATCAAAGGGATTTAAAAAAACTGAGGATTCTAAAAAACTATAATCAAATACAACAAAATCGTTATCAACAGCAACAAATTTAAAGAAATTGACTCTCATGACAAAATGTTCAAAATCTCTTGACTTATCTTTTTAATCTCCGATGAGATATTGACAAGTTTCCCAGAAATAGTTTCTAAATCTTTACCAGATTTTTTCAAAACCTCTATTAAATTGACAAACTTTTCAAAAATTGCTAGTATCTCTTTTGATTGATTTTCAAGAATTTCCCAATGCTCTTCCTGAATCCTAACCGCACTTTTTAAAACCACTCCTGTTTCTTCTACTGACTTGCCTAATTCAATAATCTCTTTCACATGTTCTTTTACTTCATTTATACCCTTAACCTGCTCATCTACAGATTTTTCTGTCTGGCCTATAGTAGAGGATAATTTCGCTATCCTGTCAACAAATATTTGAAGTATATTTTGTATCTGCTGAGAAAGTTCTGAACTTCTATCCGCTATGTTCCTTATCTCTTGAGAAATTGTTTCTATCTCTTTTATCTCGGTTCTGGAAGCTTCTACCTCTGCATTTAGAGACACAACCCATATTTGATTAAATAAATACCTTATTTTACGCAATAGTGAAACCATCTCCTCAACATCCTTTTCAAAAACTTTAAAATCTGATATTAAAGTTTTAAAAATATCTTCAAACTTATCAGTTAATTCAAGAGTTCTGTCTATAATAGGAATAAATTTTTTTTCTATAATATCTAAACTCATTTTGGATTTAAAAGATATTTGGTGCGAGACAAAAACCAATTTTTTGGCAATATTGTATAACTCATTTATTCTTTTAACCATCAATTTCAAATTTTTAACGCCAGTTTCTGCCTTTTTAGAAACATCCGCAACATACCCGGATATCTCTTTTGATAAATTGTAAATATTTGAAGAATAATTTTCAAGTGACTCGGAAATATTTTTCAATTTCTCAGCAAGTTTGTTAATTTTAGCATTTCTATCTGCGAAAAACTTATTTAACAAATTGATCTGGTAAATCACTTCGCCGTATGTATCATTACTTAAAATAGGCAATACCTCTTTATATCTTCTTTGAGACATCAACCTTATGATATTTTTCATATCCTTATCAATTTTATATTCAAAAACTACAATCAAAACAAAGTACAAAATACCAACCACAATCCATATTAAATAATGAATAAACAGATCTGCATCCCATCTATGACTTTTAGCAAAAATTATTAATTTTTTATCATTTGAAAAAGGAATTTTGAAAACCTTTATGATTTCTTTATCCCAAGAAAATAAAGGTTTTTTCCTATATTTTTTATAAACAAAAAACATCTCCAAAGCAACTTTTGAAGAAGATTTATATACTTTTCTATCATTTTCATCTACAATTATATATTCAATATATCCGTTTTTATAAAACTTATCTAAATATTCAATTTTTTGCACATTTCTCAAAATATTCCAAATTTTTAAATGGAAATTATTTACCGAATATCTCTGGTAATTCCTAATAAACGCAAATAATAGAAAAACAATAGATATTAGAAAAATACTGTATTTTTTAAAACGGGTATAGAATTTTAATTTAGAATAACTTTCCAAATATTTTTTTGAAAATTCTCTTCTTTTACTCTTTAAAACAAGTTCACCAACGAAATAAACGACACTTGCTGGGAAAAAAGACCAAAATACAGTTTCAATTATTGAAAAAGGTAGAATATAAAGAGGATAAATAAAAGGCAAAACTACAAAAAATAAACCAAAAGCAATGACTAAACTAATCCACCAACTTGTAAACGGCAAAGAATAAATTTTCTTCAAGAGAATTTCATTAAAACTAATCGGAATTTTTTTCATTACGACAAATTGCATTATAACAAAATAGAGAAGAAGATAAAGAAGACAACCAATTATTACAGACATGATTATCTCAGAAAAATTGTATTCGTAAACCGCTCCTATTACATAGGTAATAAAAGAAAAAACAGCTCCTGATAAGCCAGTCAAAATTGTATATTTTAATTGCTCTTGTTTTGACATATTCTAACTATCTCCTCCGGTATTTTCTCTGGAGGTAAGATTTTTACATTTTTTAATAATTTTTTAACATACAGAGGCATAGAAGGCACCACGCAGGTATCGGGAGATTGGATTATCACTTCCCCTCCATATTCCTTAATTTTCAAAGCACCCATCCCCCCATCCCTTCCCATCCCCGTCAATACAACACCCAAAACCTCCCCACTATACTCATCAACCAAACTTTCAAATAAAACATCCACAGAAGGCATAACCCCATTCACTGGTTCACCTTCTTCATATAAAATCTTCCCGCCACTAACTTTTATATGAAGACCCGATTTGGGAATATATACAAAACCTTTTTTTATTTCTTCTCCATCTTGAGCAACTTTTACTTTCCAACTAACATCAGATTCCAAATAACTTTTAAAATAATTCTCAAAACCAGGCGGTAAATGCTGAACAACAAAAATTGTCAAATCCATTAAAGGCAAGGAAGATAAAATATACTTTATCACTTTAGGCCCACCTGTTGATGCCCCTATCCCTATAACTTTTATACCTTGTATCTTCACAAATTCTTTCCTTTCCTTAACCAAATACTTTCTCAAAAGCACATCTACACTCACTTTTGAAGCATTTTTTATCTTTTTAATTAAATTTTTCTTCACATCAAACCATTTAACTTTTTCTCCAATATAATTGGGCTTTAACATATAATCAAACGCTCCCAATTCCAAACTCTTTAAAGCAACATACGAACCTTCACGAGAATAGGCAGAAAACATTATAACAGGAATAGGATTTTCCTTCATTATCCTTTTCAAAACTTCTATCCCATTCAAACCTGGCATTTCATAATCAAGTAAAACAACATCTGGCTTAAATGTTTTAATCTTATCTAAAGCATCTAAACCATCCCTTGCTTCCCCTATAATTTCTATATCACCAACATCTGAAAGCATATCTTTGATCATCTTTCTAATTAAGATAGAATCATCAACAATTAAAACCTTTATCATATCCACCTTTCTCCACCACCAAAGTATTCAATTTTAACTTTATGCTCCGGATAATATATCCAAATATTCCTGCTCCTATCTCCTCCAATATCAACCGCAACAACCTCAACATTATGTTTACCCAAAACATCCAAAGCACACTCATAATTCTTTTTACCTATATCTATAAAACCCTTATAAGATTTAATAAGAGAAGCACCACCAATAACTTTTGCTTTTAACCTTACCCCATATTGAGGATAAAAATCTTTTATCAATTTATTTAAACCTTCATATACATACCTGTAAGGATTTTTTTTAGCTTTCAAGTTATCATAAGATTTTGGATATACAGCATGAAGAACCGCTGCTCTGTTTAAATTCTCATTAAACAGATAAACAATAACGCAACTACTAACCCCAAAAACTTTAAGGACACTATCTTTGTCAACTATCAACGCAGAACCCATTTTTACAGAATAATCAATTCTTTTTGACACTGCCCTTCACAAAAGGCATCTTTACTATTTCAGCTTCTACTCTTTTACCCCTTACATCCACTTCCACTTTTTTACCCCTCTTATATTCCAGAGGAACATAAACCATGCCTATTCCAACATTTAAAATTGGAGAAACATTACCGCTTGAAACCCAACCTATTTCCTTTTCTCCATCAAAAACTTTCTGACCATGTCTTGGTATCTCCCTTATACTTTTTGTTCTAATCCCCCTCCTTTTAAATTTAATCCCTTTATTCTTTATTTCCAAAAGTTGATTTTTCCCTATAAACTCTTTTTTATCAAATTTCACAACCCAGGAAAGAGAAGCTTCTAAAGGGTTTATTTGTTCTGACAGATCATTACCATATAAGGGATAACCTGCTTCCAAACGCAAAGTGTCTCTTGCACCCAAACCACACGGCTCTACCCCATAGGAAAGAAGCTTATCCCAGATTTTTTCTATATCACCATAAGTGTATATCTCAAAACCATCTTCACCAGTATAACCTGTCCGTGATAAAATAACTTCTTCTCCCAAAATACTGGTTTCTAAAAAATGATAATATTTTAAATCATCAAGAGGAATTTTAACCAAATTTTGTAAAACATTTTGAGCATTTGGACCTTGCAAAGCAATCTCTGAAATATTATAACTATCATTTATAACTTCAACTTCAAATTTATCAGATTTCTCTTTAATCCAGTTGAAATCCTTTTCTGTGTTTGCTGCATTAACAACCAATAGTATTTTTTCTGCAGAAAATTTGTAAACAAGGAGGTCATCTATTATTCCTCCATCTTCTTTACACATAACCGAATATAAAACCTGCCCTGAAGATATTCTGGAAACATCGTTCGTTATGATATAATTAACAAATTTTTCAGCATCTTTACCTCTAACCCATATTTCCCCCATGTGAGAGACATCAAAAATCCCCACATCTCCTCTTACTT
>Ga0164318_10005653_pt1 | contig 12092 bp, 11 predicted proteins | sample GuaBasSedimGuay9_FD_113734 | JGI IMG/M metagenome (GOLD analysis project Ga0164318, IMG submission 113734) | Subseafloor sediment microbial communities from Guaymas Basin, Gulf of California, Mexico - Guay9, Core 4571-4, 0-3 cm | ecosystem: Environmental > Aquatic > Marine > Hydrothermal vents... | reverse complement strand
TTTTGTCATTCGATATTGTTTCGAGTTTCGAAATTCGATATTCGGATTTAAGTTTTGCAAGGACTTATCAGCCATAAAGAAATTCTTTTGCCAATTTTGCACGAACTTTACAATTAAGGGACTACGCTTTCCCCAAGACTTCGCTTGCGGAAAGTGGCCCCTTCGGGGCAGTTGAATATTTCGTTGATTTCCTGCATAATACATAAGGCTTCATCATCACAATATATCAGCAGAGGTGACCAAATGATCAAATCCGACGAGTTCACTCAATGCTATAATGAATTTATCGATGGCTCTTATGACTGTGTGGACAGAATAGTCCTTAATGCCTATTTCATTCCAGCTCAATCCAGTGGAGGATTTCGTGTATGGTGGAACAGGTTTATGAGCGATGATAAACTCGACGATACTCATCTTATGCGGTTTGCCGGACGATTTAGCCGACGAATCCATGCAGCTGCCAACAAAAATGGAATCCCATTGATTCATTGTAAACAAGGGGAGAGAAAACACGAAATCGCCAGGCGCTATATTCCCGCTGAGCCATCTTTTCGAGGAGTGTTTTGTATCCTGGTTAGCCGTGCTCCAGCCCCGGTCTATGAAATCAAAAAGTTTTCCAATGGCTCTATTGATATAAGAAGGAAGAAGCCCCAACCATATGTTAATCATTATTCGTTTCATATCATAGATCCCGAATGGGGGCATATAACGATTAAGCTCTGTCCCCATCCCCCTTTTAATGCGCAAGTTATATTAAATGGTCATGAATATGTCATGATACAAGCTAAAAAGAAACATATTGACTTTATTAAGGAAGACAATTGTTTTACACATATTTCCAATGCTCCTGACCTGGTGAAAGTCGCAGACACCATGAGGGCTTCAGGCTCTGTAGGGCGCTTGATCCAGGTGTGTGAGCATTGGATTTACTCGGCCTGTTTGTGCTATGCCCTTGACTTTCAAGAACAGGAGCAAAGTGGTTTTCTCTATTCCTATTCCATTTACCAGGTCGAGTATAGCCGCAATCTCCTTTTTAAGCGGGGGCGCTTTCTGGACCAGGTGTTTAACGGCGCCATTGATCGCAGCCGTGCACTGCTTGATATAAAAACGGTAAGGACTATTTTTGGTTATAAACATCGTCCTTGCCGGAAACATAAAAGTGGGAAAAGACCACGTTTCGAAGTCGCGGTCGAGAAACCTGCCTATAACTTGACAGTCTTTAAGGTTCACCATGGAAGGCTGACTGTTAAGATGTATAGCAAAGGCGAGCGTGTGCTTAGAATCGAAGCGGTTGCCCACAACACAAGAGATTTGCGTTGTGGAAAAGTGATCGAAAGATTCCCGCATATCATTGAAGCCCTGAAAATAATCCTGGAACGATTTCTTTCTGTCTTGCGCGCTGTAGATGTATCTTTTATCGGCAGTGATGTTGTTGAGAGTTGGTCTGTTCCTTCGCACATTGGCGCTGTCAGGGTAAGCGGACTGAATATCAACCAACCTCGCATTCTTGCTGTAATGGAGGCAGTTATAGCGCTTTCGACAAAGCCGAGAGGTTTTACATCCCTGGAGCTCGCTGAAAAAGTAAAAGAAAAACATGGAAACACTGACCTTCCTTACAGCTCTCGACAAGCCGGTTATGACTTGAAAAAAATGCGGGGCAAGAAGCTCGCAGTTTTGCCAAAACACTCTCATCGCTATGAAGTTACTCCTGATGGTTTAAGGATGATAGTGGCATTCATGGTCTTGCGTGAAAAGGTGATGCTGCCACTGTTATCCAATGCATGCAAACGCAAGAGCGGCCCTAAACCTAAAAATAGAGTCCCTATAGATTATCATTACGACAATATCCAAACTGAGATGCAAAGCATCTTTAAACATATTGGAATTGCAGCATAAACATAAACTAACATATAAACAAAAAATTGTTTATCTTGCTTTGATAAGCGCCTAAAACAAGTGTTCCGATCTCATATCACTAAAGCTCATATGAATCGATAATTATTTGTGGATCATATCCCGATTAGTTGAAGTTAATTAAGGCAAAATAAGTGCATTATCCACAATTAATCCCAGAGGGTTCAAGGGGTCAAGGATTCAAACTTTGTTTGATTCCTTGACAATCATGTATCTTTTTACGTAAAAGAATGTACAGTGACTAAAGTTTTTAGAATGTTTAACGATTAGTTATTAGGTTTTTTATCCTCAACATCTGCATTTCTTGCGCAGGCGTTGATGTTGGCTCAAGCAGGCAAGGCAAAAAATTACGGTGAAAAACCAAGTCTGTTCTTTATTTGGATGCCGATTGAAAACAGGGGAGATACAGTATGGCAAAAATTGATGCCTTTTTCAAGATTATGCATGAACAGGAAGCATCGGACCTTCATCTTATCGCAGGCCAGCAGCCTGTGATCAGAATCAGGGGCGATATGGAACGAATCAAATATCACTCTCTGGAAAATGATGAATTAAGAGCAATGCTTTATGAGATTACGCCTGAACATAAAATTAAGCAGTTTGAAGAAACTGGTGACGTAGATTTCGCTTATGAAATTCCGGCACTAGCGCGATATAGAGCAAATTTCTTTCAACAAAAATATGGTGTGGGAGCCGTTTTCAGAGAGATTCCCAGCAAGATTCTTACTTGTGACGCGTTAGGCTTCCCTCCAGTTATAAAAAAGCTGGCAACACTTCCCCGGGGGCTGGTTCTGGTTACGGGGCCAACGGGATCGGGCAAATCAACGACCCTTGCCGCTATTATCGACGAAGCAAATCGCATGCGTAAGGACCACATCATTACCATAGAAGATCCGATCGAATTTGTACACGAAAGCAAAAATTGTATTGTAAACCACAGAGAAGTAGGTCTTCATACAAAATCTTTTTCTGCTGCTCTTCGAGGCGCCCTGAGAGAGGATCCGGATATAATCCTGGTTGGTGAGATGAGAGATCTTGAGACAATATCATTGGCGGTTGAGGCGGCTTCAACGGGACATCTTGTTTTTGCAACCCTTCATACGACCAGCGCCCCCAAGACGATAGACCGTGTTATTGAGGTTTTCCCGGCGAATGAACAGATGCAAATCCGTTCAACTCTTGCTGACGGAATCCGGGCAATCATCGGGCAGGTTCTCTTCAAACGCATTGATAAGCAGGGACGTTGTGTAGCTCTCGAAATTTTAATTGCCACACCGGCTGCCCGTAATCTTATCCGGGAATCAAAAACATACCAGATTCCTTCCGTTATACAAACGGGGAAAAAGTATGGTATGCAACTTCTCGATGATTCAATTATGGATCTTTTAAATAAAGGATGGATCAGTTCAGACGAGGCGTATACGAAATCGAACGATAAGGCGAGGTTCAGGCCGTTCTTAAAGAAACCACCGACTGATTTTACGGAAGTGTAGGCATGTTAATGGCTACTGGTTGCCCCTTATTTGTAACCTTGGATTGTAAAAGCAGAGTAGCACTAACAATTTTGATGAACTCGTAAATAGTCCACGCCGTGTCATTCTGAGGAGCGGAGCGACAAAGAATCTCAATGATATCAGATTCTTCGCTATTGCTCAGAATGACAAAAGGGTGTTTTTGTAACTTTTTACGAAACCGTCAAGGTCTGAATTTAAAGAATGGGGAGTAGTTATGAGAAAACAGGAAATGGATTATTTATTGAATCAAATGCTTGAGTCGTATGATGATGTCTCTGATTTGAATATGACGGTCGGTAAGCCGTTTCAAGTAGAAACCTCTGGACAACTTAGAAGTGTTTTAAGTCCACCCTTTACTCTGCTTACCCCTTTTCAAACAGAAATCTTTGCTCTGAATCTTATTAATCAGGATCGTCGGTTAACGGAAATTCTTCTTCGAGAAGGATCGTGTGACACTTCGTATGAGCTTTCCGAAAAGGCTCGTTTCAGGGTAAATATTTTTTGTCAGCATGAAACTTACTCTATCGTAATGCGTAAACTGGAGGCTAAAGTTCCCACTATTGAACAAATGAATCTACCGGATGTCTTTTATGATTTGGCAAAGGAAAAAAACGGGATAATACTGTTTACCGGTGCAACTGGCACCGGAAAAACAACATCGCTGGCTGCCATACTAGATGTGATTAACGATAATCAGTCAGTTCATGTGATAACTCTCGAAGATCCTGTTGAATTTCGTCATACTCATAAGAAGGCTACCTTTAATCAGAGAGAGTTGGGGAAAGACTTTGATACGTTTGCCAATGGCCTTCGCGCTTCATTGAGACAGGCTCCTAAAGTGATCTTGCTCGGTGAGATGAGAGATAGAGAATCACTAGAGATAGGGTTAACTGCCGCGGAAACAGGACATCTGGTGTTAAGTACGCTCCATACCGTTAACGCCGGGCAGACAATTAACCGGATAATCGGAATGTTCACTTCGGAAGAGGAAAATCAGATTCGAATTCGTCTGGCCGATACAATACGATGGATAATATGCCAGAGATTGCTGCCTAAAGTTGGTGGAGGAAGAATTGCTGCTTTTGAGATAATGAGAACCAGCCTCAGGGTGAAGGATGCGATCCTTCACGGGGAATCGGAAGGCAAGACTTTTCTTGATATAATCGAAGCGGGAAAGGCTTTTGGCATGATCACGTTCGATGATAGTATTGTTGAATTATATAATAATGGTTTGATCACCGAGGAGACAGCTCTGGCTTATGCTACGGCTAAGGGAGTTGTCGGGCGTGGTATTGATTCAATAAAGGCTGCCCGGGGCGAAGCTACTTCTGAAGTAGAAGAATTACAGGTTGATAAGAATTACGGGAAACCGCTAAGAAGATTTTAAAGGATGAGGAGACTACTATGATGGATGAAGACAAAGGACTTCTTGAGAAAATTGCATCCGGGTTTTATGATGCTTTGAATAAGCCGTTTGATTTTATGGAAGAAGGAAAGGAAACTGCACTGATATGTGAAACTGATACTTCAATACGAAAAAAAATCATCAATTCTCTGGAAGGAGAGGGTTATTACGTTACAGAAGCTGCTTCCGCGAGTGATGCGCTAAAGTACATGCGGGTTCATGTATATCAACTAATTGTGGTAAATGAAAACTTTGAGACTGAGATTCCGGATGACAACCCGGTCCTTGAATATATCAACCGTCTTCCCATGAGTACACGAAGAAACATCTTTGTAGCAATGGTAAGCAGTCGATTCAGATCTATGAATAACATGGCTGCCTTTAACCGGAGTGTTAATCTCATCATCAATATAAAAAACATTGATAAAGCCGGCGCTATTTTAAAGTACGGCATAGCAGATAATAAAGCCTTCTACCGCGTTTTTAACGAAACCCTGAAAAAGACAGGGCGTGTTTGATGTTAAGGACTCAAGGATTTTCTAACCCGGACAAGCCGGAAGAACTGAAAAACGGGCGGCATGAATGGTTAGACTGAGCTCACCGAAGGCTGAGCGTTCGACTGAGCTCACGCCGAAGTCTCAAGCTGAAGTCTTGCCGAAGGCAAACTCGTTTGTCCGTGCGTAACTACTCATGCTGAAATGTGAAAAAAGCGAATCTGACTTTTTAGTCTCAATTCCTTGCCTTTGACCTTTAGCCTTTGCGGTTTTGCCGCATTAAATAGCTTCTCGCAAGGCTGGTATTTACGTGGGCAACACCTTTGTTCATGTCTTTCATGGGATAATCTTCGGTGATTTCCGGTAACTTCTCCGCATCTTCCTGGGTTTTTATAACCGATCCTGCCGGCACATACCTGTAGTCCGGCACAGTGACTCCCATGATAATAACACCAGGTTCAATTACACATTTCTCGCCTACGTAAGATTTGAAAACAAGTGTTTTCATTCCAACGAAGGTATCATTCAATATAACTGCCGGTCCGTGAACTTGTACCTGATGGGCAAGAGAAACCCTTCTGCCTATATAAACGGCGTAGTTTTTCCCGTTGACTTGATAAATATTTTTATCAACGGGTTCCCCATTCTTTTCTGTTTCGAGGGCGTGTATGATCACACCATCCTGAACGTTTGAATCGTCGCCAATATGCAATGGTTGGCCTTCATCACCGCGGATGGAGGCCATGGGTGAGACCATGATATTTTTGCCAAGAATTACATTACCGATAATTGCCGCAAGAGGATGGACAAAGGTGGAAGGATCGATTACGGGTTCAGATACCTTTGAGCTAAAATCAGTCAGTACATTTTTCCCTATCATTTTCTGCCTCCATCATTGATATATCTTTTTCTGATAATCCGCTCTTTTTCGAGGAGTTTTTCCCATATTTCATCGACTATCTTGCTTGTTTCTTTTAAAGGTCCTTCATTGTTGATGACGAAATCAGCGTAGGGAATTTTGTCATCTATCGACATTTGTGAATTAAGTCTGTATTCAGCCTTTTTTATACTGTATCCGTCTCTTTTTATAATTCTTTTAATTTGCTCTTCAGGAGATATGTAGACAAGAATTCTGATGTCCACTCTATTGTGCAACCCTATTTCTATAAGAAGCGGTACGTCGGATATGATAATGGCATCTTCTTTTTCTTTTCGAATGTTCTCGATTCTCTTTTGCCATTCATTAATAACGACAGGGTGAACAATACTATTCAGTTTATTCAGTTTTTTCCTGTCGCGGAAAACAATCTCTCCCAGTTTTTTCCGGTTGATGGTATCATCCGCGTTGAGGATTTTCTTCCCAAAATGTTCAACGATTTCTTTCCATGCCTGTCTGTTTGGTTCCTCCACAAAGTAGGTAAGCGCATCGAAGTCAATTATATACGCTCCTTTTGCACTGAAAAGCCTGTCAATGGTTGACTTTCCGCTTCCTATCCCACCTGTTAATCCCACGTTCAGCATATGCAGCTTCTATCATAAGGGGCGCTTTACAGCAATAAAAAATACTGTCACTTGACAATACGTGAGAAGTGAGTAAATAGAGATTAATCAGCATTTAATTCACCCCGTGAATCCGATTGCACAATGTTTGCAAAGGTCTCAAGATATCTATTGAATAAGTGGAGGAAATTATGCCCATTGAAAAATTGTTGGAACAGACAAAAAAGTTTGAAATTGATGCCTATAAGAGACAACCCGATTTTATAACAAATCATATTTCCTTTACGGGAACGCCGGAAAAACATCCTTATGATACAGACAAGATTATTTTAATACCGGACCCTTTGAGTGCGAACATATCTTATTATGAATTTGCCACGGCGAATATAGAAGGTGTCGAAGAATTGCCGAGTTTGGTAACAATAGATGGAAAGTCAATCAGAGTAATCCGGATATGGGTGAAAAAAGGGAGCATTGGAGTGCGATCGACTCCGTTTATTGTTGAGAACACGCTAAAGAGGTAACGGGATGAAAATGACAATTCAACATTCAAAATTGCTTTTATACCCTTATCCCCCGTACTGTTCTTCGATCCAGGACTGATATTCTCCGCTGTTAACTCGCTCCACCCATTTTTTGTTATTGATATACCACCGTATAGTTTTTCTCAATCCTGTCTCGAATGACTCCATGGGAGACCAGTTCAATTGTTTGTGTAATTTGGTAAAGTCTATGGCGTATCTTTTGTCATGGCCGGGTCTGTCCTTGACAAAAGTGATCAGATTTCTTCTTGGACCGCCTTTGTCAGGAAAACAGATTTCATCTAATATATCACAGATCATTTGTACGATTACAATATTCTCCATTTCCATATTGCCGCCGATATTGTATGTCTGCCCTCTTTTCCCGGAATTCATAATAGTCCAGATTGCTTCGCAGTGATCTTCCACATAAAGCCAGTCTCTGACGTTCTTACCGTCTCCGTAAATGGGCAGCTCTTTTCCCTCCATTGCATTGAGGGTGATCAAAGGAATCAATTTTTCCGGGAACTGATAAGGTCCATAATTATTGGAACAGTTGGATATGGTTACGGGAAGGCCAAAGGTTTTGTAATATGCTCTTACAAGATGATCTGAGGAAGCCTTGGAAGCAGAATAAGGACTGCTTGGCCGGTAAGGAGTCGTTTCCTTGAACAGCCCTCTTTTACCAAGACTGCCATATACTTCGTCAGTGCTGATATGGTGGAAAAGAACGAATTGTTCCGAATGCGCACGGGCTGTTTCGAGGAGATTATAGGTGCCGATGATATTTGTATATATAAATGCCCCCGGGTTCTTGATAGATCTGTCCACGTGTGATTCGGCAGCAAAGTGACAGATTGCGTTAACCTCATATCGCAAAAAAAGTTCCCTTATAACATCAAAATCGCAAATATCCGCCCTTTCGAAAATGTATCTTCCCGGATGCATTTTTTCTATTTCGATTAAGTTTTCAGGATTTCCAGCATATGTCAGCTTATCTACATTGATGATCCTTCCGCCAAAGTCAGTTTTATCCAGGATATAGTGAATGAAGTTGCTTCCAATAAAGCCGCAACCACCGGTTACCATTAGATTTTGCACTTTCTGCATTTCCATTGATAATATGGCCTCCCCTTTCTATTGAGAAAAGACCCTAACAGCTCTTTAGTCTTTACCGCAATTAATATCTTAATATGATTATATGGTCAATCTTATAATATATTGCCTATAACCTTGACACGCCATGCATTTTCTCATAGATATTTCTGAGTTTGTTATTAAGTTATTTTTTACATGGAGCAGAAATGTCTTTAGAAAAATTAATTCTCCAATATTCCAGACCCCTGTTTCCCATACCTGCAGACCTACATAAAAGGGGAAAAACGAAGGGGAAGATTAGAGCCATTCTTTTCGATGTATACGGCACCCTTTTCATAAGCAAAGCAGGGGACATCAGTATGGCTAGAAAAGAGGCTGAACGAAATGTTATCGGCATTGAAGCCTTACTTGAAAGATTTCATAGTAACAAAAATGCCAAAAACCTGCCCGAGGAATTCTTTGAAGAAATAAAGAAAGAAAAAGAAAAGCTGAAAGGACAGGGGATTGACTATCCTGAGGTAAAAATTGAAAAAATATGGGAAAGAATACTAAAGATAGAAGATGCTGATAACATTAAACAATTTGCTGCGGAGTATGAACTTATCGTAAACCCCGTGTATCCCATGCCCCATTTAAGGGAGGTTCTTGCTGCATGCAAAAAGAATAATATTCCCATGGGCATTATTTCAAATGCTCAATTTTACACGCCTTACCTTTTTTATGCATTTTTGAACGCTACTTTAGAAGAGCTTGGTTTTGTCACTGATTTTGTCTTCTTTTCATATGTTTCCGGACATGTAAAGCCTTCGCTTTGCATGTTTGAAAGAGCTGCTGAAAACCTTGAAAAATCGGGGATACCGAAGTATAACACATTATATGTTGGCAATGATATGATAAAGGATATTCATTGTGCAAGTAAGGTCGGTTTCCAGACAGCTCTCTTTGCGGGAGACAAAAGATCATTGAGGCTGGGCACAGAAGATACAATGGACGCAAAAATTTCTCCCGACCTTGTAATAACTGATCTTCTGCAGGTTCTGGATTTTGTTTAAGAATGAGGTATAATTGTAGGTAACCGTTCACAGGTTCATGGTTCAGGGTTAAGGACAAAGGCAGCATTAAAGGCCTGAAGTCCTCGTCAAAAATGCTCATTTTCGCAAATAATTGCCAATTTGGCTCCAGATTTTGTTTCAGGTCTGACGAAGCTGACGCTTTTTTCGTACATACGCATCCCAAATGCAGTCCGGGGACAAGAATGGAACCTTGAACCCTTGAACGGTTACAAATATATTTTGTTTGACTCCGGCTTGTTCGAGTTAGGGAAATCAAAATGATAAACAATAAAAAGCTTGTCATCGCTGTGATCGGTGTAGTTCTGTGTATTGTTATTGTTGTCCTTGCGTTGGTGCTCAACAGGAAAGGATTTATACCGAAAGAAGAAAAGATTATAAAGAAAGCAGTTTCTGTGCTCTCGATGGAAAGAAAAGAACCACATGTCTTGAAGAAACCTGTGTCAAAACCATATAAAGTTTCGGAAAAACCGATCATTACACCCAGGGTGCTGAAGGGGGAAAAAGTAAGAAGCAAAACAAAACAGAATTATTATGAAAGGTTAACCAATGATGTAAGGAATTTTTTCGATTATCTCGACCAGAGAGATTATATAAAGACATACAGGTTAAAGAATGGAACACAGAGGCATTTTCTTCTACTTCTTGCAAAACTTTCCGCAAATCCCCCGGTAGTTTCAGGAGAAACACGAGATATATACACCTTAACACACAATATGGCTCATTTTTACAGGGTTATCGATAAGAAGAACATTTCCATTGTAAAAGACGTTCTTTCCCATGAAAGAGAAATTATTGAACCCACAATGGAGATGCTATATGAGTGGATTACAGAAGAAATAAAAAGAAAAAATAAAGAGGTTAAAACTTCCACCGGGGATCTCTATGAATATGCATGTTTTTTCCTTAACACCATGTCAGGGAAAGCCTATCTCGCGCGGAGAGATTCGAAGACCAGAATCCTGATGATCTATTACTCGCTTTTAATTCTGGATAAAGCAAACAGAGAGAATTTGAATCACAACGGGATAGACATTCTTCCTCCGCTTAATATGTTAGTGGATGATATTACAAGCCAGATGGGTTTGGATTACAAAGAAAAATATCTCCAGAGATTATATTACATCAAAAAGAGAGTTGTTTCTCACAGGGAAAAGAGGCGAATTAAAGAGTAAGCTTTGATAAAAATCCCTTATGTCTCCTATACCAGGTGCCCGGGATCAGCCTGTAAAGAAATCGTGAGACAGGACCAATATACTCTTTTTCTCTCTTGTCGAACTGGCAGGCCTGGATAATCCGCATCAAAATTTCTTCTTTGGAACCTCCTTCGTTGAAAATCTTATAGGCACAGTGAAACAGCGGACTGTACATATTTTTCTTTTCCAGGTATCTGTGAACATTTTTAATGGTATTTGGACCTTCAGGGGTTCCATCTATCTTTTCTAATACCTGAATATCTGTTTCTATGGGATTTCCGTTAAATAATTCGTAGAATAGTTTGCCGTACCTGAAATTTTTGCTGGCGTCGGAAGAGAGAGTAACGTACATATCTCCAACGCCGGCCTGGCTGTAGAAAGATTGAAAGCTTCCCCCCAGTAATTTCGATAATGACCTGATTTCAACTCCCGATCTTGCAAAGAGAGTGCCCGGTATGGAATTCCCGAGATTCAGACATTCAAGTACTCCCTTTATATTTGCTACAATGTTTTTCAAGGCGCCACAGGCTTCAACTCCTACAATATCGAAGTTGTAAAAAGATGTTAATTCCTGCGGGTTGACATTTAAGAATTCTTTTTTCACAACACGTGATATTTTTTTCTTCCCGGCAACCGCTAAACAGACCGGTTTTCCCATGGCTATATCAACATCAAAGAAAGGCCCCCCCATACAGACAATTTCAAACTTATTGTGAATGTCAAAGAAATGATTATTAATCATCTGCGAAGGCGTTATCAGCTCTTTTGTTTTTTCATCTGATGCAAGCCCTTTTATGGGGGATAAAAGGCAGGTTCTGCCTTTCTTTTTGGTAATGATCGGTTTTAAGTAATTCAGCAGTTCCGGAAGTCGGTTCATCGTTATGGAAAGAACAATGAAATCGTTTTCTTCCACAACTTTTTCAAGATCATTTGTTGCGGAAACCCTTTTGGATAAGCGGGGGACCATTTCCATGCCCCCCAGTTTCTTTGCAAGATCGCTTGTCAAGTGTTTTGGGTTGAGGTGGGTTTCATTAATTTTTCTACATAACTCTGCGTCGTAGTAATATATTTGTACTTCTTTACCATCACGTCCGAATTTATAGGCAAACGCTGTTCCCAGTCTCCCCGGACCGATAATCGCTATTTTCTCAGAATTAAGATTATTCATTTCTTGTTCATCCTAACCCAGATAAACTGGAAATTCGAAATTCGAAGCACTAAATGCGAAACAAATCCGAATTTCTAATATTCGAATGATCAAAACATCAACGCCACAGAAGTGGCATTAACTCTATTGTAAAAAGTTTAACTCTTTCCCGTTTAGATATTTGTATTTTTGTCATTCGATATTGTTTCGAGTTTCGAAATTCGATATTCGGA
>Ga0164318_10005652_pt1 | contig 12093 bp, 8 predicted proteins | sample GuaBasSedimGuay9_FD_113734 | JGI IMG/M metagenome (GOLD analysis project Ga0164318, IMG submission 113734) | Subseafloor sediment microbial communities from Guaymas Basin, Gulf of California, Mexico - Guay9, Core 4571-4, 0-3 cm | ecosystem: Environmental > Aquatic > Marine > Hydrothermal vents >... | reverse complement strand
CTGGTTGTGACAATTATGGTGACTACACTGCTCTGTGTGCTACGATGGAAGCTGGCGGCAGCTACCCGATCAGCATTACAGTTAACGGTGGTTACTCCTCCGATACCGGCGCTGTCTATGTTGACTGGAACCAGGATATGGACTTTGACGATCCTGGCGAAATGGCATCTCTAAACCCGGGTGCTGGCTATGGTCCGTACTCCGGTACAATCGATGTACCGATGGATGCCGAGCCGGGTACTACCCGTATGCGTGTCCGTCTGGCCTACAGTACAACTCCGGGTCCGTGTGGTGTGTATTCCTGGGGCGAGGTTGAGGACTATTGCATCAGCCTTGGCGAACCGCCACTTACCTGGATGGCTGTTCCGGACACTATTTACACTGCTGTGAAATTCTCCATTAATCCGGTCGACGGATATATCTATCTTACAAGTGAAGCGGCTGGTGTTGATGTCAACACAATGACGAATGTCGGGATGAATCTCGACGGCTGTGCTCTGGCTGTCACTACGGAAGTAGTCGCCGCTCCTTATCCGTTAACTGGCGATGCCCTCAAGGTGACCTACGACCAGAAGGATTTCGTCCTCTGTGAGGAAGTCCGCCAAGGTGGCCTTGTTTGGGATTGGGTTGAGTCATTCTTTGATGTGACCTACGATGAAGGCGGTCCGTTTACCGGATCAATCGATATGCGCGGTCACGTTTCCGGCGATCTCAATCTTGACGGTAGTGTCGATGTTGCAGATGTTACCTTTATGGTAGCTTACCTGTTCACTGGTGGACCTGCTCCGCTGGTGATTGAGGCTGCTGATGTTGACGCTAGTGGCGACACTCCTAACGTTGCTGATCTGACCCGTCTGGTTGGTTATTTGTTCAGTGGTGGCGATGAACCTGCCCACCAGTAAGTTAATTTTCTGCTGAGAATAGAAACCCGCCGGCTTAGTGCCGGCGGGCTTTTTTTGTGTACTGAACACTTGAAATGAAACCACTTGTTGAGCCTAACAGGCTGTTGAAAAAGTGATCTTTTATGCTCCTTTGCTAACATGCATGTCATCCCCGCGAAAGCTAGAACCAGTGTACAGACAATAATGATATCTGGATTCCCTGCCTTCGGGCTTGTTGAAAAAGTATCCTAAGTGCAAGTTTGTTGAGAGTGCGGTTTTGAGAACGGGCGACGTAAAACTGCCCATTACGCGGGATTTCAATCCCCTCTCGCGTAGCGACGGGGTTTGTCTCTGTCCCCATAGTGACGCTGACTTGGGTTTATCAACATGCCCCTTCGCAGGAATGACAAGTCATATAAAGCAGTCGACATATCGTCTTCCGTTTTTGAGTTTTTCAACACCCTGTTAAGCCAGATTTATTGAGGGTAAGCGGCCGGATGATATTGAATAATAAAGACACTGTCACATAATGACAGTTACTCAACCCCGCTCGAATTTTGCAAGTCCCGGTTTCGGACCCATTACGAGTACAACATCCCCTGTTTTAAATTCAGTATCCGCAGTGGGAATAGTGTCTACCAATTTATCTTCACCATGAACTTTTCGCTTTATGATAAGAATAGTAACATCCAAACGCTTTCGAATGTTTAAATCCGCAATTGTATGTCCGACAAAGCGGTATGGGATCGCAATCTCGGCTAATTGCAAGTTGCTGACACCTGGAATAGATGTCTGTTGTGTGGTAGTATTGATTGAGGAAACCATCCCGGAAACCATGTCACGCTTAAACAACTCGGTATTATATTGTGTAATAAGATCATCTGGCCAGATACTCCCTACAATCTCGCCGTTATGTACCACAGGAGCTTCATAAATGTGGCAAGATAAACGTTTCATAACATTAGCGAGGCTTTCATCAGGTTTGAAGATAGGGAAACCATGCTCTATCATAATGTCTTTTGCTATCGCTAAACTTTCTAAAGTTTGTGTGTCAGAGATTACAGGACGTATAGTGTCCAGCGTAATAAGACCACGCAACTTTTTTCTATGGTCAATTACAAAAATGGAATTGCCAGGTTGATCTACAAACCGTGAAACGATAGACATCAGCGGCGCATTGACTGGGACGGTTGAGAATTCTGTTCGCATGATGTCACTGACTTTTTGATCCTTCAGCACATCTAATGATTGTCCCTTATGGATGTCTATTCCGCGGCGCAATAGCTTAATCGTATATATCGATCCCTTTTGAAATTGCGTTGTTATAAGAGTGGCTATTATGCAACTAATCATCAATGGAAGTATAATTTTGTAATCGTTGGTCAGCTCGAAAACAATCAGTATTGCTGTGAGCGGGGCCTTTGTGGTGGCTGCCACCACTGCTGCCATACCAACAAGAGAATATGCCCCAGGACTAGCTACAGCATCAGGCCAGAAATTATTAACCAGAACTCCGATGACACCACCTGCCATAGCGCCAATAAACAGAGAGGGAGCGAAAATTCCACCCGAACCGCCTGAACCAAGAGTAATTGACACCGCAAATATCTTTACAACAATCAAGACGGCGAGCAGCCATAACAGCATATTCCCGCTCAAGGCCTCGTTAATTGTTTCATAACCAACTCCCAGGGCTTGCGGGAATAACAAAGCAATCAAGCCGATAACAGCTCCACCGATTACAGTTTTGAGAGGTGGGTAAAGAGAAAGATTGTCGAAAATATCTTCAAATCCATATAGTGTTTTGATAAATGTAATTGCCATAAAGCCCGCCACTATTCCAAGAGCCACATAAGCAAAAAGTTCAAATGGACTCACAAGACTGTGAGCTGAAACTTCAAATGCTGGAAAGTTACCGATGAAATACTGACTTACAACAGTAGCGCTAACAGATGAAATCACTATCGGTGAGAATTGGGATACACCAAAATCGCTTAGAATGATTTCAGCCGCAAAGAGCGCACCAGCTACTGGAGCGTTAAAGGTTGCCGCAATACCAGCTGCTGCGCCACAACCTACCAGAGTTCGCAGACGGCGTTCATCAATTTTTAGCCATTGACCAATTGTTGACCCGAGCGATGAGCCTATTTGGACAATTGGACCCTCTCGTCCAACAGACCCACCAGTTGCAATACAGATGCCAGAAGCCACCATTTTTGCAATAACCACTCGAGGACGGATGCGGCCACCTCGCAGCGCTACTGCTTCGATAACTTCCGGTACGCCATGACCCTTGGCTTCACGGGCGAAGTAGTAGGTAATGAGACCTACACAAAGCCCCCCGAAAGTGGGCACCCCTATTTTCCACCACCATGGTAACTGACGAATATGTTCCACCAGGTTGTTGCTTTGCCACCAAACACCAAGCTGGCCAAAATGTATCAGTTCCCTGAATCCGACAGAGCATAAACCGCCCAAAAGTCCGACTACCAGGGCAACAAGCATCATATAGATATATCCTGTGTGACGTATATCCGAGTGCCATTGTCGCAGTATTGATATAATCTGTTGTATCATCAATATCCTTAAAATATTTTGTGTAAACTATGCTATTAAATTAGCTATAACAACCATGAAATCAGTATTTGTAAATGATGGTTAAATCTGTAAATCTGAGCAAGAACAATTGCATGCAGGTATCGTTGGATGTTAAAAGGGTATTTTCAATATGTCCGCTTTTTGAAGCCATGTTTCCCCACTTTTTCAGTTTTTTATTGCTCTACAAGGAGTTAGACAGTAAACTAAAACGCGTTGACTTACGATAAGCAACATAGTTGCCATTTTGTGACAAGACTTGTAAAAGGATAAAGTGTGGGACTTTTTGATACTCTTTCCAACGATATCGGCATAGACCTTGGGACAGCAAATACTCTTGTGTATGTTCGTAATCAGGGGATAGTACTCAATGAGCCATCGGTCGTTGCTATCGAGAAGTCGACAGGCAAAGTTCTCGCTATCGGATCGGCTGCCAAGGAAATGACTGGTCGTACACCCGGCAGTATAGCTGCTATCCGTCCTCTCAAGGATGGTGTGATTGCCGATTTTGAAATTTCCGAGAAACTGATAGCCGACTTTATCCGTCGGGTCGTCAAACATAAATACCTGATGAAACCCCGTGTGGTGATCTGTGTCCCTTCCGGAATAACCGAGGTCGAAAAACGAGCGGTGCGTGATTCTGCCGAGAATGCGGGAGCCCGTGAAGTTTACCTGCTTCAGGAGCCGATGGCAGCTGCTATCGGGGTTGGTTTGCCTGTCGAGCAGCCATCGGGTTCAATGGTCATTGATGTTGGCGGGGGAACATCGGAGATTGCAGTCATCGCATTAAATGGCATTGTCAATGATACTTCGATTCGTGTCGCCGGTGATGAAATGAATGAGACGATAATCCAGTACCTGAAGAAAAACTACAATCTTCTCATTGGTGAACTAACCGCTGAACATATCAAGTTGCAGATTGGCTCGGCTTTTCCTATGGAAAAAGAGCTTTCCATGGAAGTCAAGGGACGCGATCTGGTGGCTGGAGTTCCGAAGAATCTTAAGCTGTCTTCAGTTCAGGTGCGTGAGGCTTTGGTTGAGACGATTGATATTATCGTTGAAGCAGTCCGTCAGGCACTCGAACAAACTCCCCCCGAGCTGGCTTCGGATATTCTCGAACGCGGGATTATTCTTACCGGCGGCGGAGCGCTACTGCGAGGGTTTGACAAGCGCCTTCGTCAGGAAACCAACCTGCCGGTTAATATTGCTGAAGACCCCCTTACTTGTGTCGTCCGCGGCACCGGAAAGGTACTGGAGGATTTCTCAAACTATTCCAAGGTGCTCGAACGCAGTCGCAAAGACTGATCAGTCTTGTAGTTCGTTCAACGTTCTGGTTTCTCGCCGGTCATGGCTTCGATCTCGTCTAACAACGCAGTTTCGAGTTCAGCTTCTGGTACGGTTCTGATAATTTCGCCCTTTTTTATAAGAAGCCCTTTACCCTCACCGCCGGCAATACCGACATCAGCAGCTTTTGCCTCACCCGGTCCATTAACCACACATCCCATTACTGCCACCTTGAGCGGTGTCTTGATATTGCGTGTTTTTCGCTCAATTGCCTCGGCCAACGGAATCATGTCTATCTGGCAGCGGCCGCAGGTGGGGCACGCGATGACTTCTACGCCGTCAGTTCTTAAGGCGCATGATGATAAAATCTGTTTGGCTACTCGCACTTCGTGGATTGGATCAGCAGATAACGACACTCGAAGCGTATCTCCGATTCCTGTCAGGAGCATGGCGCCGATACCAACAGCCGATTTTACCGTTCCGGTGTCAAGAGTGCCAGCTTCAGTGATGCCAATATGCAATGGATAATCGCACTGTGCGCCGAGCAGTTGATATGCCCAAAACGAAACGCTGGTGCTGCTGGATTTGACAGAGACAACAATGTCTGTAAAATTCATGTCTTCCAAAACTGCTATTTCCCGCAAAGCTGCCGCTGAGAACACCTCGGGGTTATCATGACCATATTGTTTCAGCAGATCTTTTGGAAGTGAACCGGAGTTGACACCGATTCTAATTGGGACACCGGCATCCCTGGCAGCCTGGGTAACTTCACGCACTTTCCATTCTGCGCCTATGTTACCCGGATTAATTCTAATCTTGTCAAACCCCGCTGCGATTGCCTGAAGAGCAAGTTTGTACTGGAAGTGAATATCAGCCACCAGTGGACAGCTGACCTTTTTCCTGATATCTTTCAGACAAGCGGCCGCACCTTCATTCAGAACCGATAGCCGCACAATTTCGCAACCCACCTCGGAAAGTTCTCTGATCTGTTTGACAGTTGCTTTAACATCGCGTGTGTCGGTGTTTGTCATAGACTGGATAGCGATTGGAAAACCACCACCGATGATGACATCACCGATTTTAACAGTACGGCTTTTGCGTCGCTGCACAGGATAACTAAACTTCATAACATATCGCCTTGACCAGTACCAATAAGATCAATAGTTTACACAAATGTAAGCTTGACAGCAACTGGAAGTTGAATGCATGGAAAGCAGGTAGGAAATTTGATCTGGGTTAAACGTTTGATTCCGTTAGTAATCCTGACAGCAGCGTGGTTTGGTTACAATTACTATACTCATTGGCAAGAGGAGAAGTTCAGCAAACTTACTCGGGAGAATGCTCTTGTTACAGCCCGTGTGTGGTATATTAGCGTTCGATTCCAGGATAAACCAGAAATCTTTCTCTCAATGCGTGACTCCATTCTCAGCAAGTCCGGGCTTTCAATCGATGAGATACAACAGTACCTCCAATTGTATTCTGATGAACCGGAGAAATATGAACAGTTTGCCCGCCAAGTAAGCTACTTTGTTGATTCACTTTGCGATTTGAGACTTGAGTATGAACGGTCGCCCAGCAAGCCGCAAGACTCACTCGATAAACAGCGATGAACTACTCCTCAACCGAAAATGCGTTGGGAAAGTGTTCCAGTTGACCGTTGATGAAAGTTACGACATCAAACCGAAGATCACATCCATGGATATTATTATCAATCAGGTATCGTTGAGCGGCCTGCGCCAGATTGTCTTTTTTCCGTTTATTGACTCTCTCTACCGGGTGTCCAAACTTTCCCGTTGAAGATGATTTCACTTCTACAAAAACGATTAAATCATTACGTTGAATGATAAGGTCAATCTCTCGGGGACCATCGTGCCAGTTATATTCAAGAATCCTGAATCCGCTGTTTTCAAAGAAATGAGCAGCTACTTTTTCAAAATCACGACCCGTTTGCACACGGTTCTTTGCCCCTGAAGGATCGTTTTTAGACGAGGGCATATTCTTTCAGCAGGTCAGCCACAGGTTTGAATGATTTGCGGTGAATCTCGCAAGGGCCGTGTAATTTCAACTCTTCCAAATGAGTCGGGGTTGGATATCCTTTATGTTTGGAGAACGAAAATGATGGGTAAAGAGACTGCATCTTTTCCATGATGCGGTCCCGTGTTACTTTAGCGACTACCGATGCCGCCGCAATACACCGACAGCGGGAATCACCAGATACCACAGCGAACTGTGGCTGACTGATATTGGGTACTGCAAATTTCCCATCTACAAGTATGAAATCCGGAGTTTGCGACAGGTCCTTTACAGCTTTACGCATGGCCATCAGAGAGGCGCGGTGGATATTCATACGATCAATATCTTCATTATCAATAGCGCCTACCGCACAGATTAAACCCAAATTCGCAATCTTTTCAAAGACTCGCTCTCGTTGCAAAGGGGTAAGTTTTTTAGAGTCGTCCAGACCAGCGATTTCAACATCATATGGGAGAATAACCGCAGCAGCGACTACTGGTCCTGCCAGAGGGCCGCGACCAACTTCGTCTATACCACAGATGGCGCTATATCCCTTACGAGTAAGCAACTCCTCGAGATGATCAAGGTTGGGCAAGGCTGATTCGATATCGGGACTCATTATAAATTGCACCTCATATTAGTGCTGCATTAAAGCAGCAGTTTCAACAAAAATCACCCCTTTTATTTCATCGGTGTTCGAAACATCTTTCCTTAGTTCATTTACAAGTCTATAATTGTATATGATGTTCATCTGTTGCACATTGTAGCATGAGTAGAAAGAAGCACAAAACTCTTGAATTCCAGGTAATAGCCGGAATACTCAAAGGCTCTCGCATTGTTGTTCCCGACCTGGGAATCACCCGACCGCCCCTTACGCGCCTGCGACGGGCAATCTTTGATTTCCTAGGTCCTTATCTCGATGGCGCCAAATATCTTGATTTGTTTAGCGGTACGGGTTCGTATTTGTTTGAGGCTGTTTCGAGAGGAGCAGCAACTGCCGTTGGGATCGAACAGGAACCACAATTAGCTATGGCAATCAATGCTATGGCGAAGCAGTATGGAGTCGATAAGAAACTGTTCTGTCGTTGTGAAAATGTTTTTGATTCAGTAAAGCGACTCGCACTAAACAACGAGTTGTACGATATTATAATGATGGCGCCGCCACAGTACCAGGGACTGATTGACAAAACACTGTCCATCCTTGGTGAAAACCCCTTATCAGCGAAAGAGGGAATTATTATTTGCCAACATGATACATCAGAGACTAAAAAAATCAAATTCCACGATTTTCCTATCCTTCAGCAGCGCAAGTATGGCAACACTACTTTTTCTGTTTTAGGTCAGAAGTAGCGAATGTCTCTGTCAATTGATAATCAGACAGCAACGGCAAATGATGTTCATATGAAAAACTCTCTCGGTTCCTTTTCTATTTGATATGAGGTTCCACCTTACTTAAGGAGTCTCGGATGATTTACCAGCCAGTCGATCACCTTTTTGCCCAGATCGACTGCAGCCTGCATGGCAGTATCGGCCTCAGCGTCGGAGATTATGTCAACCGGGTTGAAATTGTTTTACTTTTGATTCTATTCATTAGAAGAAAGATCAGAAATCTATTGTGGAGAAGATAATATTGGTACTGTCACCATCAAAGTCTATGGCATAAAGCCCTTGTGGACTATCTCCTGTTGCGTATTTCACCGCAGTAGTAAAAGTCCCATCAGTATTATTCATGAATACACATAAAGAGTCTGAATCACTTTCAGGGACTGCGAAATCCAGAAAACCATCCCCATCAAAATCTGCAGAATATACAGTCCAGGACCTTCCCCCGGTTTCATATTCCGTTTTGACTGAAAAATATCCATCACCATCGTTCAGTAACACAGTAACATTGTCGCTGAAAGAATTGGATACGACAATATCAAAATCATTATCGTTATCAAAATCAGCAGTGTGGATTGAATATGGAGTATATCACCCACACTGTACATCTCTCTTGAGCCAACCCCGGAAAATCTCATGTTTTTTTGTTGCTTTTGCATAGAGGCGTTGTTAGTTTTTCGCTTGTATATTGAGAGGAGAAGCATTTGTTTGTTATCCTAATAAGAGGCTGCTCCAGAAGTGGTTCATCGCTTATCGCAATGAAGGGGTAAGATTGCTACCGCTAACTTCGCGTAGTGACGGGCCTTGTGTCCACCGTCCCGTGGGCGGCAAACGCCCTCGTCTGCCCCTTCACACGCTGGGAGACAAGCCCCCAGCCTACGCGGAAAGTGAACAGCGCCTACGCGGAAAGTGAACAGCGCCTGTGCGAAAAGTGAACAGCGCCTACACGGAAAGTGAACAGTGTCTTTTGGGACAACCCCTCTAAGGGTGGAAGACAACAGATGTAATGATGATATTAAAGCCATGTAGGTCAAGCCGCCTGACGGCTTGACACACAGCTGTCAGGTCAGAATTTTAGACTGAATATGTTTATCCTTTTTTTTTCTTGACAGCATGTGAGACGATTTTTATGTTGGTGACCACTTTGGGATATTATTATTGTTCTAAATATGTTATGTGATATAGGTTTAGAACATGGCAACAAAAGACGATAAGAGAATGTGAAGAGAATATAAATATAGAACTTATGAATATCATAAATAACAAAGGAAACAAGGAGGTAACTGAGAAAACTCGAAGGGAGGGCGTTGCCCCTGAGGTTCTGATGACGCTCCCGCAAATCAACCTCGCATTCCATAATCACTGCGGGAGCAAGTGAAACAAAATATGAGAAACACTATACTAACCAATTTTATCAAGGAGAGTTTGAGCATGAAGCGAAACTCGAAATTCCTGTTGATGCTGACTTTGTTGATCGGCATTGTAGGATTCTCATTCGTCGGTTGTGACGATACAACCATCGAAGACAACCCCGTTGTCGACAAGGTAGTCGGCTCTATTGAAGGCGTTGTCTATAAAAATGCGGGCTATTGCGCCGAAGGCGCTATTGGCGCCGATGTCTGGGTCTATTGGATGAGCGACGAAGTCCGTGACAGTGTGGTCACCGACGAGATGGGTTATTTCCTCATCCCGGGACCGCTGGCATCGGGCGATTACGCTCTGACTTTCAAGTATGTTCCTCAGGTAGAGGAGACAGTTGATGGAACTGCCAAACATGAGGATGGCAGTTCACAAGCTCTGCAAGCTGAACTGAGCTACATGGAAACCCACTATACCGCAACAATACCTACCCTTGATCAACTCAAGGATGATATTGACGCCGTTCCCTCCGGTGAATATGAATATCGCTACACCACCGGTGTTTGTGGCCCTGATGTCTACATGTACGAAAAAGCTGCTACCGTCACAGGTCGGCTTTATTCCGCCGTGCCGGACACTGCGGATGAGTGGGGATACGTGTCACCTAAGGACATTTCGACTGGCGAAGCTCTTCAAGGGGATCACCATCCAATTTCAGCAATTGGTGACATTGAAGTTATCATCACCTATCCGGAAGACCTTGGTTTTGCACCTCGTAGTTTCCCTACCTGGACTTCCCCTGAAGGTTACTATACCTTCACCGGTCTGCCGGTATATAATGACTCGGTGATGCTGACAATCCCTGCCTTTGCTTATGGTGATACATCATACCAACAGTTCGACACCACTATCTATCTGATGTGTGACAGAACTGTAACAGTACCGGATATCTATGATATCATTGATTGCCGCAGTCTGCCGGTTGTTCTGGATCGCAGTTTCAAGAAGGACGTGCCGTTCCACAACGACTCCGACCTGGTTATCTGGTTCTCGGAGCCAATGGATACCCTTACATTTGATTGCGCACTGCTTGATGACGGCAATAATACTCAGTTTGAATATGCCTGGAGCAGTAACGACTCGATTTTAACAATCGACCCGCGTATGGCTCTCAAAACAGGAACCGATTACACCCTGCGCATTAACTATGCGAAGGCGAAATCCGGTTGCCTGCTCGATGAAGCCATTTTCGGCTGGCTGACGTTCACAACAATGGACGGCATCAAGCTGATGGCCACCAATGTTGAAACTTCACCGGGCGTGTTTATCGATTTCCAAATCGGAGATCCGATTACGTTGACCTTCAATATGACTCCGATCATCGACCCGATTTATGGTACACTTACACTTACTGATATCACAGAGGGGTTTGTTGATTATCCTGTCGCGTTTGACAGTGCAGTCGCAGGTAGTGTCCTGACTATCATACCGCGTGATGATCTGGAGTTGAGCCACAAATATGAAGTCTGCTATAAAGTCTTCTCTGACGCTGATGATATTTATAGCGATTGGGCCGAGGGTTGCATAGAGTTCTACACCGAGATCGATCCTGTTCCGCCAGTAGCGGTAACCGGTTGGGCATGCAATGAACCTACCGGTTGGCGGGCTGACTGGAACACCAAGTCAATCGCCTTCAAGTGGAACAAGGTTGATCGAGCCATTAAGTACTACGTGTATGCTTATGACAATAAGCCCGAGAACCCGAACACTGACTTTGTAGAGATTGCTGAAATTGACGCGGCCGATTACCTGCAGTATCAGGAAGCGACCGTGACTCTACCGGCACAGTTTGACCGTTACACTGCTGACGGCATTCAGACGCCGTTTACAGACAGCACTCATGTTTGGTTCATGATCCGTGCCTGGAACCAGGCTGGCCTGAGTCCGCACTCCGATACGCTCGAGTTCTGGGATACGACTCCTCCGGGTGCTGGTAATACAGCCGACGGCGGCAACTTGGGTATTACATTCAGCCAGACTTATGGCAGTGGTGACAATACTATCGGCGCTGACGAAGATACAGTCTGGATTGGTCTTGATAATCAACTTGAGTACATGGAACGTACCAGCAACCCGACTTGGGACTTTGTTGAGGCGGGTGGCGACGAGAGCTATGTCCTTCCGGAAGCCAATGGTATCTGGAACTGGCGCAATGATAGTCGCTTAAACGACTATGACAACGCCTCCGCTACCGGCGCCTATTTCACAGTTCCGGCTGGCGCTTGCGCCGCTGGTGACGAGCTGTGGCTGACGTTCTCCGATAACTCGGGCAACGACACCACTATCCAGATCAACCTTGACCTGGTTCAGCCGTACATCACGTACACTGCGCCAGTCACGAATGATACAGTTGAAGCCCCGAATCATACGGTTACCTACACTATCCAGCAGGCTCCGGGAGTTACGGCGATTACCTGGGTTGACTACTGGCTGACCCTTGATGCCGGCACCACTATGATTGATTCGCTTGAGGACTTCTGCAATGACGGTTCCGGGACTCGTGCTCTGGAAGACTTCT
>Ga0164318_10005651_pt1 | contig 12094 bp, 12 predicted proteins | sample GuaBasSedimGuay9_FD_113734 | JGI IMG/M metagenome (GOLD analysis project Ga0164318, IMG submission 113734) | Subseafloor sediment microbial communities from Guaymas Basin, Gulf of California, Mexico - Guay9, Core 4571-4, 0-3 cm | ecosystem: Environmental > Aquatic > Marine > Hydrothermal vents... | reverse complement strand
TGATAGGTAATGTATCCTTAAATAAAGATGGTGTAATTGTTGCTGTTGGAGCACCATGGTTTAGGGCAGAGATGGTATCAACATATGGTGGGGCAGTATTTACTTTATGGTTTTCTGCTGGTTTGCAAGGAATGAAAGATTTTAGAGGAAAAGATGCAGATGATTATGGAAATAAGGATGGCAAAATAAGTGTTGAAGAAGCTTTTAAATGGGCATTTATTCAAATGCTAACAGATAATCCTCTTTACCCATATGATTTCAATGATAATTATAAGGGGGAGATGTATTTGATATAGCCATTCATAAATACTTCCTTGGGTCTGTTATTTTTCCTTCTATGGCACTTGCTGCTACTGTGGCAGGAGATGCCAAATAAACTTCAGCTTCTTTTGAGCCCATTCTTCCCTTGAAATTTCTATTTGTTGATGTTATCGCAACTTCATTGCTAGCTAAAATTCCTTCATGCGCCCCCAAACATGGACCGCATCCAGGATTCATAACTACGCCTCCAGCTTGAATAAAGATATCAATGAGTCCTTCCTTCAAAGCTTGTCTATAAATTTTCATTGAAGCAGGAAATATAAGGAATCTTACACCATCTGCAATTTTTCTCCCTTCCAAAATTTTTGCAGCTATTCTTAAATCTTCAATTCTTCCATTTGTGCAGGAGCCAAGTACAGCCTGATTTATTTCTTTTCCTTCAACGTCTTCAATACTCTTTACGTTGTCAACGCTATGAGGACATGCTATTTGTGGGCTTAAATCGCTAATATCAAATTCAAATTCCTTTTCATATGGTCCCTCGTTATCTCCTCCAAATAAAGCTGCTTTAGCTCCCATTTCCATTGACATGTTAGCTATGGTAATCTTATCTGCTAATGGCATTTCTTCTACAATGCCATAATATTCGCATGCCTTGTAATTTGCACCATCTGCTTTTAACTCACCAATGATATGTAGAATTATATCCTTAGCAAAAACTCCCTTAGGCAATTCTCCAGTTATTGTTATTTTATAAGTTTCTGGCACCTTAAGCCATATTTTGCCAGTTGCCCATACAGATGCCATTTCTGTGGCTCCTATACCTGTTGAAAAAGCCCCTAAAGCCCCATAGCTAGTAGTATGGCTGTCTGTTCCAACAATAAGCATTCCTTTGCTTACATGCCCTTCTTCAATCATAACTTGATGGCATATTCCATAGTTTATATCATAGAAATTTTTGATGCCGTGTTTTTTAACAAATTCCCTTATTTTCTTATGGGCTTCAGCAGTTTTAATGCTATTAGCTGGAACTCTATGATCAAGAATAATAACAATTTTGTCAGCAATTTTTAAAGGCATTCCAATTTCTTCAAAATATTTTATGACCAATGCTGCATTATCATGACTCATAGCTTTATCTACGCTTGCTTCAACAATATCTCCTGCTTCAGCTTTCATTCCACTTTTCTCAGATAAAATTTTTTCTGCCAACGTCATTCTTTCACCTTCCTTATTACATCCAAAACCGTTCCATCCCTATATTCAACAATTGCAACAATTTCATCACTAAATTTTGGTTCTTTTGGCAAGCCAACCAAACTTTTTGCTTTCTTATATAACTCCTCAATATCAACTATTTCCATTTTTCCCCTCACAGCTTCAATCAAGTCCTCCCTTTCTGGATTTATTGCTATTCCCCTATCTGTAACAACAACATCTACTGTATGGCACGGCGTGGAAACAGTTGTAACTTCCTTCCTTATAACAGGGACTCTTCCCCTAAGTAAAGGAACAGTTATTATTGTAACATCGCTTCCTGCCGCCGCATCTTGATGGCCACCTATTCCATGCAAGAGCAATCCATCTGAATGAGTATTGACATTTACATTGAAATTTATGTCAACCTCTGTTGCTCCTAAAAAGCATGCATGTTGCCTATTGACAACGCACCCACATGTATGAGGATCGCCAAACATGACATGGCTTACTTCTACATGTCCCTCATCTTTTGCAATAGATTCAACAGCCTTTAAATCAAAGCTCTGTCCATCCAAAATTTTTCTTATTGTTCCGTCATGGAGCATATCAACAACATAGCCAGTTATTCCTCCCATAACAAAGTCACCAACGATTCCATTCTTTTTCATATATTCATGCAAAAATTTTGTTACCGCTAAGCTTATTCCTCCCGCCCCAGCTTGGAAGGAAAAGCCATCTTTTATTATGCCTGCTTTTGCCAAAAATTTAACAACATTTTTTGCTATGTTAAGACGAGCTGGACTCCTTGTTATTCTCATTGTTCCTGTTTGAATGCCAGAAGGATCGCCAATGCTATCAACTTCAACAACATAATCAACATAAATTTGGGGAATTGAAATAGGCGTAACTGGATATGGCTGTAAGTTATCTGTTACAACAACAACGTTGTCAGCATGCATTGCATCTGCATATGCAAATCCCATTGCTCCAAAAGCAGATTTGCCAAGCATTCCATTGCAATTACCATATTCATCAGCTATGGAAGCGGCAATAAAAGCAACATCTATATGTAAATCTCCGCTTCTTACCGCCCTTGCCCTTCCTCCATGGCTACGTAGTACAACAGGCTCCTTCAATCCATGCCTCGAAACATACTCTCCTAATGGCCCATTCAAGCTTCCTTCTATGGCTGTTATTACTCCATTTTTTATATGTTCTATGAGTTTTTCATGAACGGGAAATAAAGCTGTGGGGGCAAGCTTTATGTCTTTAATTCCCATCTTTGCAATTGTATCTACAACTAAATTAACAACTGCATCTCCATTCCGCAAATGGTGATGGAATGAAATGGTCATTCCATCTTCCAAACCTACTTTTTTAATTGCTTCTTTTAAAGAAGGCAAAAGCTTACTTTCATCAGGAAAAACAGCTTTTAAAGGCTTTGCATATTCTCTGCCAGTCGGCTTAAATGAAAAAGGCCCCTTATAAGGTTTTAATTTTCTACCATTCAATTCCTCTGGAATTTCTCTTCCAACTGCATTTAACATGCAATGAAATGAAAAACGAATTTATAAGGATATCTCATTCATCGTCACAAATGGTACCTATATGAAGAAATTAGCGGCTTTGACATGATTGTTTGTCATCGCAATTCTCATGGAGTGCAATATCAGAAATTTTGACAGTTTCCAAAAAAATTTTTTTAATAATGAACCTCTTTCATTCATGCAAATTTGCAAAATAGAAAAAATCGTAACTCATTCCAAATTGCACAAAACATTCTTTTTTGATTTAAGAATGAATGCCAAACCAGGACAGTTTATTATGCTCTGGATCCCCGGCATAGACGAAATACCAATGTCATTAAGTCATATTGGAGATAAAATTGGAATAACAGTAGAAAAAGTTGGAGAGGCAACAAAAGCTTTACATAAAATGAAAGAAGGGAATAAAGTTGGAGTGAGAGGACCATACGGAAAAGGATTTGAAATTGTTGGTAAAAAAGCTTTATTTGTTGCAGGTGGCACCGGAATAGCACCTCTTTTCTCCTTGATTAAAAAATATAATGGAGAAAAACATATTGTGCTTGGTGCTAAAACAAAAGATTTGCTTCTTTTCAAAAAAGAGTTGGAAGAATCAAACCACCTTTACATCTCCACAGATGATGGGAGTCATGGTTATAAGGGGTTTGCCTCAGATTTAGCCAAAAAAATTATTGAGAAGGAGAATTTCGATATTGTTTATACATGCGGACCCGAGCCAATGATGAAAAAAATTCTCGATTTATGCTTGGAAAAAAATATTCCAATGCAGGCAAGCTTAGAAAGATATATGAAATGTGGTGTAGGCATATGCGACTCATGTGCTATAGATGGTTATCATGTGTGTAAAGATGGTCCGGTTTTTAGTCATGAAGTTCTAAAGAAAATAAAAGATTTTGGAAAATGGTGGAGAAATGCGTCAGGAAGAAAAGAAAGTATAACTATTTAGCTAATCCTCTTTCTTTCCATACTTCTATAAATTTTTCAATGCTCCTATCATAAGTTTTTTCAACATCTGGCGGGAAAAAGCAAGCTGGCACCTCATTACGGCTCAAATGATATCTTAAGCATTCACAACACACCCCCTTCCTACTACATGGTTCCCAAGTACAGGGGCAATTCCTTAAATTTTCTTCTCTTCTGCACTCCATGAAATGAAATAAGCAAGGGTAAATAAATTGTGCTGAAAATAAAAATGAAATTGTTTTCAACCAACCATATTATTTATTTTATGCTGAGCTTTTTATCATGGAAAATGAAGTGATGAAATGCATTAAAGAAAGGAGAAGTATAAGAAATTATTTGGTTAAAGATGTGCCTAAAGAAATTATCGAAGAAATTATTTTAGCTGGAAAATATGCACCATCTGCAGAAAATAGACAGCCGTGGCGTTTCATAGTTATAACAAATAGAGAATTTATAAAAGAATTATCAGAGAAAGTTAAAGAGCAAATAAAGAAATTGCTGAAAAAGAAAAGAAGATGGAAGAAAAGGTTTAAAGAATTGGAAGATGAAAGACTAATTTTATTTTTACAAGCAATAGCAAATTCAAAAGAGGATGTTGTCTTCCATAATGCACCAGTAGTTATATTTATAATTACAAAAGACGAAGCATTTAACGATGAATCTTGTGCTTGCTGTGCAGAAAACATGATGCTTTATGCTTGGAGTATTGGCATAGGCAGCTGTTGGATCGGTCTGGCAAAATTTTTAGAATTGGATGAAAAAGTCATGGAAGGGTTGAATGTGCCAAAAGAGTATCATGTATCAGCATGCTTAACTTTTGGCTATCCAGCTAAAATTCCAAAAGCTCCAATAAGAAATCCATCGCTGATGTTATAAAATGGATTGAATAAACGAAAGAAATGTTATCATTGACTATTATTGCATAGAGAAGAATTTACATAGTAATGTTATGTATGTCTAGTAAATTATATATGTGGATAATTATTGAACTTTTATGAATCAGAGAACATTTCTGTTTATTTTATCTTTTATAATTATTGCACCATCGATCCTGCTACAAATTAATAAAGAAACAACATCCCATCCATTATATGCAGAATATTTTCTTGGGGATGTCCCCCTCAATATAACGGGAAATCTTAGTATTGGTGAAAAACCGTCTATTTCTAATTTGCTTATCCCTCCAAGCTGGGACTGGAGAAATTATTTAGGGCAAGATTGGACCACACCAGCAAAATATCAAGGACCTTGTGGCTCTTGCTGGGCTTTTGCTGCAATGGGAGCATTAGAATCTGTTATAAAGATAAGGGAAGGATACTCTCTTTTCAACCCAGATTTATCGGAGCAATATTTGCTCTCATGCCCGCCAAATAGTGGAGGATGTAGTGGGTGGAATGCCTATTATGCTTATGATTATTTATACAAGCATGGTGGGGCTTTGTTGGAGGATTGTTTTCCATATAGAGCAAATGATGAAATTCCATGTAGCCAAAAATGCGAAAACTGGTTAGAGAAGCTAGTTCCAATTAGTGGATATGGACGTTTTTATCAACCAGCTAGAGACTTCATGAAAAAATTCCTTGTTGAAAATGGACCATTTGTTGTTCGCATGGCAGTATATAGTGATTTTTATCGTTATGATGGAGGCATATACGAACACCCGGGCATTGAACCACCAAGCGATATAAATCACGAAGTAATTATAGTAGGATATAACGATAGCCAGCAATATTGGATTTGTAAAAACAGCTGGGGAAAACAGTGGGGAGAAAATGGATTCTTTAGAATAAAATATGGAGATTGTCAGATTGAACACGACTTGATATATGTAAATTATAATGCAGACTCTTTTAACTGGCCTCCTATTGCTAACGCAGGTGATAGTTACAAAGGGAGGCCAAACGAGGAAATAATATTTGATGGTAGCGAGAGTGTTGATCCAGATAATGATATAGTCTTATATGAATGGAATTTTGGAGATGGAAGCTTTGCCAATGGAAAGACCGTTAAACATGCTTATACTAAAGAAAGAGTGTATACAGTGAGCCTAAAAGTTACAGATAGTGAAAACCATTCTAGCACAAATACAGCTCTTGTATATATAGATGGAACCTCTCCAAATATCAAAATACTTCAGCCAAAAGAAGGATGCTTATATGTATTTGGCAAGGAATATGCACGCTTTTTTGGTTTTGTATTTCGTAAGCCAGTAATAATTGGTCCAATTACAATATACGCTGATGCAAAAGATAATATGAAAATCGAGAAGGTTGAATTCTACATAGATGAAAACTTAGTTTATGAGTGTAAAAACCCACCTTATTCGTTTCATTGGAAAACAGCAACAAATGGACAGCACTCAATAAAAGTGATTGCATATGATTATGTAGGTAATAAAAACGAGGAAAATATAAATGTCATAAGATTTGGTTAAAAGGGATATTTTATTCTGCAACCTTTATATATTAGAAGGTTATATCCAAACAATGGCACGAATGCATGCAAGGAGAAGAGGCAAATCCGGTTCAAAACATCCAGTAGAGAGAACGCACCCAGAATGGAGCTTAAAACCAGAAGAAATCGAGCAATTAATTGTAAAATTGGCTGAGGAAGGTAAGCCACCATCAATGATTGGCTTAATACTACGTGACTCCTATGGTGTTCCAGACGTAAAAGCAGCATTAGGGAAAAAACTCACTCAAGTACTTAAAGAGCATGATTTATTGCCGCCTATTCCAGAAGATTTGGCTAATTTACTGGAAAAGAGAGCTAACTTAATAAAGCATTTACAAGAGCACAAAAAAGATATTCATAACAGGAGGAGATTGCAACTTATTGAAGCAAAAATAAATAGGCTCGTTAAATACTATAAAAGAGAGGGAGTTTTGCCTGAGAATTGGAGTTATTCATAATTTTTATTCCTTTGTCTTTCTATAGCTTCTTCAAGTTCTATCTCTCCCATTAAAACTTTTTTGGCTAATTCCTTAGAAATAGTAATGTTTTTGCTTTTTATCCTACTCAGCCTTTGCATTTCCTTGATCTCTCCTTCTTTTGGTTCAATAGAAAGATTCTCTTTTACTTCTACGCCTTTTGTCATTGCAATTGAAGAAGCTGCAAGAGCGTCATCATCTATGCACGGGATGGAAGCTTCATTTACCACTTCAATTTTTATTTTTTCTTTTCTGAGTAAGTTAATTATTCTATTTCTTATTAATCTTGCACCATCCCCAATCCTTACAATAATATCATTTGCAGAAACATCTTTTATAAATGATTTTATAAAGTCAACAGCTTTATCTGGAGATTTTGCAACAAATCTCCTCAACAACATTTCATTTCCATAAATTGCTATTCCTATATTTATGCCAGGATCAATTCCAAATATAATTTTTGCATTTTCACAATATTCCATAAGCAATGCTTTGTCGACCATATTTTCAACATTACAATTTGCTTTGCATGCAACAAGCTTATCAAACTTAATATTGTTTTTTTCTTCTTCAGAAGTAATTATAACCCCAACATTTGGAGGAATTTCTTCATTAAAAGTAAGAGAGACAAATGGAATGTTTCTTTTCCTAAGTACATTTACCAAATCATAATACAAGGAGAAGTTCGAGGTTAATAATCCAATCACAATTTTATAAAGGCATATTATTTAAACTTTATATTATTTGCAGAAATAACAATCATGAAAAGAGCCCATGTAAAGATTTATGGCAAAGTGCAGGGGGTATGGTTTAGAGCCCACACAAAAGAAATGGCGGATAAGCTTGGCATAAAGGGATGGGTAAGAAATGTTCCAGATGGAAGTGTTGAGGCTGTTTTTGAAGGTGATGATGAAGCTGTTGAAGAAATAATAAAATGGTGCCATCATGGTCCGCCGTTGGCAAGAGTAGATAAAGTGGAAGTGAGTTATGAAGAGCCAAAAGGAGAAAAAGATTTTAGAATTATTTATTAAATTATCTTTTCTCTTTTTATCCATTCTCTAAAGAAAAAATCAGCGATTCTGTTTTCGTGAATTATGCCCATTTTTTCTAATGTTATTATTGCTTTTCTAATGTGGGCGAATGATTTTAAGTCGTGCTCTTCAATGAACTTTGTGTTTGGTTTGAAATTTTTATCTTCTTTAGCCATTATAATCAACAATCTTCTTTGATATTCACTTCTTACATTTCTCCATATAATTTCAAATCCAGGACTAAAGGAAGAGATAAGATTATCCATTGCTTTTTTTACCACTTTCAAATCAATATTTTCTGCAAGATTCCATGCCTCATGGCATATGGCCTGCACGTAGAAAGGGATGCCCTCGCTGAAATCCAGTATAAAATTTATTGCACTTTTACTAATTTTTTTACCTGTCTCTTTAAACTTTTCAACAATAAATTTTTCTAAATCCTCTCTCTTTATTGGACCGAGTTTCACCATTTTTCCAAATCTATAAAATGGGCGTTCTTCATTTTCAAATATTAATGATATTAGATGCTTTTCACTACCCGCAAAAAGATAAGAAACATTTCTTTGCTTCTCCATTATTGCTCTCATTAGTTTTTCTATCTCTAAACCATCAAATTTTTCTATCTCTTGGAACTCATCAAACGCAATGATTAATCTTTTCTTTTTCCCCTTTTTATCTAAAAACTCAAGCGCTTCTTCCAAAAGTTCTTTTTTATCTCTAAATAATGGTTCAACAGCTATTTTATCTCCTTCAATTATTATTCTTACGCTTATTTTCTCAAAAAATTTTTTTATTTCATTTATTGCCTTTTCGAAAGAGGAGTATGCTTTTCTTATTACCTCAGCTATTAATAGTTTTGCAAAATCTTCTTTTGTTATAACACTCTGTAAATTAATCCTTATTGCTATTGCTTTTCCTCTTCTATTTATCCTTCTAAACATCTCCTCTATAAGAGAAGATTTTCCCATTTTTCTGGGGGAATATAATATGATGTGCTGTCCAGAAAGCAAATCATTCATTATGCCATTTATTTCTTTTTCTCTATCAACAAAATATTTTCCCGTTACAATTGTTCCGTAAATGAAAGGATTTTTCATAAAATTAAATACGCTAAGTTTAATAACCTTTTGGTTATAACTATTTGGTTATAACTTCTAAGTAATTAGAAACAATTCTTTTTATATTCTCACATTCTCCATGAAAATAAGCTTTTTTACAATTTGGTGTCTTATTTATCATTTCCTCAATTAATTTTTCATTTAAATAAGGAATTGCATATTTTGCAGCAATATGTCCAAATGCAACCTTTTTATTAAAAGCTATATCAGTAAAACGAGGGGCATAGTGTCCACCGCCTATTCCAATTGCAACATCATAATTTTTTCTTTCCAGTTCAAGTATCACTTCTGCTATAGCTTTGCAAGCTTTTTTATCATTCCATTCTTTTTCTGTGCTTCCTACTTCTATAAAAAAGCACGGCTTTTCCAAATAGGGACCATGATGAGTTGCTTCATAACACACTTCGTATCCATCTATATCTTTTTCTTTAAGCAATTCTAAAGCATTTCTCATAAGTAATGGCTCACAAGGAACAAGCTTTCTATCCTTTCCTCCATACTCAGCCTTGCTGTAATTTCCAACAGCATGCACTGTCAATGTTTTTCTTTTTGCCATTGATGCATGACGAGATGCAAAAATTATTGTATCAATTTCATATCCTTTGCTTTCAATTTCTTTATCAATGTTATCATGGTAAATATGTGTATCTTCAATAAAATAGATTATTTTATCATCTGAGAAATAAATCCCATTTTTCTCTTTCCATTTCTCTAATGATAGCAAAAACTTTCCTATATTAATGCTTGCAATATCTTCCTTTGATACAATTATGCATCGCATGCTATCTTTTTATTTCTTTTATTGCATCTTTTATTATTTTTTCATGGTCAAAAGCCAATGGTGGCAAGTTATCTAAGCTGAAAAATTTTGCATCTGCTGCATCATCTCCTGCTTTTGGCTCTCCTTCTGCTTCCAGCAAGAAAACAATTGATATTACATGCCCTCTTGGATCCCTATCAGGCTCAGAATATACTCCTAACAATTTCTTTATTTTTGCTTTAATGCCCACCTCTTCTTGAAATTCTCTGAGAACAGCATCCTCTACTCTTTCTCCATATTCAACAAATCCACCTGGCAAAGCCCATTTATCCTTGAATGGCTCGTTTTTCCTTTTTATTAGCAAAATTTTCCCATTTTTTATTAATACTCCATCTACCGCAACGCTTGGTTTCATAGCATCACCGCAAAAATTTTCACTTCATCTTCCGCCACATTATCTGCCATATCATAACCCACAACCTTGATTTCATGATTTCCTAAAACTCCCTTTAGCTTCCAGGTAAATGGAGAATCGTAATCTGTATACATAAGTTCATTATCTAAATAAAATTCCACTCTTGCAACATCTCCTTCTGCCACAACATCTATTCTTCCTATTATAATAGCAATTTCTTTGTTTATGTCAATCAATTTTCTGTTGAAAAGGTATATGGCGCCTTCTTCAGGCTTTGTTATATTTATAGATGGTGAAGAAAAGTCAAAATAACATGAAGTATCAGCAACAGCAGGCTTATTTTCTGTGTAATTTCCCACCCTTATTGAAGTATAGAACTCATAATATCCTTCTTCTTCTGGCAAAAATTCCCATTCATAAGGAGGAGAATATAGAGTGTCATACAACTGCCAGCCTCCCCAAAACAATCCTACCTTCCTATAATATAAATCTATAGTTACATTCGTTTCCTGTGTTTCAGCCCATATCTTGATGGCAGTATTTGACCTATTTTTGCTTGCTATAGCTTTTGATGTTAATGGCTGGGAAGAAATTTTTATAGATGGGTCTCCAAGCAAATTATATTCTATAACTGTAAGAACATCATAATCATTCTTAAATGGGTGATTTGTTAAATAATCCTCTTTAGCCCTAGCAAAAATTTCTCCAATAGATAAGCAACCATCATAGTGTGCTTTAAAGAAAGCTTTATCTAAATATCCACTCAATCCTCCCTTTATTGATTTGCCAAGATAAACATAGGCAACTCTGCTACTCCCAGCATAAGCAATTGCTCCACCATTAGCACGCAATACAAACCTCTCTCCTAAGCAATCTGTTGTATCAAATTGATTCGTTGAGCAAGCCATAGCAAATACAATGGGCAAAAAGCGATTTGTAAGCATATTTACATGGCTTATATAAAAGCCACTGAGTTGCCATCCCATTCCATATGGATTGCCATGGGAGGCAAAATTCACAAAGAGCATGCCTTTCTTAATATATTTAATAATATTTTCTGCGGTTGAATATCCATCACTTGGATAGACGTTTGTTTCATATAGCTTTATTATTTCCATATTTATTTCTTGGCTTATGATTTCTTTTAAATAATCCCCCTCACTAATTTCTGTATCCCAGAAAAGCTCGGTCCCAACCATTAATGCTCTCATTGGTGGCTCTTCATAGTTTATAATTTTGTTAATCAAAATTTTTAACCCATTCTCCTCACTTGCTGGCAATCTCCCAATATAGATATCTGGATATAAATCTGGTTTATCATCTAATCTCTCTCCATAAAGACCATCCTTATCTAAATCCCAAGAGCAAAAGCTTCCATTTGCATAATAAACGTCTGCAAAATATAAATCAGAAGGCACATCTTCAATTACAGTATAAGCATATCTTACAGGCAAAACATCCGCATCTCCAGCAAGAATAACATATTTTATTCCCCATTGCTCAATTGCATTTTTAATGAAATATTTTATTTTTTCAGCATCATCTCTTCCTTGGCATGGAAAATACAAACCATTATATATTTCATCTAAGGAGATAACTATTGTTTTTATTCCTTGGCTCTCCTTAAACTGTTTTAATTCCTGTAATTCATCTTCAAATTTGCTTGGGCAAGTCATATTCATCTTTGTTAAACAATGGCTGGGAAGGTAATTTGTAATCAATGGAAATGTCGAAATCTCTTGCATATAAAACTTCATTTCTTATAGCATTGTATCTCACTGGGTAGAGATAAATGTTTAAGAAAACAACATGCTTTCCATCTTTTATTCCCATTCCTATGCTATAATCATACCATTCATTTGGATAAAATTC
>Ga0164318_10005650_pt1 | contig 12095 bp, 6 predicted proteins | sample GuaBasSedimGuay9_FD_113734 | JGI IMG/M metagenome (GOLD analysis project Ga0164318, IMG submission 113734) | Subseafloor sediment microbial communities from Guaymas Basin, Gulf of California, Mexico - Guay9, Core 4571-4, 0-3 cm | ecosystem: Environmental > Aquatic > Marine > Hydrothermal vents >... | reverse complement strand
TTGTTCTTGAAATTTCAAGTTCCATCTGACCGAATATTGTTTTTGGACTCCTTAAATAATAAGCATTTGCTCTTGTTGTCTTCTTTTCTTTAAATATCTTTCTCTCTCTTTAACCATAATTTCTTCAAGCATGTTTTTGAATTCATTTGTTAATTGTTCAATAATTAATTTATTCATTGTTCATCTCCTTAAAATAATTTTTAAATAGAATCTACACAAAAACATCTCTTCATTCAAGAGGGTGACACAATTAATTATACACTGCCAAATTGCTACAGACCTAAAAAGTCTTTTATAAAATTGAAATAATTATAACTTTTTAGGGAGAGTTATTTTATTTTGATTTTAGCTGTTGTTTTCATTTTATGTTGTGCTTGTTTTATCTCTTGATGTTTTCAATATGATTTTATAAAGATATTTATATTATATAATTTTGTATATAATTCAATCAGTACGATCAATGAATTTTTATATAGAGTTTTGAGAGATATTTTTTTTATAGTTTTTATATTTTGGAAAGATTATTTGAGAGTAAATTATTGTTATAGTTCTTAATGAGAAGATGAAATTTATTATTTTCATAAAAAATTATAAAAAAGACTTGATTTTTTTTGAAACATTTTCTTTTATATACCGTATGGTATAATGAAAGGAGTTGTTATATGTCTGAGCTTAGCAATAAAACAAAAATTTTAAAAGTAGCAGCAGACCTTTTTAGTAGAAAAGGTTATAATGGTGTTTCTATAAATGACATTTGTCAGGAATCGGGAATTACAAAGCCTACTCTTTATTATTATTTTAAATCTAAACGAGATTTATATGAGAAGTTGTTAAAAGAAGCTAAAAAATTGTTTGTTAGTTATGTTAAATTGGCATTAAGAGAAGATTTTTCTTTTATTGAAAGATATGAAAAATTACTAATTGAGATACTAAGGTTTATAGATGAAAATCCTTCTTACATAAGATTTATTTTTAGAATGGTATTTTCAAAGTTTCTTGAAGATATGATGTGTGATGAAAAAGACTATAAAAAATTTAGATTTTATAATAATCTATTAACTGACCTTAAAGTAGCTCAGAAAAATGGGGAGATTCGTCATGATTTAGACCCAGAAGTGCTGGCAATATTTTTTGCAGGATCTTTTGATTTTATTATGATACATAAAGTATTAAATAGCGGGATCGTTAAAGATAATGAGGAAATTACAAAAAAAATTATTAATTTTTTAAAACCTTTACTTACTGGTAAGTAAAATGAATAAAGGAGGAAGTATGTGGAGACTGGAGAAAATTTTTGCAGGAATATTTTTTCTTTTCTTTTTTTCTTTCATGTCGTCGGCAGAAACATTAAATTGGACGGTTGAACAATTTGAAGAATATGGATTACAGCATTCGCCATTATTAAAAATTAGTGAATTAAATGTTTCTGAGGCTAAAATGGATGTTGTGTCTGCATTGTCTTCATTATTACCGGAAGTTTCAGCCAGTGGATATCGTATATTTAATCATAAGTTGGGGGAGATGGTTATAAAGATGCCGGATCCAATGACAGGAGAGCTTAGAGTACAGCGTTTTAAAATGGGAACAAGCGATAATATCGGTGGTTCAATTATAATTAAGCAAAATATTTTCACAGGTGGTGCTTTGATTAATTCATTGAAAATGAGAAAATATGCTTATAATTCTTCGAAATATTCTTTTAAATTTACTAAACAACAGTTGAAGTTGAATATTAGAGCTTTATATTATCAAATTTTGTTTTTGCAAAAATTAGTAAATGTTTATCAAGAATCATATAACAGAACAAAAGAAAATTTAAGGATTGTGGAATTACTTTATAAGAATAAAGGTGCAAGTAAATTTGAAAAATTACGAGCAGAGGTAGATTTTAAGAATACTTTACCAAAGCTTGAAGGTGCTAAGAAAGATTTATCTACTGCAATAGCAAATTTTAAAAAGCTTATTGGTTTACCTTTAGATACAGATATTCAATTATCTGATGAGTTAGACACAATAAATGATACAATTATTCAAAAATATAAGACTTTAGATGAAATGAAAAAGGTTGCTTTAGAAAATAGAGCGGATTTAAAACAATCTTATTGGAATATGAAAATTGCTGAAAAAGGTGTTAATCTTTCATTCAGTAATTTTTTACCCAAAATTTTTTATCAATATGAAAATGCCTATCAGGCAAATATAGATAATTTAGGAACATTTAAATTTCCTAAAGATGATGAATGGATAAATTCTGCGAAATCAACAATAGGTATTTCTTTACCAATTTTTACAGGTTTTAAAAATACTTCGCAGTATAAAAAATCGAGAATGCAAAGATTACAGGCAAAATATGTTTATGATGATAAAACAAAAGAAGTTTTGATTAATGTGGAGACTGCTTATAAAGAATATCAGATAGCAAAAGAGAATTTAGATACTTATACAACAACATATGAACAAGCCAAAGAAGGCTATAAAATAGCAAAAATATTATACGAGAATGGAGGAGCATCGCAGCTTGATTTAATTTCTGCTCAGGAGAGTTTAACTCAGGCTTCTACATTTTATTTTAAATCGATTGCCGATTATAATGTTGCTTATTACAATTTATTATTAGCACTTGGAATATTATAATTTTTAAAGGAGAGTGAAAAATGAAAAAGTTTTTATGGATAATTATAGCTGTTTTGGTTTTAGTAGTTATTTTGAAAGTTTTGAGCCCGAAAAATGTTAAAAAAGAACAATTAGGATCTTTAAAGGTGGTAAAAGTTGCTAAGGTTGGAAAAGGAGATATTGATGAAAGAGTTTATTATCAAGGAATGATTTTGGGTAAATATCAGGCAAGTTTATATCCTAATATTGCGGCAAAGCTTGAAAAATTTTTAGTTAATATTGGTGATTATGTAAAAAAAGGGCAAAAATTAGCAAAATTAGAAAATATTGCATTTATTTCCGCTTATAATTCTGCAGAAGCTGCTTTGAAGTCAGCTAAAATTGCCTATGAATCAGCTAAATCTGATTTTGAGAGACAGACTAAGCTTTATGAAGAAAAAGCAATATCAGAGAAAACATACCAGTTAGTAAAAACACAATTTGAGCAAGCCAAAGCTGGCCTTGCCGCTGCACAAGCTCAATATAATACAGCAAAGAAGCAGTTAGAAGATTCATATCTTACTTCACCAATAAATGGAGTGGTTGTAGCTTATAATGCAGATGTGGGTAATATGGTGAATCCTCAGGTGCCTATTATTACTATTGCTGATACAAATTTATGGAAAGTGAAGGTAGATGTTGCACCTATTCATCTTACAAAAATAAAACAGGGAATAGATGCGATTATTATAACTCAAGCTGGAGATACATTAAAAGGTAAAGTTTCAAAAGTAGATATTGGTGTGGATCCTCAATTTGGTAAAGGAGTTGCTGAAATTATGGTTAATTCAAGCATTGACAGTAGGATAATCCCCGGGACATGGTGTGATGTTTATTTTATTACAAAAATTAAGAAGGATGTTATTGTTATACCTTCTTATGCTTTAATTGAAGCTACAAAATTGAGTATCGGGGAAAATGTTACAGGATATAAAAGTTACTATAAAATAGCCGTTGTTAAGAATAGTAAGGTACAGATAAAACCTGTTGAAATTGGTATAGAAAATAAAGATTTTGTTGAAGTTAAGAGTGGGTTAGATATTGGAGAAGATTTGGTTATTGAAGGGCAGAGAAGAGTTCAAAATGGTGAAGCTGTGAAAGTTGTAAGATAAAGGAGATTTTTATGAAACTGGCAAAACTTGCAATCAGGCGAAAAATTACATTTTTTATGTTATATATTTTGATAATTGGGGCTGGATTATTTGGCCTTTCTCAATTGAAACTGGATTTTTATCCTGATATTAAATTTCCTATGGTAATTGTGGTAACTCAATATCAGGGAGTAGGCGCAAAAGATATTGAAAAAATTTTAACAGAACCTCTGGAAAAGACTTTAGCTTCTGTAGAAAATGTGAAGAAAATTTCTTCTACTTCATCTCAAGGTGTGAGTTTGATTACTCTGGAATTTGATTGGGGTTCAGATCTTGATATTGCAGAACAGAATGTAAGGAAAAATATAGATTTTATAAGAGATTTTTTACCGGATGATGCGTCTGAACCTTTGGTTTTTGTATTTGATCCTTCTTTAATGCCTATTGTATTCTTGAATGTAAGTTCGGAGTCAATGGGCCCCGCGCGGCTGAGAAAATTTATTGAAGATAGGATTGAACCTTTTTTTGAGAGAATAGAAGGAGTAGCATCTGCTGAGACTATGGGTGGTTTACAAAGAAGTATTCAGGTGCGAACTGACCCTTTAAAATTAGCTCAGTATAAATTAGATATTAATGATGTTACAAATGCTATTAGAAGGGAAAATTCAAGGCTACCATCTGGTAGTATAAATGATGAAATATTGCATTTCGATATTAGTACTCTTGGAGAGTATCAAAGTATTGATGATATTAAAAATGTTTTAATTACTTATTACAATGGCAAACCTGTTTATGTAAAAGATATTGCTACAGTAGAAGATGGATATTATGATGTTATGGGAAATGTTCGTTCAAATTATAACACTGGTATTATGTTAACATTATCAAAACAATCTGATGCAAATACAGTAGCAGTTTGTGATAGAGTTATAAAAAGTTTAGATAAATTAAAAGAATTATATGGTGAAAATATTTCTATAAATGTATTTTTTAATCAAGCAGAATACATTAATAAATCGTTGGGAAATTTATCGACAACAGCGATTCAAGCTATAATTATTACATTTTTTGTTTTGCTTTTTTTCTTATTGCATTGGAGAAGTGCTATTATAGTTTCTTTTGCAATACCAGTGTCTTTGATTTCTACATTTTTTATAATGTATTTGACAGGAGTAACATTAAATATTATCTCTCTTGCAGGGCTTGCTCTTGCTATTGGTATGTTGGTAGATAATTCGATAGTGGTACTGGAAAATATTTTTCGGCATAAGAGCTTAGGAGAAGAAATAAATATTGCAGCAGATGTAGGTACGACAGAAGTGGGTATGGCTATTACTGCATCAACTCTTACAACACTTGCTGTGTTTATTCCAATTTTATTTGTGCCTGGCATGGCAGGTATGCTTTTTAGAGATTTAGTATTGACAATAACATTTTCATTGTCTGTATCGTTGATTACAGCTTTGACATTAATTCCTTTGTTGTCTTCACAAATGTTAAAGGAGAAAATAGTTTTAAAAGATACAGCAATTACAAAAAAGATAAATTCATTTTTTGTAAATTTATCTGATTTTTATATAAAGTTATTGGAAAAAGCTATTACTTATAGAAAAACAACAATTTTAGGAATGGTAGGCTTTTTTGTCTTATCAATGTTTTTAGTGAAATTTATTGGTAAAGAATTTACTCCAAAACAGGATCAATCTTTTATTGCAATTGATATTAACAGAAGTGTGGGAACAGATTTCAGGCAGGTAGAAAAAGATGTATTAGAGCTTGAAAAATTTATAAAAGAAAATATTCCGGAGGCTCAGGCTGTTTATTTTAATTATGGTGAAAGTGGTAATCCTTTTGCTGCAATTAGAGGTGGTGGTTATAATACTGCGCGTTTGAGACTAAAGTTAGTTAATTTGAAAAAAAGAAAAAGGTCTCAATTTGAAATTGAAGAATTATTGAGAAACAAATTATCAACGATGACGGATATATCTTATCAAGTTCAACAACAGGGGTCTTTTTCAACAGAACAGGGAGATATTTCAGTAAAAATTTTTGGAGATGATTTAGATACTTTAAAGAGGTTAGCTAAGAAAGTAGAAGAAATTGTAAAATCTGTTAAAGGTACAAGAGATGTTCAAAATACTTTTGCAGAACCTTCGTATGAGTTGCAGATATCATTGGATAGACCTAAAATATATCATTATGGGTTGTCAGTATTTAATGTTATGAATACTATTTACAGGTCATTTCAGGGTGAAGTTGCAGCAAAATATAGAGAAGGCAGTGATGAATATGATATTGTTGTTAGAACCAAGCCTGAGTATAGAAAAAATAGGTATGATCTGGAAAAGATATTTGTAAAAAATATGTATGGCAATTTTATACCTTTAAGTGAAATTGCTAAGATAGATTTGAATATTGCTCCTAATAATATATTAAGAGAATCACAGGAAAGAGTTGGAAAAGTATATTGTAGTATTTATGGAAGAGATTTGGGAAGTATTTCTAATGATGTAAAATCTAAATTATCAAAGATTGAATTTCCTGAAGGTTATCGTTATGAAGTGGGAGGTACTGCTGAGGACATGGCAGAATCTTTTATGTATCTGGGCATTGCTTTATTAGTTGCAGCCTTGCTAGTGTATATGGTTATGGCATCACAATTTGAATCATTAATTGATCCATTTATAATCTTTTTTTCTATACCTTTATCATTTTCAGGTGTAATGTGGATTTTATTTTTAACAAATACAAATATTAGTGTAATATCATTAATTGGAATGGTGATGCTTGCTGGTATTGTCGTGAATAATGGTATTGTATTTATTGATACTATAAACCAATTATATCATTCAGGTAAAATGCAATTATTCGATGCAGTTATTGAGGCGGGTAGAAGAAGATTAAGACCTATATTAATGACAGCATTGACTACAGTTTTATCTATGTTTCCTCTTGCTCTTGAAATTGGTGAAGGTGCTGAAGCATGGGCTCCTATGGCAAGAACTGTTATCGGTGGGTTATTATTTTCTTTGCTTATTTCATTGTTTTATTTACCTTCTTTATATGTTACACTTGAATTAAAAGGTTATAGAAGAAAACAGTAATTTTTAAGATTTTTATAATAAAAGATTTTTTTGATAATAGGATGGTATAATTTTTTATGCCATCCTATTTTTAATTTATTTTTTAAATTAGCAAAAAGGTATTTTAGTATTTTTTTTGTTTAAGAAAAATTGTTATAATAGTAAAAGTAAAGCTTTATAGTATAAAGTATTGAAAGATTGTCTGCAAAAATTTGAATAAGTTTTTATATATCATATTGTTTGTAATAAGAAATTTTTCTTATTATTTTATTATAGATAAATTTAATTTTTTACATCTTCAAAGACATATTTTTGTTTAATAAAATTCATAAAGTAGGATAAAGTTGTAATATGGAAATTTCATTTTTGCTTTTATAACTTATTTAGCTATTTTATGTCTTTGTTAAATATTATTTTTTGCATAGAATATGGTGTGGGTTGTTAATTAAAATGAAATTTTGTTTATTGGTTTGTATTGTTTATAATACGACGGGACTTGATTTAGAATATTATTTTTTTACTGTTAAAGCTATTTTATAATTTAAAGTTTTATAATCTTTTGCGGTAATAAAGTATTTTTTATGTTATTGGGTTTTTATAATTTTTATAACAAATTGTGTTATTTTTTTGTAGTTGATTTTTTTATTTAATTAACTTATTTTCTTATAAAAAGAAAAGGAGAGAATTTATGAGATTTCTTATTATTTTTATTAGTTTTATGTTATTTGGGATTACTTTTTTATTTAGTAGTGAACTTTTTGATAAAACAATGATTGATTTTAAAACAAATAATATCAAATTAAACGATGGTTTTGATTCTATAATAAAAGGAAATAGAATTGTTTACCACTCTTTTGTTAATAACATAAAAAAAGCATTGATTGTAAGAGCAAATAAAAATGAAAAAGAAATTTCATGGTATAGTGGAAAGCCTATTTATGAAAAGGATGGATTTTATTATTTTATTTTTATTTCAGGAATAGGAGTAAATTTAGGAAATGGGAAATTTTATTTTTATGCAAATGATAGTTTATTATTGACTTTTGAAATAAGAAAAGATGCACATTGGGTTGTACAAGGTAAAAATGGTTCTTCTTTTGAATTTTTTAGAGAATTTATAGATGATTATGGAGATTATTTCGGTTATTCAATAGTAAAAATTCATAAATCATACATTAAAGATAATAAGCAAGTAAATTTTTTGATACGTGGAGAAGATAAAAATAGTAATGTTTGGTTTATGGTTTTTCAAAATAAATTATCATCTTTCTTTAATGTGGAATCTCATCAATTGCTTTCAAAAGATAAAAAACAGATTATTAATATTGGATTTTTTGATTTTTTAAACAATCCTTATAGAATATATTTAAATGGTGCCTTACTTAAAGAAGATATAGCAGATATTGGATATAATAATTTTGAACTTCCAATAGATAGAGTACAACATGATGTCTATTATGAAATAGATATTACTTTTGAAGATGGTAAAAAACTGAATAAAAGAATTCTTGTGAAACCTGTAAAAGAGTGGGAAGTTCATATTTTATCACATTCACACAATGATATCGGCTATACAGATTTGCAGCATAATGTAGCAAAAAAGCAAGTAAATAATTTGAGGCATTCCTTAAAGCTTATTGAGAAGACTGCAAATTATCCTTATGAGGCAAGATTTAAATGGAATACAGAAATAGCATGGCCAATTGATGAGTTTTTCATACAGGCAAATGATAAAGAAAAATTAGAATTAATAGAACAAATTAAAAAAGGCAATATAGATGTAAATGGATTGTATTTGAATTTTTTGACAGGAATATTGAAAAGTGAAGAGATGTTTCATGCTTTTGATATGATAAAATTTTTATATAATAAGTACGGCATAACAGTTGATAATATAATGCTTTCTGATATTCCGGGATTTAATTGGAGTTTATTATATATTGCATCAAAGGCAGGGATAAAATATTTTTCAAGTGGTCCTAATTATATGCCTTCTTTACCACATAAAGGAGATAGGATAGGTTATACTATTGAAAAATTTGGAGATAGGCCTTTTTATTGGGTAATGCCTGATGGGAAAAATAAGATATTAACATGGATTTCAGCAAAAGGTTATTCCTATTTTCATACTGGTAATTCTGGAAAGATTGAAAGATCAAATGGAAGAGCAGTTTTGGATTATTTAGATGAATTATATACTCAAGGTTTTCCTTATGATATGGTATTTTTACGCTATACAATTGGTGGAGATAATGGTGGTCCTGATCCAGACTTGTCTGATTTTGTAAAGAATTGGAATGAAAAATATGCTTCTCCTAAATTAATTATATCTACAAATAGTATATTTTTTAATAAATTTGAAAAAAAATATGGTAAGATGTTGCCTTATCTGCAAGGAGATTTTACTCCATATTGGGAAGATGGTGCTTTGTCTTCGACATTTGAATTATCCCGTAATAGAGAAGCTATAGAAAGGACTATATGCCTTGAAAAGTTAGATGCTCTCTATGATTTAAATAATATAAAAACAAAAAATTTGTGGAAGAATATTTTGTTATTTGATGAGCATACATGGGGTGCCAATATTAGTGTAAGCGATCCTGAATGTGATTTTACAAAAAAACAGTGGGAGATTAAAAAATCCTTTTCTGATAAGGCATTTCAAAAATCTTATGATAACTTAAAGGCTTTTCAGTCGTATAGTAAAAGCTCTAATATTTTTTATGTTGTAAATATACAAAGCTGGAAAAGGGGTGGAATAGTTAAAGTTGTTAATGAGAATAATAAATATAACTGTGTTACCGATGGGAATAATTTTTATGTTTTGCAAAAATTTTATGATGATACAAGTATTTTTTATTTACCTGAGATTGAAAAATTTAGTTCAAAGAAATTTAGTTTTTGCAATAAAAAAATAGATGTTTCTAAAACTGCTAATATAAGTGATAATACAATAGAGACTCCTTTTTATAAATTAGTAATTTCTCAAAAAACAGGTGCTGTTATTAAATTATACTCGAAAATATTACAAAGAGAGCTTGTTGATTTTTCAAAAAATATAGGAATAAATCAGTTTTTTTACAAACGGGGTTTTTCAAATGATAGTGTGTATACTTCTAATTTAGTTGATTACAAAGTTATAGAAAATGGAGCTGTTTTTGTTAAGCTGCAGATTAAATCTTTATTAGAAGGATGTAATTTTTTATTATCTAATATATATTTATACAAAGATATTCCTGATATTGATATAGAAAATATTATAGATAAAAAAAAGGTATTGGCTAAGGAAAGTGCGCATGTTGGTTTTTCTTTTAATATTTCTGATCCAATAATAAATATTGATAATGGTTGGAAATTATATAGACCGGAATGTGATCAGTTAATAGGTTCGTGTAAAGACTATTTGTCATTATCACGATTTGTGGATATTTCTAATTATGATTTTGGAATTACTATTTTTTCTTATGATATTCCTCTTGTAGAAATTGGAGATATTACAGCAGAAGTTTGGCATAACTATGATAATAGACCATGGATTAAGCATTTGAAGAATTCATCTTTAATTTATTTTTATATTTTGAATAATTACTGGCATACTAATTATAAGGCATATCAAGAAGGGAATATTTATGTGAGGTTTTCTTTATCTCCTCATAAACTATTTGATGAAGTAGATATTAGAAAAAAAGCTATAAATAATTTTCAAAATTTATTAGTGGTTTATAAGTCTTTTAATTTAGGAAATGATATAATTGATATTGATAATGATAGGGTTTTTATACCTTATTATTTTAGAGATGATGATGGTACTATTGTTTTTGTGGTAAATAATAGTACATTTTTAAACCAGAAATATAGAATTTTATCTAAATTTAAAGGTAGGAGGAAGATTTATTTTGTTGATTATTTTGGAAATATAGAAAAAGAAGTAAAAATAGGAGAAAAATTAGTTATTGAGCCGTATGGCATTAGATTTATTAAATTAAAAAAATAAAAGATTTGATAAAAAAATGCTTGACTTTTTAGGGAAAAAATATTAAATATATAAACGTCAATGATGATGTTCCGGTGTAGCTCAGCCGGTAGAGCAGGTGGCTGTTAACCACCGGGTCGGCGGTTCGAGTCCGTCCACCGGAGCTAAAAAAACCCCGTCAAGAGAAATTCTTGCGGGGTTTTGTATTTTTTTTAATTTTTGTAGGGGCATATAGTGGAAAAAGAAAAGAATAATATTTTATTTAAAATAAGTAAACTGCTATTTAATAGTTATATTTTTTATTATTAAATAATAAGGGGGAAAATATGGGGTTTAGATTTTGGCGTAGAATTAAAATTTTACCGGGGGTAACATTAAATTTAAGTAAATCTGGGGGTTCGATTTCTTTTGGGCCACGGGGAGCAAAGTTTACTATAGGTCCCAGTGGTAAGAGGGTTTCTGTTGGAATTCCTGGAACAGGACTTTTTTATACAACTAAATTATCAAACAAAGAACAAACTACCACTCATCAAGATTCTATATCAGGAGCCGCACCTGAAGATCGTTTAACATTAGGTTTTTTTAAGAGATTAATTACTCCAGATGATGAAAAGGCTTTAGTTAACGGCTTGAAAGAATTAGTGTTAGGAAATGAAAATAATGCTTTAGAATATTTCAAAAAAGCTGTTCATTTAGCAGATGGTGCATTTTTTGCTGGTTTCTTGTTTCTTAAAAAAGGTGATTTTTGGAATGCTATAAATTATTTACAAATAGCATCTGAAAAGCATAAAAATTTAGGGCATTATATTTCTAAATACGGTGTTAATGTTACATTAACACTTTTGATTACGGAAGAGATATTTGCTCGTATATACCCGAATTTTGAAGGTGTTTTATTATGTTTGGTAGAGGCTTATCAGAGATTAGAATTATGGAAAGAGGCTATTGAATGCTTGGAAAAATTATTGGAAATTGCACCGGAAGATATTGTTGTAAAATTATCCCTTGCAGAATTATTATTTGAAGCATATCCTGATGATAAAGATGTACTTCAGAGAATAGTTAAGATAGCATCTGATATAGACAATGATACTTCAATTCATACTGCATTGCTTTTATATAAAGCTAAGGCTTTGCATAAATTGGGGTTATTTAAACCTGCTAAGGATATATTAACTTCTCTTTTACGTAGAAAAAAAGGTAGACCTGATGAATTACTTTTAGCTATTAGATATCAGCGAGCTTTGGTTTACCTTGATCTTGGTCATTTGAAGAGGTCAAAAGAAGATTTGCAGA
>Ga0164318_10005649_pt1 | contig 12095 bp, 12 predicted proteins | sample GuaBasSedimGuay9_FD_113734 | JGI IMG/M metagenome (GOLD analysis project Ga0164318, IMG submission 113734) | Subseafloor sediment microbial communities from Guaymas Basin, Gulf of California, Mexico - Guay9, Core 4571-4, 0-3 cm | ecosystem: Environmental > Aquatic > Marine > Hydrothermal vents... | reverse complement strand
TTTAGTTTTTTATTACTTTCTTTACTGAAAATAACGTCTGCATATGTTCCTGCCATATTTTTATCCTTTATTAAATTCTCTATCTCTAACCATTGCTGTAAGTTTATCTGGATTTGTATGATGTATTCTATTATACACATCTTTCTGTCCTGTTGTATCACCTGAGTAAATACTTTTGGATGTTCCAGAATATGGATGACCTGCTATATTTCCCATAGTCATATTTGTCTGCTGGGCTCTAGATAAAAGATTAGCATCTTTATGAACCTTAGCATCTTTCATCCATTCATTACCATCTGCATGTTTATCAAGTATTCTCGATGTTCTATTTACTGCTGTTTGAACATTATCATTAGTATGTTGATAAAGTCCTTTGGCACTTGTATAGTTATTACCACCAGTTGTGTTTCCTGAGTTTTCAATATTACCTAAAGTTTTCATAAACCTATGTGAATTATCAACAGACTTTTCATATGGAAGATTAAATCTTGAGCTTTGATCTCTAATTATATTTAATGAGTTTTTATTAAACTCATCATATTTTGGTTTTAAAATATCACCTTGTGTAAATGGTTTTGTTGGAGTTTTATATTTATCAAGGATTTTTTCATCTTGCACATGATGTTCAACTCGTTCACCGTGTTTGGAAACTGCATCATCATGTTCCATACCATCCATCATATCTTGCATATAATCTTCAAGAATTAATTGTTTATTTATTTTATATATCATGTTATTCCTTTAAATTATTTTTTCTAATTTTTCTTTTAATACTTGAGGTGTAAATGGCTTTACTATATAATTTGAACTTCCTAGTTTAAGAGCTTTTAATATTTCAACTCTTCCACCTTCTGTTGTAATTGTTATAATAGGAACCTCTTTATTTACCTTTCTAATGTTTTCTATTACTTGAAATCCGTTCATATTTGGCATATTAATATCTGTAAGTATCACATCAAAATGTTCAAATCCTAATTCTTTTAATTTGCTCATTGCAAAAACCCCATCTTCAGCTTCATGAATATTATCTTTAGGTACACCTATCCTATGAATTGTATTGCTTATAATTCTTCTCATTGTTTTAGAATCATCAATAACTAATATTTTTTTATTGTTCATTATTATCCTTATCGATAAAGATAGTCTTAAAATATTTTGTAAGACATTTAAAATTATTCCAATCTTTTAATGTGCATTTTTCTCTATAACTATTTTTAAAATTGCAGTGAAATTGCATATGACATTTACTACATAAAGTAATTCCATTATCAATATCAAATCTTTCTTCTGGATGATCTTCAGCATTATTTAAATGATGAACATGTCTTGATTTTAAATTTTCACATACTTGGCATTTGATATCTCTACGAATTACGCGAGCTCGCCAAATTCTATATTCTCTAGATAATCTCCACGAAGTTTCAATAACTTTATCATTTCCATGGTTTTCATTAAATCCATATTTTACATTTGCATCTTTTCTCGCAGCGATAGCATCATCAATTAAATCAAAACATCCTAAATGAATATTTTTCATATTAACTGTTATTTGAGCTTTGTATTTTTCACCATATTTTCTTTGAACTATATAAATACCATTATAACCACTAGAATTATTTATTTGCTTAGTTTTATTCTTTTCATTATCTTGTTTTGAACCGTTTAATAAATTTGTAAATATATTATTATTTCTATTATGATCAATATGATCAACTATATTGGGAAATTCTCCGGTTTCATATAACCATATAATTCTATGTAGTTTATAACATTTTCCATCTATATTTATAATTTTATATCCATGAGAATCTTCACCTAATATAGGATTTCCTATATTACACATATCTTTTTGAGCTTTCCATATTACAACACCTGTTTTAGCATTATAAGATATTCTTTCTTTTAACATTTTTTGAGATTCATCAAATTGGTTTTCTAATGTTTTTAAATTTATTATATTGTTAATAGAATTATTTTTACGATCACCATCAATATTATAAACATATTTGGCATATATATTATATTTAAACATATATATTAGTTGATCAGTTCTATATTTTTTATTATTTAAATATATATAACATCTATCTCTACTTTGTGAATACTTAGAAGCTATTGTTCCTATTTTAGATTGATGAAAATGTTTTATATATATTAAATTACCATCTTCATCCAATTCTAAAAATTCTTTTAATTCTTCTCGAGAAGGAATATTCATATTATTATCCTGTGCTATCTATAAATTTAATTGTATTCATAGGAATCTTATCAAATGACTTGAACGATTTACTTCGGGCTCGATGCGTCGCTATATAAACACCTTTATCATCTTTCTTACAACTAAATCCAAGTTTCTCTTTTATACCATCACATGGCACACAAGGATTATCAGAAGCTTCTAATATTAATTGTTTATTTATTTTTATTTTCAAGTCTTATCCTTTTTCTTTCAATTTTCTCATTGCTGAGTTTCTGTATATAATCATTTGTTAACTTAACTAGTGCTTCCCATGACTCATTTACATATGTAGGTTTTTTGATGATAACTTTCTTTCTAGGATGTAGTTCTAAATAATATTTAGCAACTCTTTTATATTCGCTTATCTTAACTTTTGTTCTTTTAGGTTTTTCAGAATAATAAGCATAGCACTCATCTAGATCAGTAGCTGGAGGGGTTTCTAAGTAGTTTGCTAAATTTCTAAGATATGTTGGTAAATCATACCCTTCTTTTTCTAGACCATATCTAGACCAAGCATTAACAATCTTTCCTTCTACCGCATTTGCTCTAAATTCAATTGCTCCCCGAATAAGACCTTTGCCTCCTTCACTCCAATCAGTACATGATTCTTTCTTTAACTTATGTTGATGATCAGCTACCATTTTATCAAGGGGTACTTTTTCATTTAATAAAGGGCATACACCATCATTGATTATATATAATTCTTTTTTTATTTCTTGTGTTTCTTTTTGATTTGTGTATGTTACACATCCTATCTTTTCCATTTATATCCTTTTATCTCTATGGATTTGTTAGTGTATTTCTATGGTAACTATGTGGTATTTCCCAAGAGTTACCATAGAAATCAATAGATTAATAAAACATAGGAGGTCATTAAAATGACAAATGTAAAATTAAAATTGATAGCTTTAGCTATCGTGGCGATATTAGTACAATCAGTACTAGTAAATGTAAATGTAGCTGGGATTGAATCTCAGTATATAGCAATGATATTAATCATTGGTGGATTGATATCGTTAATGGTATCAGGATTCAATTTCGTAGTAGATACGAAAACAACTATAGGTTATAAAACACTATGGTTAGTAGGAAGCGCAATGCTTCTACCAATACAACTAATCAATATGATTAGAGTATATAGAGGAGTAGAAGCGTAAGCTTCTATTTTTATTTCTCATTATATATGAATCTGACCACAAGAATATTCTAGACCGAAGTCTAGAATTATACTGTAAAAGCACCGATAACGTCACCGTTAGCAGAATTTTGTTTAAGACCAGCTAGTGGATCTTTAACTGGAATAGTTTTTCCAACTGTAGGAACTCTTTTACGAGCAACTTCACCTGTTGTAACTACTGGAGCAGCTTCTACTTCAGATTGAACTTTCATAGTTTCAACTTCCCCAACAGTAGGTGTACCAATCATTTCATGTTTAACATTAGCTTCTTTAAGTTCAGGAGTTGATTTTACATCACCTGCTTTAACTACTTTAACTTTTTTAGGAGCTTTTGCAACTTCAACAGGAGCTTCAACTTTTGCTTCAACAGGAGCTTCAACTTTTGCTTCAACAGGAGCTTCAACAGCCTCTGCAGGAGCTACTTCAGCAGCTGCTAATTTTTCTTTTTTTGTCATTATTAAATCCTTTATTTTAATTATTTGTTAGATGTCCTGAATATTAGAACATCTTCTCGATCTCTTCTCTGAAATCAATTTCTTCTTTATCTAAGCTTACACCAACATGTGATTTCTTTAACGTTAAATTTACTAAACTACCAGTTAATCCGGTACTTGCAATTAGTCCAATATTATCACCAGATGTTAATTTTAACTTCTGAATAAATAATGGATTATAACATCTCTTACATATACCATCTTTCGCTTTACAATATAATGGGCTACGCAATTGAATTGTATCTCCAATAACATCAGAGTTTAAAGTTAACTGTAATTCAATACCTAATTTGCTTTTATAATATCTACCATTTAGAGATTCTAACATTTTAGAATCTCTAATTTTTAATTCTAGATACCTTCTTGTTTTACAATCATCCATTTTTGATAATTTTATACGTTCAGCAACAGTACTTAATTTTCTTCCAAGATATCCAGGCTTTGCTGTTTCACTTGACTTTGCATATAACGCTTGTATTGCTTGGGAACTTCCATTAAAGAATTGAGTTTGACTCATTCCTTCAACATGTGAGTTATCAATAACATCATTAATTTCACCAAAGCTATTAATACTAAGACCAACACTAAGTAGCAATGATTGAATATGACTAACATTACCTTTCGCGCCTGAGTTCATTAAATCAACAACATGAATATTATTATCCTCAAAGTATTTTTTAACTTTTTCCGCAATCTTTGTAATACCTTTCTGAAATTTTAAAGCATCATCACTAGAACCTTCTGAATTTTTATAAAGCTTAACTAAATCATTCTTCTCTTGAATAAACTCTTTTGGAAGAGTTAAAGCTTCAGGTTGAAATGAACTAGGAATTATAGAACTTAAAGTAAATCCCGCTTGCATTAATAAATAATAAAACCACATAAACTCATCATCAGTTGTTACTGAATCTAATTTATCTAACAGGTTTCTAATTTCAGAAGATGTTAAAGCCTTCTTTATTTTTAATTTACTATGCAGAATATGTTCTTCTAATATATCAATAATTGCATCATTTAATAAATTATCACTAAGATTTTTATTGGTGGCTACACTTATTGCATTATGAAAATCTGTTAATCTTTTCTGAACCCACATAGGGAGAACTCTTTGAGATGGATATACAAATTCTTGATTAAAATCCAACATTAAATCTCCTTATAATAATAATTTAAACTTTTTAAGTAATATGAACTATCACTTTGTGTACTTAGTGTACCCTTATCGTTACTTATAATAACATTATCTTTTTCAAATACAATATTATTACTATTAAATGAATCACCACCTAATGGTTTATACAACAATGAATTTACAACAATATGGAAAGCGTTTGTTGGGATAATGATTGGAAATAAAGCGTGATACGAACCGCTATCCCATGCGGGGTCTCTCTTCAAAAGAACTTTAAGTTCGGGATGCCATTCAAACATCTCTTTTAATAACTGTACCCAAAGTTCTCGTTTGCCTGGATTAGCATTAGTGTATGTATCAACATTTCTAAATATATAATCAAAGTGTGTCCCTAATTTACTAGGACTAAAAGAAGAGATTCCAAGTTCTTTTGCAAAATCTTTTGAGAATATATTTTTATTTAATGATCCAATAATGAAAGCATCAAATACATTCAATAGAACATGCCATGGTAACCCAGCACAGTTAAAAGGAATATCGGGACGAGCATTAGCCACAAGTCTTACATTATTATCAATTCTTTTAGATATTAATGTACTTCTGAATTGTCCTTCTTTCTTTTCAAGTTTCTGTAAAAAATAATCATAAAGAGTATTTACAGCCTTTTGAATTTCAAGATCTTTATTACTATTTTTTAATACTGCTTGCATAAGACCTGTTTCTAATTGCCCAACGTTAGTTAAACTTAAAACATTTTTATAAAGCATTGTAAGTTCATCTTCTATTGTGCGTCCGTGTTCTTCAGTATACATTCTAAACTTGGGAGGAACTACAATATACTTAGATACAAATAATTCATTTCTTGGAGTATTTGTTATGAATTCAACCATAGCTGAATTATTATCTTTAGCAAATTTAGAAAAATCTATCTTTGTCCAGTTATTAAATAACCATCCAAGTCCCGAATTTCCTTTTTCGTCTTCAATTAGTTCTCCTAATTGAAGAATATATTTCTTCTCATTAAAAACAATTTTTTTAAAAACAGTACTTAATTTTGATAAACTATTAAATATACTAGGATGTAAAACATTACCATTTAGATTTATATACCCAAATATTTTTCCCATTTCATCACTAGTTGTTCCAAATATAATATTTGAATATAATCCATCATTTGTTGGATTACCTTCTCTATCAAATGAATTTCTATTACTTACTTCTAAAATATTATTATCTTTAATAAATTTATTTATATTTAATACTTTTAACATTAAGTTCTCCCGGTTTTGTTATTTTAATTATTTGTTCAGTAAAAGCTTACTGAACAACGGTATTTGGAAGAGCTGGTTTCGCAATTCCTAATGGATCATTATTTGTAGAAAGTACTGGAGATATTGGTTGCATTCCAAAGTCTTGTAACTGTGCAGTGCTAAGCTTTTCATTTGTAACTCTATTGTTTCTAAATGAATCAGACATAGTATGTTCAATATTTTCATCTTTATAACAATCAAACACATCACCTAGATTATTTTTCATATATATAAGATTTTTAATTTTTTCTTTTTCAATTCTAATTTTAACACTTTGTGAATTAGTTATGCTATGTATACCATTTTCTTTAAGGTTATTAATATCAATAAATTGTTGAACTCCTGTAAATGTTTTATAATTTAATGATTTAATATATTTATTAATAAGAGTTAAATCAATTTCGCCTGTTTGTTCATATGTACTTTTAATTGTTTCAATCATTTCAATATTACTAGTAATAACTAAAGGATCATCAACATTTTCATTCATTTGTAGTTTAATACTACCCCAATCATCTTCTAATATTTTAAGAACTAATTTACCAAATGGATGCATTAAAAGAATCTGTTTATTAAACTGATTATCTTTAAGGTTCATATTATTCCATTCTTTCTTAGTCTGTGTTTTTACAAGTATAGACCAAAATTCTAGAACTTCTTCATCAACAGCTTCCATATAATCATCGATTTGTTCAAAATCTGTTTGTTTGATAGAATCTATAAGAGGAACTTCTAATCTAAAATAAGATATTCTTCTATCATTTGATGGGTGTCTCATAGGAGTTTCACCATTTGTAAGCATAATCATATTAAATTGACGTTCAACTTTCATTGAATCAATACCTTTCTTTTCAATCTGAATGTATTTATTACCAGATAACATTTTAAGATTATCAACATCGTGAGTTCCTGAGAAGTCTCCCTCATCCATTACGATTAATGAACTTCTTTCCATAAAGCTATTAAAGTTATTTGCCATCTTTTCAGAATTAACAATATTAACATATTCATGATTTAAATATCTTTCTAAGAAATGTGTTACAAAAAGTCCTTTACCTGTTCCTTGAACAGATGTAATAATTGGAATCGTACTCATTGTTTTAAATTGACTAATACAAATCAACCAATTTAAGAAATATTCTAAATTTCCTTTTTGTGTAATTTGATTAAGATAGAACCAAATATTAGGTAGTCTATTTTTAATAATTCCTAGCGCACTTGCAATATCCATTTCATCTAAACTTTCAGCCATTTCATGAATTTTTAAATATTCTTTTCCTGGAATCCATAGATTAATATATTTAATATGATGTCTCTCATATGTATGAGGCTTACCTGGGCGAAATTCTTCGAAAGCGTTAATAAGGATCTTCTCTATGAATCTTTCATGAAACAGAGCTCTAAGCTCTTTATCTGCAGTATTAGTCATACCTAATTGATTAATAAGAATATGATCTGACATCATATGAGTACCATCAAATACGTGACTCTCTCCATGTTCAAACTCTCGAATGATGCAGGCTCGTTGTTTATTAGCTAAACGGTAATAAATATAATCCTCAACATTAACACGATCAATTAATAAATCAATAGAATTAAGATTCGCTTCTTTTTGAATATTCTTCTTATCTGTTTGTTTAATAACGATATCACTAAATCTAAGTTTTAATTCCCCAACAACTTCTTGAGTTGTTCTTTCTTTTCCTCTATGTTTAGCAACTGCAATAATAAATTCGATGAGATTATAAGAGTTTCCATTTTCATGAAAGTCATTTGCTCTAGCTATACCAGACCCATCATTATTTTGATAAATTGCAAAACTTGGATCAGTTTCTGTATGAAATGGACAATTATATCTTTTAAATCTTTCACTGTGAGATGAATTATTTTCAGACTCTAATTGTTCGGTTGTATATGTTTCATAAATAATTTCTTTCATCATCTTAGCTTGTTCATCTACAGGAATTTGCTTAATAATATCATACGTATCACTTCCAAATAATTCATTAGCGTTTTTGCTTTTGAATTTATTCTCTCTTTCACTAAGATAAGCAGAATTTTTCATATGTTCAATTTGAATAAACTCTTGATCTATTTGTGAATTCTTTCTAAAAGAATCTGTAATTTTTAAGAATGAATTCTTAATACTTTCAAATTTTTCATGTGGAAACTTCTTTGGATTAGGATTGATAGTAACTGAATTTTTAAGAAATGCTCCTGCGTTATCCATAAGTTGAAGATTATAAAAATCAGGAATTTCTTCTGAGAAACTTCCCATATAATCAGCTTTTGGATTAACAGTTCCACCAAGTCTTTGTGTATGTGTAGGATCTCCACAACTAAGGTCAAATTCTAACCAACATCTTTGAAAATTACCTAACGCATCAACTCCATTACCTGCAAATTTATTTTCACTTAAACTAAGAAGAGCCGTTCTAATATATCTAAAAATATTATCTGCTTCAATTGCGTTTAAATATCTTTCAAATTTTAAGTGAAATTGTAATCCTCCACCTGTTGCATATGTTTTAGTACTATGAATAATTAAATCAATATTATTTTCGTGAAGTATTTGATTTACTTTAATACTAGCTTTACCTGCAATTAATCTTCTTGAATGTTCTTCAAAACTATTAAAATGGAATCTACCATGTTTTCCTACTTGTTCAACATGTGAATCTAAATCCATTACCATAGTATTGATTCTAATTAAAGCTTCTTTACCAGGCGCAATTCCTTTACCATCTTCTGTAACTCTGTATTTATATACACCAGCACTAATTGAAAAACCAACTAAAGTCTTATATTGATTCTCTACTGCTTGATATGTTTTTTCAATAACTGTAATTAATTCAGTAACATTTCTAATCTGATCAGTTAATGTTATTTGATTACCTTGTAGTTTTTCGCCATTCATCCAAGGACGAATAGCAGTAATTCTAATTGTCTCATCTTCGCCTAATTGTTCTACACCAAAAACAGACTTCCAGTAATTTTTAATCTCTTCTGGTCGAATTCTTTTCTTCCAATTAACTGATCCATCTAAATTAGGAGCAGCTGTTAATTGTTCTTTTGTTAATTGATTATTCACTACTATTTGCTGAGCAGGTGTTAAAATTTCTATTTCTTTTACGATTGATTCATTCATTATTGTTACCTTTTTATTGTTATTTATGACTTGTAGCGTTGTACAGTCCTAGTATAGCGTCATCCGCGATCCATTGATTTATGTTGCCGTCGTTTAAATTTTTATAATATTCTTTATGATCAGGAGAAAATGGCTTTGAATCTCTTAAACCTTCTTTTGTAAATATTCCAGAAGCTGCTAGAATATCTCCATCACTATTCTTTAGAATGGGTGTCATGTGTAAAGCGTAATTAGTTGCATCATTTCTCTCGCATGTTAAATCATACATCTTATTATCTGAAGTTTCCACTAAAGAAATACTTTTAAATGGAATCATTAAAACAGTTCCTTCTTTAATACGATCTGAAAGCTGAGACATTTCACCTTCTGGTAATATATTTTTCTTTACAAATCTATTTTCTAAAAATCCTTCAAATATCTGAGGTAACTGTATAAACAGTTTCTTTCTATCTTTTGAATTTCTAATTGAATAACTTGCACCCAAATAATTTAAAATATTACTAAATGTATATAAATTAACATTATTATTTATATAAAACGCATTATCATTATTATGATCATAATAACCTTTTAAAATTCCAATAACAAACTCATAATTTGAATTTAATATAAAATTCTTATTTAATCCTAAACCATTCTTCTTCTCAATTATTAAATCTAAGAATTTTGTATCTTCATATGTTTTACCTGCCAAAATTGTTCCGATTTTATACCCAAGATCAATATCAAGATTAATCTCTTGAACTTCTTTATCAAATGTAAAATCTATTTTATCATTATTATTTAATTGAAAACAAGGAATTGGATAAAGTAAATATCCGTCTTCTTTAAACATTTCTTCTGTACTTGTGTTATCTAATACTTCTAATTGTTTATTATATCCCATAATACTTCTAACATCTCCAATAACAAAGTTTGTTTTGTTATTAAAATATCCAGGACTTAGAACATCATTTCCATTAAATATATTATTACTTAATAATTTCCATTGTTTTTCAACAGCATGTTCTTGTATAGTTAATGTTTCTTGTTTAATAAATTCATTATTATCTGATACACTAACAACTTTAAATTTGTGATTTTTAGCGGCTTCTTTCATATTATACCTTCGGTCTTTTGATATTTATTTGTTCTTATTAATTAATAAAAACAAGTATTTTTATATGCTTATAATTTCTATTGTAACTTTATTTATCGGAATAGATAGAAAAATTATCTATTTGGAGTTTTATCTATAAAGATAGAAAAGTTAGTATAGAAATCAAATACAAATATTTCTATACTAACTATCATTATTATCTTTAAGGCGAATAATTGAGAAATATAAAAAGTTACCATAGAAATTAATATATCAATAAGAAGTGAAAAGCTTATTGATAAAGTATGATTATTAAATGTATGCGACGGATGTCAATTGCAGGAGATGATAAGTAATCAAATAGATTGCGAAAGAACTTAATAAAGAGAATCAATTAAATATAATATTAGCTAAGGCAATAATATATTATAATAAGAACTTATTAGGTATTTTATTTTTATCTATTTGGCTAATAATGGTATTATTATAGAAATAGTATATTAATAAAAAATTTTAAAAAAGAGATTAAATGTTTAAAGTAGATACAACAGATAGTTCTGATTTATACTTAAGTGATGAAGTAAACTTAGTAGATGATACAGAACTTTATTATATGCAAAATTCGTTGCAAAATATAAAAGAGAGTAATATAAAAGAATTCAATTATATTGTATTCGAGGAAGATCTAGACAATATGTACAAGTCTGAATTTGAAGAATTCTTCAAAATGAAACTGGTACCATTGATTGAAAATTTTGATGATCTAAATATAAGTTTAGATGAATTACATAACGAGCCTTATCGCGTTAAGCAAGCGTTTGCAAAAAACATTATACGATTTATAATGAATACTCTTCCATATATTTATATGAAAGAATTTATGGAAAGTAAAGAGGTTGAAGGACTTCATGATGCACTCGACTTATTAAATGACGATTTAAATGATAATATTATAGCACAAATTAATGTTAGTAAATCACAATATAATAATTTTAGTTCTATGATGATTAATATAGAAGATACAATTACAAATGATAAGAAGAGAGATAAATTTACAGGAATGTTAAGTTTATTGGACGCATCAATGGATAATAAAAGTAAATTACTAGATTATTATATTAGTATTATTGTTAATTCAGGTAACGATGGTCTAAGAAATCTATGTACAAAATACCTCAAGAATGATTTAAACAATCTTATATAGTCCTTAGGGACTATTCTTGTGGCAAATTTCATATAATATTTGGGAGAAATAGCTATAATTACCATAGAAATAAATATAATAAGAACAATTAAATAGTAGTGTTAGTGTAGAGTAATCTATATTATACTAACATCGTTATCTTCGGATATAGATGGAAAGGTGATATTGGTCATGTGGGATTACTCCTAGATGTCATTGTCCATACCTGCTAAATAATAGTTTTTATTTGGGAGAAATAGCTATAATTACCATAGAAATAAATATAATAAGTAAATAAAAAGGAATCATAAAAATGACAAAAACAGAATTTTAC
>Ga0164318_10005648_pt1 | contig 12095 bp, 11 predicted proteins | sample GuaBasSedimGuay9_FD_113734 | JGI IMG/M metagenome (GOLD analysis project Ga0164318, IMG submission 113734) | Subseafloor sediment microbial communities from Guaymas Basin, Gulf of California, Mexico - Guay9, Core 4571-4, 0-3 cm | ecosystem: Environmental > Aquatic > Marine > Hydrothermal vents... | reverse complement strand
TGTCAAGCCCGGGTAAGGTTCTTCGCGTTGCATCGAATTAAACCACATGCTCCACCGCTTGTGCGGGCCCCCGTCAATTCCTTTGAGTTTCAGCCTTGCGACCGTACTCCCCAGGTGGGGTGCTTAATGCGTTAGCTCCGGCGCTGAAGGGGTCGATACCTCCAACACCAAGCACCCATCGTTTACGGCCAGGACTACCGGGGTATCTAATCCCGTTTGCTCCCCTGGCTTTCGCGCCTCAGCGTCAGTGCCGGGCCAGGTGGTTGCCTTCGCCATTGGCGTTCCACACGATATCTACGCATTCCACCGCTACACCGTGTGTTCCACCACCCTCTCCCGGACTCAAGATAGGCAGTATCCCGGGTAGGTCTTTGGTTGAGCCAAAGCATTTTACCAGGGACTTACCAATCCGCCTACACGCCCTTTACACCCAGTAATTCCGGACAACGCTCGCCCCCTACGTATCACCGCGGCTGCTGGCACGTAGTTGGCCGGGGCTTTCTCATCAGGTACCGTCACCTGATAGGGGTATTAACCCTACCAGGCATCTTCCCTGACGACAGGGCTTTACGACCCGAAGGCCTTCCTCGCCCACGCGGCGTCGCACCATCAGGCTTTCGCCCATTGTGGATGATTCCCGCCTGCGCCTCCCGTGGGGGACAGGGCCTTGTCTCAGTCCCTGTGTGGCCGGACACCCTCTCAGGCCGGCTACCCGTCATAGGCTTGGTAGGCCATTACCCTACCAACTACCTGATAGGACGCGAACCCCTCCTCGGGTGGTAGCATGCAAGCAGAGGCCACCTTTCTCCCGTGTTTCATGCGAGACACAGGACTTATGCGGTATTAGCACCCCTTTCGAAGTGTTATCCCGCTCCCGAGGGCAGGTTGTCCACGCGTTACTCACCCGTCCGCCGCTCTACTCAACAACCCCGAAGGGTCGTCTTTCGCGCTCGACTTGCATAAGCTTAGGCACGCCGCCAGCGTTCGTCCTGAGCCAGGATCAAACTCTCTATGAAACTCAAACCTACTGACAGGAAGAATCACTTAAAGCGCTTCACACTCTCTGTTCCCTTCAAGAACTCCAGACCTGTCAAAGAACTAAACTTTATCCGTATTTAATATATATAAATATTATCTGGTTGTCAAGTGTTTTTATGCTTTTTTATCTCTGATTGCTTGAAAGTTGTGTTCTCTGGTGCCTTTAATACTCTATTCTGTTACCCTCGGCGTCATAATACACATCACCCATATATGCCCCGCTGTCATCATACTCACTGATTATCTTGTGATAACCGTAATCGTGCAGGTTTACGGGTTCACCATCAACGCCAAAGTATGCCTCCTCTATTGTTGTATAGCCCCCTTCGTCGTATTTATAGGTCACCTTGTGGTAGCCCAGTTCGCATAACACCGGCTCTCCCTCAGTTCCAAAATATGCCTCTTCTGTTGTACAGCCATCATCGTTGTAAGTGTAGTTGATTTTGTGGTATCCCTCCTTTAAGATTATCGGCTCGCCATCAACGCCAAAGTATGCCTCCTCCTCGGTGTATCCCTCATCGTTATACTTATAGTTTATTCGGTGGTAGCCGTAGTCATCCAGAACCATCGGTTTACCATCCACACCGAAATAGGCATACTCGCTTGTGCGACCCTTATCGTCATATTTGTAGGTTACCTTATGGTATCCATAGCTAGGTAGTATTATCGGCTTCTCACCAGCACCATAGTATGCCTCCTCAACCTTATTACCACTGTCGTCGTATTTATATCTCACCATCGGATATTCATACCATGGGGGTCCCATTAGATTGTTCTCGCAGTCGTAGTATGCTTCTTCTATTATATGCCCTTCTTCATCATACTTCCATCTTGCACTGCAATAGCCCATATATGGGTTTATTATCGGCTTTCCATCAGAGCCATAATATTTCTCCTCAACGCAATTGCCCCTCTTATCATACTTCCAGGTAATACCTGCATAGCCGAATGTGTGGACAAACACTAATTTACCGTCTGTGTCGTAGAACCTCTTACTTGTCATATATCCATTATCGTTGTATTCCATCTCTGCAATGGCAAAGCCAGAGCCGGGGTAGGGGGTTAGGTTGCCCTTGTGGTCATAGTATGCTTCCTCGGTTGTATAACCCTTATCGTTATACTTCCATCTAACCTCGGCATAACCATAGAAGGGTAAAACCTTTGGTTTGCCCCTTTTGTCGTAATACTTCTCCTTTGTGCAATAGTTGTTCTTGTCGTATTCCCACTCTATTTTTGCACATCCGATGTTGAGTGGCTCAGTGGGTTTTCCTTTCTCATTGTAATAGCTTTCTTCAATATTGTAGCCCAAAGAGTTGTATTTCCTGCGTACCATCGCATAACCGATGTTGGCGGGGGTAAATGGCTTACCATCTGTGTTAAAGTATCTCTCCTCTATGATGTTTCCAATGTCGTCGTATTTTCTTGCTACTTTTGCATAGCCAAGGGTGAGGGCAATCATCGGTTTGCCATCGGTGCCGAAATATGCCTCCTCCACGCAGTATCCCTGGTCGTCATATTTATAGGTCACACGGGCATAGTAGTTATCGTAGGGTATCATAGGCACATTGTTCTCGTTGAAGTATGCCACCTCAACTACATTGCCATCATCATCGTTCACATAGGTTGCCTTTGCAAATGACCTGCCAATGGGGATGGTAAGCTCTCCGTCCTCATCTATAAACCGCTTCTCTATGATGTATCCCATGTCGTCATAGACAACCTCCTGATGAAGCATCTCCTCCGCCTCCTCGGGTGTGATTGAGTTGCCCATCAGGTTAAGGTATTCAATATCCTCTGCTAAACCGCTCATAGCTGAAATAGATAACAGGGTGATGGCTATTAAAATACGCCTCATATTTTACCTCCGTGAATATGAATTATTGTAATTATAGGATATATATGTGATTTATAGGTAGAAAACCTAATTATGTTTTTATATAAAGCCGACCTTCTCAATGAGAAATCACGCTATTAAACTGATATTTCAACCTGCTTATACCCTCTACAACCTCAAGTCATACGAGCCCTTGAGGAATATCACCCTCTCCAGTGGAACGAAGCCATTGTCGGTGTCCTCCCGCATCTCCTGATATGCCACATAGATTGTGCTTCCCGGCTGGTAGTTAATACCCACCAGCCAGGCAAACTTGTATATGCCATCATAACTTCCATCGTGGGTGAAGCGCCAATAGAACCACTGGTTGATGGTCTGATTAGCACTCAGACGATATACCCACATCTTCTCCTCGCCCTCAGGATATGCAATTGAGGGACCAAATGATATATCCAGACCTCCAACAGGACTTACCGCAAGACGGGTATAGAGCGAAAAGTATCTATCATAGCCCCAGCCACTTCCATACTCACACCCCAGTTGTCCACCGAACCACGGTCTTGGCAGTGCATATACATCCCAACACATCCACCGCACATCGTATATGTCGCCAGTGTCGTCAGAGAGGTATGCATCCCTGGCAATCTCACCGCCTGTCCATAAGCCCCACACATTGGGAAACTCAATCTTAAGATTGTATCCCGCCTTTGCAGAGAGTTCATTATCAGTGATGTTTCTGTCATATACCCAATAGTATGCAAGGTAGGTCTCCTTCACTATTGAATCGGAGAAGCCCCAGATGTGTTCTCCACCACCACTTAAACCGTAGACGCCAAGCGAGTAGTATTGTATTTGACTCAAGGGGGCGTTGAAGTCGGCACTGGATGCCAGAAATGTCCACCAGTGACCTCCGTGAGTGGTCTGGTAAATGAGGGTGGCGCTGGTAAGCCAGCCAATCTGCCTCTCCTTGACTAGTGTTTTAGATTCATCGGTGGAAAGCCCTTCTGAGAATGAGCCCGCATAACCGAGTTGTAGGTCTATGCCCTTTGGAAGTGTTATGTCAGAGTCACCCGAGACAACATGGTTATAGCCATCGTCGTTCATTATGCCGGTATATGAGCCGCCGAGGAGAAGAGCATCACTGATGTTCACTCTGGTGCGCCCCACAATTATGTTTGCCTTCGGAAAAAGGGGGTCATCATCCTTCAGATAACAGTGCATAAGACCGAAGGAGGTGCTCCTAAACCTGCCTATCGCCTTGGTGCCTATCCATATATCGGTAATCCTTCTGGAGTAGAACAGACCGTTGGGGAGGTTGAACTCATCGGTGCCCTCTTGGAAGAAGGGGCGCTTCTCGGGGTATAGTATCTCCTCCGGTGTTATGTGTATCTCCTCCGGGTCTGATTCAATGTGGGCATAGTCGGGGTTGAGAGTTGAATTGATGGTTAAATTACCTCCTATGGTGGTCTGAAAATCAACGCCTCCCCTCTTCTCCAGTTCGTAGGTGAGCGAGCCATCGGTGTCCTCCCCGACCCTGTTCAACATACCGTAGGGTATTACATCAACCGTCATGGCGTGGGGGAGTATGAGACCTGTTAGTTCGCCGAAGTTCTCGGTATTCGTGATGTATGAGTTATACGAGTAGAGGCAGGAGGTCTCCTTCGCTACTTTGTCAAATCTTACTATGTCGAAATACCAGGTGTTCTCTCTACCATAACGCAGTGTTCTGAAGGGTATGGCAATCTCAAGCGTCCAGTGGTCGTCCTCCGTATTTGTCGCTGACTCCCACACTCCATCCCATTTTTTATCAAAGTAATTTGTGTTTGCAAGGTATATCCCATCCGCCTGTATGTTGATGCTGTTCACTACGAACCAGTATGCACTCTCTTTACCCATAGTGGATATGAAAATCTCAATGGAGTCGTCATTGTGGACATTGGCGTCTCTTCTGTTCTGGTTGCGATAGAGGCGGGAGGTGTCGCCCTGAAGGGTTACACCGAAGTAGAGGTTCTTCTCGTCCTGGAAGATTCTCACCTCTGAAGGATTTGTAGGTATCTCTCCCGATTTTGGGTATTGCTGGTAGAACTCACTCATTATGCAGGCGCTCTCCCATACCGGCTCATCAAGAAGCCCGTCTATCTCCGGGCTCTCGTTTAGCAGTGGCACCTCTATGGCAAGTGCCAGTGAGGTCAATATGAGTAGCGATGTTATAACTCTAAACATGATATTGTGCACTATTATTATAGACGGATGAAGGAAATGAAAGTTTCAATCTTTATTGTCAGAAACAATGGTTTTTAGAACTTAACACCCCCTTGGATTATTATATGCATATATGGATACCAACCACCTAGTATTGTTCCTCCCTCAATGAATGGTGTGTAGGTGTGGTGGGGGGAGCGAAAGTTAAGGCAGAAGGATGATTGAAAGTAGTATGAGATATCTTCGAGTGAAAAGAAAGACCCGCATATCCCTGTGCCAAAATGAAATGATGGTTCTAAGGTAACATTTTCTTCACGGGAGAAATTGAACTCTATATTGGTTCCAATGGTCGCACCCAAGGGTAAGGGATATATTGGAAAGAACAGTAATCTCAAATCGAAACCGACATCGACAAAGGGTGTAGCAGTGTATATGAAGCGATAACCACAATCTATAAGATATGGTGGGATATACCCCACTTCAAGTGTATGATTGATTTTGTCCTCTGAGGATGTATCAGGTAGCCCAATTGAATATGTTGCAGACAGAAACAATAATGTTAATAATATTGCCTTTCTCATAGGTATTGTTTAGAATTTTACTCCTCCCTGGATTATTATATGCACATCATTATCGAAATCATCCTCTGTAAATATTATCCTGCTGATTATTGCCCCGAACTCAGCAAATGGGGTGTATGACCTTTGTGGGGAATGAAAGTTAAGACAGAACATGGTCTGAGAATAAAATGATGTATCACCATATCCAAGTATTCCTATAGCATAGGACACTCCGTTCCCAAATCGAATCGAGGGGTCTATGGGCTTGTCTTCCTTTGAGAAGTTAATCTCTATATCGGGTCCAGCAAGAAAGCCCAGAATGAGGAGGGCATATGCGACTCTAAAATCGAATCCCACACCGACATATTCGTTTACATTGTATGTAGGTCTAATACCGCCGAGGAATGTATATACAAGTGCATAACCACCCTCTATTGTGAAATCTATTCTTTCTTCTACTAATCCGTCTGTTGTTTGAAATAGAATTATGACTGATACTGCGAGTATCAGAATATTGTTTACAGTAGTATTGTTTCTACTTACTAAAATCTGAAACCTCCCTGAATGATTAATAATTTTATTTTGCGAGAGTATTCATGATGGTTATAAGGGTCTTCATGTGTGTGACGCTCAATCCATAACCCGTGCTCTAAAAAAGGTACAATTCCAATTTTCAAAGAGGTGAACTCAATTCCCCAGGCGGTCTTAATATAATACTCATGTTGGTAGTAGAACCTATCATATCCCTTGGTCTTACTATATAGGTATCCCCCCTCAAAATGCAAAAATGGATTTATGCTGGGTGGCTCATTGGAGAAGAAGTAGAACTCTACATCGCCTCCACCGAACAGATAATATGAATCAGAACCTGGATAACCGTAATTTGCTGACACACCAAGGTTAATATATGGTTTTGGCTTGATTATGAATCTTCCACCCACGAAGTATATGCCAATGTCCTGCGCATCGGTGGTTATCCCGGCAGTTATCTCAAAGCCGAATCTGTCTTTTGCTGAAGTATGTAAACTGATAAGGGTGATAATAAGTATTATTGCAGGTATTATAAAATTTATATTATTTCTCATTTTCATCTAACCCTAATACCTTTTATATCATAAAAATCATAACAATTTGTCTGGAATTATTCTATTATTTAATTTTGCAAAGATGGTTGTGTTTAAGATTTCATAATCTGGGTGTAATTACTTGATGAAAGCTCTTTAATTTTTTGTTAGAATATACATTAAATTAATGGAGGTGAATTGAATGCCGCTTGCGAGCGAGAAGAAGCAGGAATTGATAAGCACATATAAGCGTCACGAGGGCGACACTGGCTCTCCAGAGGTGCAGATAAGCATCTTCACCGAGAGGATAAGGCAGATTACCGAGCATCTCTCAAAGCACAGGAAGGACATCCACTCAAGGTATGGTCTTCTCAAGTTAGTCGGTAAGAGGCGTCGCCTTCTTGACTACTTGAGAGAGAGGGACATAGAGAGATATAGAAGGATAATTAAGGAACTTAATATCAGAAGATAGGTGATTCAGTGAAAAAGGAATATGAACTTGAGCTCGGGGGACGGGGCTTCAAGGTAACTACAGGTGAATGGGCGAAGTTAGCGAATTCCTCGGTGGTTGTCCAGTATGGTGAAAGTGTGGTGTTGGTCTCCGCCTGCAGGTCGGAGGAGCCACTGGAGGATGTTGACTTCACTCCCTTAATGGTTGAATATCGTGAGAAGACCTATGCTGCAGGTAAGATTCCCGGTGGTTTCTTCAAGCGGGAGGGTCGCCCAAGCGAGAAGGAGATTCTCACAGCCCGAATGATAGACCGACCGATAAGACCTCTTTTACCGGAGGGTTATACCTACGACACACAGATAACCGCATTTGCTCTCTCGTTTGACAATGAGAACGATACAGACATACTTGCTGTTAATGGTGCATCCTTTGCTATGACTATATCTGATATACCATTTGATGGTCCTGTAGGGGCGGTGAGGATTGGTTATATAGATGGTGAATATGTGGTGAATCCCACATTAACTCAGGTAGAGAACAGCGACCTGGACCTGGTTGTAGTGTCAACGAAGGACAGGGTTGTAATGCTTGAGGGTGGAGCATACCAGATAGATGAGGAGACAGTCATCGGTGCAATACAGAGGGGTATGGATGAGAACGGGAGAATAGTTGATTTGCAATTGAGGATGAGAGAGGAGATAGGGAAAGACAAGATTGCCTATACTCCCATCACCTTTGACAGTGAACTGATGGATAGGATATCAAGTGTGTATGAAGATAAGGCGTATAAGTTAATTCAGATGGGCGATAAGGAGGAGCGTAGGGAGGCGAGGAAGGAGTTGATTGAGGAGGTGCTTGAGAGCGAGGGCGTAGGTGAAGAGGATGAAGAGAAGAAGAAAGAATTAGCCCGCATAATTGAGGGGCTGGAGAAGAATGCATTTAGAAGGATTGTTCTTTCTGAGAACAGGCGTCCCGATGGTAGGGATTTTGATGAGATAAGACCGGTTGAGTGTATGGTCGGCATATTGCCACGCACCCATGGTTCGGCTCTCTTCGCTCGTGGTCAAACACAGGCGCTCGTGGTGACCACTCTTGGAACTGTAGAAGATGAGCAATTGATTGATGCTCTGGGTGGTGATACATACAAGAAGTTCATGCTTCACTACAACTTTCCTCCCTTCTCGGTAGGTGAGGTGAAACCGATAAGGGGTGTGAGCAGGAGGGAGATAGGTCACGGCGCCCTGGCTGAGAAAGCATTAAGGAGATTAATTCCCAATGAGAACGACTTTCCATATACCATAAGAATTGTATCGGACATACTGGAGTCAAATGGTTCATCATCTATGGCTACGGTCTGCGGTGCCAGTATGTCAATGATGGATGCAGGGATTCCAATGAAAGCAGCGGTTGCCGGTATTGCGGTGGGGCTGGTAAGTGATGAGAAGACATATCGCCTGTTGATGGATATAGAGGGTATGGAGGACCACTACGGTGAGATGGACTTGAAAGTGGCAGGCACAAGAAAGGGCATTACCGCCGTGCAGATGGACTTGAAGATAGCAGGAATTCCCATTGATATATTGAAAGAGGGCTTTGAGATGGCGAAGAGGGCGAGGGGTAGAGTGCTTGACATTATGGACAGTGTCATCAGCAAGCCGAGAGGTGAGATAAGCCCCTATGCACCAAAGATTAGAATCCTCCAGATACCCGTGGAGAAGATTGGCGAGGTAATAGGTCCTGGTGGCAAGATAATAAGAAAGATATTAGAGGAGACAGGTGCAGAGATTGATATAAAGGACGATGGTCGGGTATTTATTGCAACCAGCGACCCTAAGATGTTGCAGAGGGCGGTGGATATGATAGAGGAGTTGACAGCTGAGGTAGAGCCAGGCAAGATTTATAAGGGTAAGGTGGTCAAGGTTACCGACTACGGTGCATTCATAGAGATTCTTCCGGGCAAGGAGGGTTTGTGCCACATATCTCAACTAGCTAATGAGAGGGTAGAGAAGGTGCGTGATGTGGTGAAAGAGGGAGATGAGGTTGTCGTAAAACTCACCGAGATAGATGACCTCGGTCGCCTTAACTTGAGCAGGAAGGCGGCACTTATGGAGATGGGGGTTGGAGGAGGCAGAGGCAGAGATAAGAAAGATGGCAGGTCAGGACCAGGACATCAAAAAGGAAAGAACGACTCAAGGCATTAGGGTAATCACTGATTATATTCCTTATGTTCAATCGGTCTCCATAAGTATCACCTGTGATAGGGGGTCCCGTTATGAAGATGTGAATATGGCGGGGGTCAGCCACTTCATTGAGCATATGCTCTTTAAGGGCACTAAGAAGAGAACAGCGAAGGAGATTGCTTTATGCCTTGAGGAAGTGGGCGGTTATCTAAATGCACAGACGGGGAAGGAGGATGTTGTCTATTATGCATGTGTGGGTATGGACTACATTGACAGGGCTTTTGACCTGTTAAGCGACATTATTACAAATGCTACACTTGATGATACCGATATGGAGAGGGAGCGTGGGGTCATTATGAGGGAGATTGCGACCTATAATGACCTTCCGCAGGAGAATTTGATAGACAATGCGGTACGCCTGCTGTTTGGTGAGAATGATGGTTATGGAATACCTGTGGTAGGTTATTCCGAAACCGTGGGCAGGATGGGCAGAGAAGACCTTTTGTGGCATCTCAGTCAAAATTACAAATATAATGATATTGTAGTAACTGCGGTGGGAAATCTTGAACATCGTAGTTTGATGGAGATGGTGGAGGAGAAGTTAGAAAGAGGTCTTAACTGGAATGGTGGAATAAAGTCAGAGTTGAGATTTGAACCACCGGAGGTCAAGAGTATCAATGAGAGGAAACTTGAACAGCAGTATATATGCCACATATGGAAAGGTATAAAATATAGCGATGAGAGAAGGTATGCCTTAAGCGTCCTCAATGCTATTCTCTGCGGGATGGTCTCATCTCGCCTCTTTCAGAGGTTAAGGGAGGATATGGGTTTGGTATATGATATATCGTCAACGCCACGGTTGATGAGGGATGCGGGATTCTTCGCTATAATGTATGCAACCTATCCACAGGCGGGTGGTAAGGTAATAAGCATCGTGAGGGAGGAGGTGGAGAAACTATTGAATGAAGGTATCTCAGAGGGCGAGCTGAAAACCGCAAGAGAATACATAAAGGGCGGAATAATGTTGGGGCTTGAATCCACCATAACCAGGATGATGAGGTTGATAAAGAACGAGGTCTATCTGGGGAGGATTATACCGCTTAAGGAGAGTATTGAGAGATTTGATGGGGTAACAAGAGAGGAGGTAGAGGAGGTTGCGAGGGAGTTGTTCAGCGAAGAGGGGATGGTGGTTGCGGTTGGACCGAAGGTGAAGAAACTGAGTAAGGTGATAAGAGGTAATTGATATAATAAGTTGTTGATGGATGGAGGTGCGTTATGTGTGAGAATTGCGGTTGCGGTGAGATAGAACCGATAGACAAGAGAACGGAAGAAGATAAGAAAGAGGAGGATAGGAAAGAGAAGAAAGAGAAGTAGAATAAAATGTAATTCTTTCTCTCTTCGGTTTTGAGCATTTTTAGTTATGAAATGGCAGAGGATACCTGTTGATGACATTCAAGTGGTCTATAAACGGGCGGTAGGTTTTCACGGTCATAGTGGACCATATCTGGCGCTTGGTGTTGTAGTGGGTCTCTATGGCTTGAAGAAGATTGGCTCAACTGGCTATAGCGGGATTGAGGTGGTTGTGCGTTGTAGAGGAAACACGCCAGATACATGCTTCATTGATGGGCTTCAGGTAGCGACCGGTTGCACAATGGGTAAGCGCAATCTTACATGGCGGGAGGGTGATGGACTCTCCGCTGAGTTCAGGTCTGGTGATAAGCATATTAAATTTAGGGTTATTGATGAGTATGAAGAGATGGCAAAGAACTGCCCCGACTATGAAAGTGGTCTTGAGATAGTGGAGGAGATACTCAATACATCACCCGAAGAGATTGTTGAAGTGATTAACTGAACTCAATCTTATAATTATTTTGAAAAATTTAAATTGTGCTTTATCATCTCGCTCAACTTCACCATTTTCGTATGATACCCTTGTTTATTTTCAAATCATTGCAATTAAATATGTTATCTTTATCCTTAACCTCTAGTAAATGCATTTTCCCTACTGTATCACTAACTCCACCACAGAAATTAGAGTTATTAATTCAACTAATTTATTGAATTCATTTGCAGATTGAAAATAAAAAATATTTTTGGTATTTGAAGAAATTATCTATATGTTCTTGTATGCTTTTAAGAACTTTTCTCTCTTTATACCAGTTTGATTACATATCAACCTTAATGTGGGACTCTTTATTCTTCTATGATTAGGTATAGTTAATGTCGTTTTACTTCCGTCTGGATTATTCCTGACCATTGAGATATGATTTCCTACTCTTACGGTCTCAAAACCAAGATATTCAAGCGTTTTTATGACCTTTCATATTGGAGCGTCTCTAGGGAATTTCATTATACATTTACTTCGGCTATGAATGTTTCGATGATTTCATCTATCTCGAGAACATCATCTCCAAATGTCTGTATATGAAACTTGATAGCTGATTTCACATCAGCGAGCGCTTCCTCATAACTGTCGCCTTGCCCGACTACTACACCTTTTAGCCCTATGGGATAAGCGACATAACCATCTTTATGTTTCTCAACCACTATCTTTATCTGTTTCATTGTCCTATCCTTTTCAACCTGAGATTACCATAAAATACATGGTAAATCTCTTACACTTTTCTATAAATAAAATCAAATGCAGGTCATTATATTTTCCATTCCATTAACATATAATTATACATCATCAGGTTGTATATTAATTAATATACATCATTTCTACCTCCCACCACCAGCGCAGGCACACGCACAGCCAGCACAGGC
>Ga0164318_10005647_pt1 | contig 12096 bp, 12 predicted proteins | sample GuaBasSedimGuay9_FD_113734 | JGI IMG/M metagenome (GOLD analysis project Ga0164318, IMG submission 113734) | Subseafloor sediment microbial communities from Guaymas Basin, Gulf of California, Mexico - Guay9, Core 4571-4, 0-3 cm | ecosystem: Environmental > Aquatic > Marine > Hydrothermal vents... | reverse complement strand
TAACGGAGCAATCACCGGAATAATTTTCGCACGCAGCAGGCTAAAAATCAAATTTTTATCAATATTAGTAATACTGCCCACAAAACCAAGCTCATCTACAGTAGACATTTTTTCAGCAAAAATTAATTCTCCATTAGTACCCACAAAACCCTTTGCTTCATTATTAAGAAACTTAAGCTCTTTAACAATATTGCGATTAATTTCTGATAAAGCAATGTTTATAATATTTAAAGCAGGCTTATCTGTAACCCGAAATCAATTAATAAATTTCACATCAAGCCCTGAATCACGCATTTTCTGGGTAATTAAAAGCCCCGCACCATGCACAACCACAGGATGTATGCCCACATAATTCATAAAACTAATATCTTCAAGTATAGAATGATTCAGCTCTGCCTGTTCTACAGCGCTGCCTCCATACTTAACCACAACTACTTTGCCAAAAAATTTACGAAGATAAGGCAAAGCCTCAATTAAAATATCCACTTTATGCGCTGCTTCTGTATTCATCTTATATAATTCCTTCTTCATCACACTGAGTATATACTCAAACGTAATAAATTTGAAATTTATAATTTACAATTTGAAATGAATGATTAAATTTCTTAATTTTAATTGAAAATTAAATCATTTTAAATTCAATTCAAACTTTAAATTATAAATTTCAAATTTTCCCCTTATTTCGCAATACTCACCAAAACACTCAATATCAACTCTATATTCTATACGCTATAAAGCGCTCCACGCTTATTTTGTAGTATTCACCGAAGGTTTCACCACGCTCACAAGGTTACAGAGTTACAACCTAATGCAATTCCTTTTTGTAACCATTTTAAATTAAACAACTTTAAAAAAAATTTATCCTATTTTAAATCAACTATATCCCATATTAATTTTTACATATTCAGGAGTTAAATCACTTGTCCAGGTTGTATGTTCATAATTTCCCGCATTAAGATTAACCTCTATCTGCCATTCCTTTTGCCGCAATAATTTAAACCAATGTTTCGCCTCTACCTTTAAAGCAGGACATAGATTTTTATACACACACTTACCTTGTAAAAAAATTTCTATATTCTCAGGCTTAAAAAAAGCGTCTGCTGTTCCTACACAAACAACAATCCTGCCCCAATTAGAATTTTCCCCTGCTGCCATAGTTTTAACAAGAGGAGAATTAATAATCTTTGAATTAACTGATCTCGCTTGTTTTTTAGTTTTAGCCCCTTTAACTTTAACCTGAATAATTTTTGTCGCGCCTTCTGCGTCAAGTATAATCATTTTTGCTAATTTCAGGCAAATATAGGTTAATGCTTTAGTAAAAATTTCAAATTCACTATCCTGCTGACAAATTAATTCGTTGTCTGCTAAACCATTAGATAGAATAAACACAGAATCATTAGGACTCATCTGACCGTCAACACTAATGCAATTAAAAGATTTTTCAACTGCCAGGCTTAAAGCTTTTTTTAACGCCGCAGGCTCAATGTAAGCATCAGTGGTAATAAAACAAAGCATTGTCGCCATATTCGGACAAATCATACCAGCGCCTTTTGCAGCAGCGCCAATAACTATCCGTTTGCCTTTAATTTTAAATTCCACTGCGCTCTGTTTAGCGCAAGTGTCTGTAGTGAGTATACTTTGCGCGAACTGTTGAGCAGAACTAAAATCAATACCCTGGGCAAGTTCTGGTATTTTATCTAAAATTTTTTTGCATGGTAAAAATTCACCAACTATACCTGTAGAAGCAGCCAATACAAAACTTTTTTTTAGATCAAGCTCCCGCGCCAATTCAAGTGTAATCGCCCCAATATCCTGCTGCCCTTTTTTTCCTGTACAGCAATTAGCATTGCCGCTATTAACAATTATTGCCTGAGCAAAACAATCTCTTAAATGCAATTTATCCAGGCCAATATGCGCACCCTGAATTTTATTTTTAGTAAACACTCCTGCAGCATTTGCCTTAACTATAGAATAAATCAGACCTAAATCTAAATTACGCGAATCCTTTAACCCGCAATGCAGAGCATTAGTTTTAAATCCCAGCGGACTGCTGATTGTGCCCTGTGCCAGGTCTTTCATTTTATTAATCCCAAAGTTTCTTCCAACCCAAACATCAGGTTTAAATTTTGTACTGCCTGGCCTGAAGCTCCTTTAACCAGGTTATCGATTACAGCAATGATCACCAATTGCTTGCCTGAAATTTTAATGCCTATATCGCAAAAATTAGAATACGCAACATCTTTTATTTCCGGAAATACATCTGCGTTACGCACTCGGATAAAAGGCTCCAAATGATAAAATTTACGGCAAATATCTACTGCTTCAAACACAGAAATATTTTCTTTTAATCTCAAATAAATAGCGCTTAAAATACCTCTGTTTACCGGAATAAGATGCGGCACAAAAATCAAAGGCACAGATTCTCCTGCAATATTTTCAATTTCCTGAACTATTTCAGGGCTATGTTGATGCTGGCAAATTTTATACGCCTTAAAACTTTCATTTACCTCTGAAAAAAGCAATGGCAGTGAAGCCTTTCTGCCTGCGCCGCTTACACCTGTTTTCGCGTCTAAAATAATCTCAGGCAAAACAATTTTTGCTTTAAAAAATGGCGCGCATCCCAGGATAGCGCCAGTGGGAAAGCATCCCGGATTAGCAATTAAACGCGCATTACGAATTTTTTCCCGATTTAACTCACAAAGCCCATATACACTTTCCTGCACAAACTCTTTACTTTTATGCTCTATGCCATACCATTTTTCATATTCATCTGTATCCTTTAAACGATAATCAGCGCTAAAATCAATTACTTTTTTGCCAGCACGCAAAAAAGCAGGCGCAATTTCCATAGAAACGCGATGCGGCAAAGCTAAGAACACCACATCACTGTGTTTACAAATTTCCTCCACATTAATTTCATTACCGCATTCTAAATCAAGAATATGTGCAAAATAGGGAAAAATCAGACTAATCGCGCAAGGCTGATCAATTTTTGCCACTAAATGTGTAATTTCAACTTCAGGATGGCGCACCAAAATTTTTAATAATTCTTCACCCGCGTAACCAGTCGCTCCAATAACCGCTGCTTTTAACATAATCCACCTCTTGGAAATTAAATAAATTATTAGAGGGGCAGACAGGCCTGCCCCCTACAGAACAATTAAAAATCTAACATTTAATTTATTATAAAGTATTAATAAAACACAGTCAACAAATCTTTATACAAACAGAAAACAGAAAACAGAAAACAGAGAGCAGGCAAAGCATAAAATATTTATTCCCATCTCTTTTTGCTCTTTTTGTCAAATTATCAATATTATAGATACAATGTATTTTTTTGATATTATTTACTAAATGCATACATAAATAAGTATCTATTTTTGACAGATTAACAATAGTATGAAATAATGCGAAGAAATGGACTGTGTATGCTATTAATGCATACTATATATATTAATTGTTATAGGAGAAAAATAATCAAAAATTATCCAATCAAATATAATTATCCTGTAGGGTTCCCCGCACAGCTGGACAGGCCAGGTATGCCTGAACCGTTAATAAAACACTAATTAAAATATTATTAATTATCGTATTATTTAAAATATCGAATTGGAATGGGCATGCCCGTTTTCTACAGGACTATTGAAATATTTACATCTGTAATTGATTGGTATAAAATAAAAACAGATAACAAGGGCGCTGCACCTGACCAAAAACGCTGCGCATTTTTGGCAGGTGAGCTTGAATGTTATGAGTAAAATATGGATAAATAAAGAATTAGATATTGTTAACTATGAAGATATTAATTATTTGCAGGAAATAATATCTAATCCTGATATAAAATTTTTAAGACGATCAAGCACTATTATGCGTCGCCTGCTTGTGAATCACGAAATAATGCAGTCTTCAAGTCATAGAAGGATTAAATTATTGTTCGAAGTTCCCGATAATAAACCTTTTATTCAAAGGTGTCGTGGAAAAAATAATATAATTTTTTTTCAAAGTGGTGGGGTTGCTACCTTTGGAGCTACCTATAAATGGGCTATAGCAAAAGATGGGAATGCGACGGTAGATGATCAACAGTTTAATGCAAGCATTAATCCCGAAGCAACTATTTTTCTGAAGATAGATAGCTTTCTTAAACAACAGGTTTTATTCTTTTCTGGAAATTTTGTGGGTCGTCAAGATATTATAAAATATATAGCAAACAAAAGCGGAGGTGTTCATTTCGATGGAAAGAAATCAGATAAAGATTTGTTGATAGATAAAATAAGAGAATGTGGATATCTGCAAAAAAAAGATACGAAGATTGAATATGTTTTGCAGGCGCATAAAATTGGCGGAAACAAGGGTGCTTTTGAGTATTCGCCAGATAAAATAGATCCTGTTTACTTGGAATATTTAGCGAGTTGTTATTTTTTTGTGAGTAGCCAGAGCATTAATGATTTGATTAATTCAATAAAAAAAGATTATACCTTATACGCTCATAACCATTCGCTGCAGGCAATCATAACCCGCTGCCAAATAGCGTCGAATTCCTCTGCCTAAGCTCAAACGTAAATCAATAAGTATAATAGAGTATAATAGAAGCTATTACAAAATAAATATTCAGGCTAATAATTCCGCATAGATCGAATAAAATCAGCATAAGCCTCTCCCGCAGGCTTTAAAACTCCATCCCCATATACACAACAGCCGAGTTCATCATCCCAACGCTCAGCCTCTGACATACAATTCCAGAGCCTGGCCTGACGGGTCCATTGCCAGGGCATAAAACCTTTAGCCTCTGTATGCAGCAAATCAGCTAATTGCGTACGCATATTTTCAGCCTGCCGCTCGCTTTCAGAAGCGCTGCAGCCGGCTTCATTCCACACTTCCTGAAAAATAAAAGGTTTAGGAGTCTTTTTTAAATCAGAAATTTCCAAAGGCTTATACGTATGAATTGAGGCATAATCCAAAGAATCCATACATTCAAAGCTCAGATCACCACCAACAGTTAGCAAATGATTATCCCCATTTTTTCTAAATACAGCTTTTAATTCTTTAATCCAGGCGCGCAATAAATTCAAATCTTTTTTGTTTAAACGCGGCTCATTCCACAAATCCCAGGTAATCCCAGGCACATTTTGATAACGGCTGGCAATAATTTTAATAAACTTTTTTTGCTCCGCGATTTTCCCTTTATCCGTAATCCTCTGGCGCAAACCAAGCCAGCCAATAGGATTACCCATTTCCTGCGGCACTAAAGTAAACAAATCAGCACAAAAAATAATTCCATTTTCTTGAGATAACTGAATCACTGCGTCTAATATTCTTAAAGACCGCTCAGAGGGCAAAGACGTTTTATCTGCTTTCTGCAATTGGACAGGAACAGGATTTTTTAAAACACTGGTAAAATAATCTCTAAACCACTTTGAATGGTGGTAATGAATACGAACAAAATTTATGCCCAAAGAACGCATTTGCTCAAAATCCTGTTTTATCTTTAATATATTTGGTTTAACCCAGAGTAATTCTCCGATTTTACTTTCATAATAATTTACGCCGCAGAGAAATTGTTTTTTATTATTCAGATAAAAATCATTATTTTTTATTTGTAATAAAGGGCCGTTTTTTAAAATATGCTGATCTATAACTACAAACCCGTTCTCAACTTTATCTAAAATTTTAACACCGCTTTTTGCCCTAACACTAATTGTATAAAAACTATCTTTAAATTTTTTACACTTCCACTCTCCATCTAATGATACCCTTACACCGCTGGCAATACTCAAATTTTCCATTTTACGATAAACAATTTTTTGATTCTGATTAAAAATAACAATTTCAAGATTAACCGCGCGCTTATGCTTCGCACAATTAAACGCTTTCACAGCATAAGAAACTTTCTCTCCTGGATGATAAGCAGAAAAATTAGTTTCCAGATCATATAAAACAACTGGATAAGATAACTGCTCTACAATCTGAATTAAAAATTGTTCTCTCTGTTTTTCCGGCAACATTAAAGGGTTCTCTTTGCCCTTGTTAGGAATTAAAGCCCATCGCTGTAATAATATATTGTCTATGCCATCATAAGAATTTTTCCATGATTTCACAAAAACTACTTTATCCCGCGCGTTCTGATCAGTCACATTCTCTGAAAAGAAAAAATCCCGGGTTTGTATCCGATAAGGGAAAATATTGCCCTTTGAAGGAATAACCGGTGTATCTTTCAAACTTGTTGTAACTGTTAAACCAAATCTATTTTCTGAAACCTGATAATATTTTATGCCTAATGGCGCTAAAAATTCAGTATAAGAATCCATTCCTTTTTTTTCCTGCCAAACTCCATTTACCTTTTCTAAAGGCTTCCAGAACGGCCTGCCAGCGAGATTCAAAAATCCTCCGCCCTGCTCTAAATATTTTCTAATCGCGTAAAAAGCTTTAAAAGGAAAATTTTCGCCATAAGGTAAAATTAACAAATCAATTTTATCAGGAATTAAATAATCTGGATTACAAAGATTCTCAAAATCAATATAAGTTACTAAAAATTTTTCGCGCAAGCTATTATAAATCCATGCAGCGTTAATTTCTTCAGGCACTCCGCATACTGGAAAATCAGGTTGTCTAAAAACAGCAATGTTAAATTCAGAACGCTGCCCTAAACTCTCTTGAGCAAATACCTGCGCACAATTACAAGCCATAAAACAAACAAAGCATAACAAAAAAATAGTTCTGCGCATTATAGCCCTCTGTTCAGATAAATTGTTAATGATAAATTATCAATGGTTAATGGTGGCTTTTGTTGATTTAATAATATTTGTGATCAATTTTATTATTTCAATTGCATCTTTATTGATGCTTTCAAAATGTTCATTTGATAAATAATCAGTCTCATTTAAAAGTTCTAACCAATAAATAGATTCATTTATTTCTTTTTGAGCGATTGCCATTTTATGTTTAAAATCTAATTTAGATTCTGCGTGTTCCGATTCCCGAACCATAGCACCAACGCTTGTTCCACTTCTTAATAGTTGTTTAGATAAAATATATTCTTTTTTGCTATCTGTTAAAAACTGATACAGCCTTACAATCCTAATCGCAAAAGCAAAACTTTTAATTTTGACAATATTCCCTCTCATAATAATCACCCATTAACAATTAACAATTAATCAATTAACTTTTTTTTGAAACCTGTCAATAATTTTTCCCACATCTTCAGGAGTATCAACAATTTGAAAAATATTTAAGTCTTCTGTTTTAATGTTGCCATACCTCTTTACTGTTGAATTAAGCCACTTTAACAAACCCTGCCAATATTTTTTGCCCACCAGGATCACTGGAAAAGGATCGCTTCTGCCGGTTTGAATTAAAGTAACTGCTTCAAAAAATTCGTCAAGAGTGCCAAAACCTCCAGGCAAAATAATAAAAGCAGAACCATATTTTATAAACATTACTTTTCTGCAAAAAAAATAACGAAACTCCAACAATTTTGTCACAAATTTATTCGGCTTCTGGCCTGTAGAGATATTGATATTTAATCCTACGGATGTTCCGCCAGCTGTTTTTGCCCCGCGGTTTGCTGCTTCCATAATTCCCGGTCCGCCGCCGGTAATCACTGCAAAACCTTTTTTTACTAACAAATAAGCAATTTGTTCTGCTACTTTGTAATATTCATCATCCTGCGGCATTTTTCTTGCGGATCCAAAAATAGAAACTGCCGGCCCTATTTCAGATAACGTGCCAAACCCGTCAACAAACTCAGCCATGATTCTAAACACTCGCCATGGATCTTTGTGCCCAGTTGACTTTTTTACTAATTCATCCATTATTGTTTTCCTTTCCTAAGGAACTGTATTAATATAATCATTAAATTCTATCTGCACTGTATCAATGTGCTGCTTTACATTTTTTATTCGTTGGCTAATATAAGGATGTGTTGCCGCGGCTAGCGGCTTGATCGGATTTTCCCTCTGCTCTTTACGCAAAATTTTAAGCACATCTATTACTGCTGTTTGCTCATATCCTGCTTTGCCAAGATATTTAACACTTAAGCGGTCCGCTTCAAATTCGTCAGCACGGGAATAAGCAAGCAGTAATTCATTAATTCCAATTGTTGCTTTTCTGCGTTCTAAGCGATTCATCCTGCCTGCGGTATTAACTAATATGCTTAATATTCCATAACCTACTGATGTCTGCAAACGCTTAATACTATGCCTCGCGCAAATGTGGCCAATTTCATGGCTTAAAACAGCAGCAATCAACGCGTCATCATTTCCCAACTTGTCCCATAATCCTTTAAACATATACACATAACCGCCTGGCAAAGCAAAAGCATTAACCGTATCATCTTTTAAAAGCTTAAATGAATACTTTATTTCTTTTCGATCACATACTCCGGCCAGTTTTCCGCCAATACGTTTAATCTTTTGCTGCAGTAATAAATCATCTTCTAATTGAAATTTTTTCTCTATTCTTTCTGCAAATGCTTTGCCAATTTTTACTTCTTTTTCAGTAGAATAAAAATATATTTCTTCGCTGCGTGTAGCTACATTATAATATCTTTGCACACACCCGCAAACAAGAAAAATAAAAATAATACACACTATTTTTTTCATTTAATAATTTTAAGGTTCAAGCAGTCCAGAATCCTGCAGGATAATTAACCTGAATATATTTCATGTTTTGGTTCTATACTCAAACGTAATAGGTTTGAGTATAGAAAGAAATGTATGGATTAATTTTCGGATTAATAAATTTGTCATTTTATCTAATGTATCGGACAGCTCACGAGCTGTCCCTACATCTTTTTTTACCCACAGGTTCTGAAAAAGAGGCTTAATTTATAATATTCACTGCTGCAAGTATATCTGATTTTTCTTCGGCACATACCATTTAATAAAATTATAATCTATTCCCAGAGCCTCGACTTTAATACCTTTAAATCTACTGCTGACAATTGGCAGGCTGTCAGGATTGTATAAGAATAAATATGGTTGTTCCTGATAAATTATTTGATGAATTTTATGATAAATTTCTTTTCTTTTCTCTTGCGCAAATTCTCTTCTGCCTTGCTCCAGAAGCCTGTCCACCTCAGAATTTTGATAATTTACAAAATTAAAATCTCCCTGTTTAGTCTTAGATGAATGCCAAATATCATAAATATCAGGATCTAAGGATAATGACCAGCCTAATAAGATTGCCTCGAATTTTCGTTTATTAATAAACTCATTAATAAAAACACTCCACTCAATAATTTTAATTTTTACTTTCATCCCTATATTACGTAAACATTTTTGAATAATTTCAGCGCAGCGTTTTCTCTCTTCATTACCCTGATTAGTAATAATTGTAAACTCAAAAATATCACCATCTTTTTGCAGCCAGCCGTGTTCATTTAACCGCCAGCCAGCCTCAGCTAAGAGCTGTAAAGCTTTTTCCCGCGAATAAGCAACAGGCTCTACTTTGCTATTATACGCCCATGAACGCGGAGCAAACGGGCCTGTGCATTCTGTGCCCATACCTAACAAAACTCCCTGAATAATCTCCTCTCTATTCACCGCATAGTTTATTGCCTGCCTGATCCGCACATCCTGAAATTTAGCAGAATTAAGATTATACCCCAGATAAGTAAAACTAAAACCCTGGTATTGAAATTTCTGGTAATATCTTTGAAAAAACGAAGTGTTTGTCTGGCGAATAAATTGTAAACTTGTCAAACCCATTTGATCAATACCTCTGTTTTGCAATTCAAGAAACATTGTAGCTGAATCAGGAATAATTCGAAAAATATATTGATCAATGTAAGGCCTGCCTTCAAAATAATCAGGATTAGCACTAAGTGTAATCAATTCCTGAATTTTCCATTCTTTAAATTTATAAGGGCCGGTACCAACTGGATTGCGGGAAAATGAAGTTTTATTTAAATCTTCTTTTGATAAGATATGCTCAGGCATTATGTTCATTGACCAACTGCAAAGGCCGGGGGAAAATGGTTCTTTATAAATAATTTTTATGGTATAATCATCTATAATTTCAAACTTTTCTACCTTTTCAAAATCTCCGCTATAAGGAGTCATTACATCAGGATCAATCAATTTTTTATATGTAAATTCTACATCTTTAGCGGTAAATTTTTCCCCATCATGCCATTTAACATCTTTACGTAGATAAAAAATAATTACTAATCCGTTATTTTTAATTTCCCATCTCAGGGCTAAATCTCCAACAAGCAGCAAATCTTTATTGTATTTAACTAACCCATTAAAAATTAGCCCGCAAATTCCAGCAGACGCCCCATCTGAAGCTAAAATAGGCACAAGAGTGCGCGCGTCACCAATAGAAGCTGTAACAAATTTATCTCCATAAACAGGCACATTATCACCATCATAGTGTAAATATCCTTGTTCAGGATTCTTTCCGCAGCCTAGGTTTAAAAAGCTGCAGCAAAAAAATATTGCTATACTCAAACGTAATAGGTTTGAGTATATAAACAACAGGGAACGGCAATAGCCGTTCCCTGCAAAATTATTGATAGGAATAAACATCTTTTTATTTTTGTTCAGTATTAACATCTGTATCTTGATTAGCTTCTTCTATTTTCTTTTCTATATTTACTTTTTTCTCTACATTCAGAGCAGCGCTATCTTCATTCGCGATTTCATCCCCCAATGGCTTTAATTCCTGATTCTCTTCAAGTGTGCCTTTTTCCACAGGCTCTTTATTTTGTAAAATTTTCTGCATTTTCTGCTCTATCTGTTCCTTAAATAATTCCTTCTGTACTACAGAAGTTCCCTGGTTACGTGCGACAAATGCCAAACTCAGGCTGGTAACCATAAAAATTATTGCTGAAGCAGTTGTTGCTTTAGTTAAAAAATTACCTGTCCTTGTGCCAAAGATCGTTGTCTGGCTTGAACCTCCGCCAAAAACATCAGACAAACCTTCTCCCTTACCGCTCTGAATTAAAATAATAAAAACTAAAAACAAAGCAACAATAATATGAATGATTAATAAAAAAATGTACATATTAATTCCTCCTAATTCTTTCGTTTATTTACGGTCACTTAAGCCACCCAATAAATACCACATTAGATAAAGATGACAAAGCCTGCACTATTCGTTGATTATCTTTTATCCCGTAAGATTTTAAGTATAACTTTAATCTAAAATTTGCCTTATCCTCAAAAAGCTGTTTAACTTCTATGTCATTTATTTCCACCTGAAAATCTGTTAAAACTTTTCTTATTTTACATAATTGTTCTATGCCGCCATTAATTTCAATTTTCAAAGTATGATAAATATCTTTACGTATTTTCCTTACTATTTTAGTAAAGAAAAACAAAACAATAAAAATTACAACAGTACTAAGCAAAGCAGCTGAATAAAAACCGCTGCCCACAGCCAAACCTATACCCGCGACAGCCCATAACCCTGCTGCAGTAGTTAAACCGCGAACTGAAGCACGAAATTGTAAAATAGTCCCTGCACCCAAAAAACCAATCCCGCTTACTACCTGAGCCGCGATTCTACCTGGGTCAACCTGAGCAATCCCCTGATAAATATCGAATAAATGCATTGATGTAAGCATCATCAAACACGAACCCACTCCAACTAAAATAGTAGTACGCAATCCAGCTTCCCTGCCGTGCACCTCTCTTTCATAACCAATAACTCCGCTTAAAAACGCAGACAACAATAACCTTAATAAAATTTGTAAGTCACTAATCATCATATTTTTAACATAATTTTTAATGCTTAGGAACTGTAACGAAATATTTATTTCGTTACAGTCCCTTATTCAGAAACAAAATTAAAAACAGAGTACAGGTAACCGGATTCAGGGAACAGAAGTCAGCGTCAATTTTCTTCTTTATCCTGTTTTTATAATAATTAAATTAGATTCCCTGCACGCAGGACAATGCCCGCTAAAAAATTGCGGGCGTCTGTCCTGCTATGCCGGGCATCCACTTAGACAAAATTCAATCTATACTCAAACGTAATATACTCAAACGCAATTGGTTTGTAATTTTATGACATTCCCCTGCACTGCATCTTGAAACGTTCTTCATTCGCAAATCCTCAACGCAGCAAGCTGCGCCTGCGGTTTGACTCAATCAG
>Ga0164318_10005646_pt1 | contig 12096 bp, 16 predicted proteins | sample GuaBasSedimGuay9_FD_113734 | JGI IMG/M metagenome (GOLD analysis project Ga0164318, IMG submission 113734) | Subseafloor sediment microbial communities from Guaymas Basin, Gulf of California, Mexico - Guay9, Core 4571-4, 0-3 cm | ecosystem: Environmental > Aquatic > Marine > Hydrothermal vents... | reverse complement strand
CTTTATATTAAATAATTATATTTATTATATCTAAAGTATGATATTGAATTGATTAGTTTTAGTGATATATTTTGTATTTAATCAGAGGGTTCAATTATAATACCATTTAATCCAACTATAAATTCACTAGGCACTACTCTTAGAAGTTATAAAAGAGCTAATGAACAAGATATACCAATATTATTTGTTGCGAATGCAGTTATAAAAGAAAAAGATGCAATAGATTCAATAGAGTACTTAAAAGAGGTTACTGGTGATGATATTGAATATTTTATCATACCACATACAAGAGCATTACAAACTTCTGAAAATGAGGGGCAAAGCATAATGGATTTAGCAAATAGTTCAGGTCTTAAACAGCATACATATAAAAAGATAAATTCTATCATGCTTGAACTAATGGAAATTATAAAAAATTATACTTAATCATATTATAATTTTTTATAGTGTAATTAAATATAAATAACTGTAACAATCATAAATAAATATAAAAAAGGATAATCAAATGCAAGTTGAAAATTTAGGTAAATTAAAGAATATCAATAATGAAGATGTAAAAACAACACATAAAGACACTCAATCAAATACAAAACAGAGTGAAGTTAAAAATGCAGTAGGTCGACAAAAAGGAAGTAAAACAAAAAAAGAACAAGCAAATGTTTCTTTATCTGTAGCCTTAACACCTACACAAAAAAAGCAACTTATAGCGTATGCAAAAGCAGATGATAGAACAGCAGGCTATATTATAAAAAAACTTTTACTTAAAGAAGGCATTATTGAAGATAATAAATTATAATTGTCAACACTAAAAGCTTAAATATATTTGTAATTTTCATTGTGGTGGGTATACTATTTATAGCTTCAATAGGAAGTTAATTTATATTTTAATCTTTTATATTATGAAAGAGAAACTAGAGATTTTATTAAAAGAAAATCCAAATACAATAACTGCAGAAGTTATACAAGAAGCACTTGATAGCGAAGATCCAAAATGATGGTTTAATGATTTGCTTCAATATGGTTGCCAATCATGAATGGTTGGACAACTGATATACTATAAAGATACACATGCTTTTTATGATAAGTATTACAATGAAATAGAAGATATTAGATATCAATTAAATGAAGATTTAGGCTGAGATAATAGCCATATAGATTCAGATTTAAAAAACTATTATGCTTGGCTATCATTTGAATATGTTACATATAATATTTATAATCAACTAGAAGAGGAGTAATCCTCTTTCTACTCCTTACTTTACTATTAAATTTTAACTATGGCATTTATTATAAAAAAGAGATGAAAATATTTTGAACTTGTAGAAAATAAAAGAATTAATTGAATTCATAAAAGAAGATTGTTGTATTATATGGGTACAAAGTTGATCATACCCTTATCTATAATTAATAAATTTAAAATATCTGATGACAATATTGGAAGACTAAAACTTAAGCATCAGTACTTAACAATAACAAATGACAAAATTTAATTTTAACCTTATATATTGTGAAGAAAATATTAGAAAATATTGTAGCTACTAAACCATATTCACTTATAACAGTAATTGCAAAACTATGATTAAGTTATGATGATGTAGATACAAGGTTTAATAATCTACTAAAAAACAAATGTTACTCATGAGCTGTACCAGAATTAATAAGTATAGATTTTACACATCAATTATTTGATATACATTACGAAGATATAGAAAATCAAAGAAAAGATTTTGCATTTTCAAATATGTGATTTGATACAAGCGATATGGAAGATATAAAACTAGACTTTGTACGGTCAACGGTAGATTATATTATTGAGTGTATATCTCAAAACTGTATAGATGAATTATAAAAAAGACAGCAGATTTTAAACTCTGCTATCTTTATTTTGAGTGTTAATTTTTGATAAACTATTAAAATTTATTTCAAAAATTGATACTCCCCGTAAGGAATGTAGCTTTTATTAAGGTTTATACTTTATAGTTACTAATATATAATTCAGTAACTTTTTTGTGTTCTCATTTGCTATTTTTTCACAAAGTGTAGCTTATCTCTTTTGAAGATTTTATATTAAAATCTTTGTATAGTTCTCTTATCTCTGGACAGTCATTATATGATAATAGAAATTTACCTTTAATATCTTTTAGAGTATCTCTCAGTAAAATATGAAGCTCTTTTTTAAATCAAGATTCATAACATTTCTCAAAATTATAATATGGTGGGTCAAGATAAAAAAATGTATCTTTTGAAGTGTCATATTTAGTTATTAAATTCTCAAAGCTCATATTTTCAATAGTAACAAATTTTAATCTTTCAGTCCATTTAAAAAAGTTTTTATATAAATTTTTAGGTTTTCTTCAAGCTTTTGAACTCATAGCAAAGTGCTTTCATGAACTTCAAAAACTTTGGCTAATCAGATAATAAAAATATGCTGCTCTTTCTATATCGTGCGATGGTTTATATTTTCAGGATTTTATATTTTTAAATATTTCTCTACTTATAAACAATTGATTTAGATAGTGGGATAAAGTTTGTGGATGGTACTTTATAGTCTCCCATAAATTTATCAGATCACTATTTATATCATTTATTGTTTCTAGCTTGGAATTGCTCTTACCAAACAAAATACTAAGACCTCCTCAAAATACTTCGACATAATATTTATGACTGGGAAAAAGTGATATTATTTCTTTTGATAATTTACTTTTACCTCAAATCCGACCTATGGGAGACTTCATAGTTGTAGTGATATTTTTATCACTTGTAGCTTTTTTAAAAGCTATTATAGTTTTATCTTTACTCATAATATAGTTTTGTGTTAAAAAATAAAGTAAAGATATTAGTATATAAGATGCTTGTATTTTGTCAAATTTAATTTTTAATATTTAGCATCAATCTCTTTTTTTCTTTTTAAGAGAGATTGTCTTTTTGCATCATATTTATTATTTATAACTTGCAGATTAATATTCTTTTTATTGTTTTCAATTTTAGTAAATATAAATTCAGCCTCATTATTATTTTCACTAGTAATCTTAATTTCATAGTCTTCATCATCTTTTAGTTTTTCTATATCATTTTTATCGTTATCTATAATTAGAGGTATATTTTTACAAGAGATAAATTCTTTATAATATTCTTCTTCAATTAGTAACTTTCCATATTCATAATACTTCATAAGTGATTTTTTATTAATCCCATTTTTTGATTCTTCATCATTGTTTTTTGATATTTCTTTATCTTCTTTACTCATATCTTTTTTCCCATAAAAATCTAATAAAGATTTTTGAATTACTTTATCAGAGAGTTTTAATTTTTTACAGTCAAATATAAATAGTACATCAGCTAAAATATCAATATAACTTTTCTTTTTACTTTTAAAGTAATTAATCTTACTTGTTTTAAATGATTGAATATTGATATATTGATTTCTTCTGTGACTAACATATCTAAGCAATTCCCTTTCAGGAAGAGCTAAATTTAAGTCTACTAAATATCTATGCTCCATACTTTCAATTAAAAATGGGCTAAAAAATAAAGGTGTTATTATTTTTTGATCTATAGAATTATTATATTTCATATATGATTTAATATTGATATCACCTAAAATATCATTATTATAGTGCAAGAACTCTTTTAATTCATTGTAATAAATATCGTTATCTAAATTCATAATTATAATGTCGTACACTGAAGTATGTTTACTATTATATTTATATACTTTAGCTTTACTACCTAATGAGTTATATAATATATCCATAAAGACAATATCAATATGAATATTAATTTCATCTTGCCAGTAAGTTGGGTATCTTCTCTTGGCAAATTCAAAAGCAAAATTACTAGATAATTCAAATTTTTTATATTTTTTGAATTTTATATATGCATAATTACTTCTAGCTAGTTTTTTAGAAACTTCTTCTATTCTTTGAAGTTCAGAGGCTTTTTTCCGTCCAATTTTTTGAATAAGTTTTTTATCAACAATACTCTGTGCTTTCTCCATTGTCATATTTTTTATATCACTAACACTAATATTAGGATTAATAAATTGACTATATGTACTTAATTTTTCTTCAATTATATTCTTGATTTCGTCATATCTTGTGTAGCTATTTTCACTCAAAATTAATACCTCCTTTTTAAAAACATTATAACGGTTCTATATTTAAACACAGCAAGATTATAAAATTGTACAAGAAAAATTTAGGAGATTATTATGAATAATATTGAAAAAGAAAAAGAAAATAGAGCAACATATAAAGCAGATTTATTAAAAATCACTCATGGAAGTTTGGTTTTAACAAAAAAAAATTTAGCACTAGTATTAGGTAAATCAGTTATTTCAATTGCAAGAGATATGCAAAATTCAAAAGGTCCACATTATATTAAAGAGAAAAATAACAATATTATGTTTCCAATAGAAGATGTTCTAGATTATTTAACAAATACTACAAAGAATTATAATTAGAGTTATTTTATTATGGCAAAGGTATCTAAAACACGAAAAGTCACAATAAGTATAAGTGAGAAGTTCTATTCTGAACTTTCTTTACATGCAGATTCATTAGATCTGTCTGTAAATACAATGCTTAAGCAAGCAGCACTTTCATCATTTAATAAAGCAAACTTAACATTTTTAACTCCAGAGAATAGACTACTAATTCAGCAATTTCAAAAGAACCAAATTGTTTTAGCAAATATTCTTAAACAGCTCCAAAGCACTGCATCAAATGGTAACGCAATCCCTGTATCCAAAATTATTAATAATCTTCATATTTATCAAGAAGATTTTCTAGAGATGATTGAAAAAGTTGGTAATAGTACATGATTCAATCAAATCAAGGTATTAGCAGTACAAAAGGTGTAAAAAATATTGTTAAATATATCAGTAAAGATAATGCTTTATTGTATACAAATAATATCATGTCCCAACCTGATGATATTGAAGGTATGACACAAGAGATATTAGATAACACAAAACCTTTAAAAAACTCAAGAGGTAAAAATCTAGTAATTAGTGTGACTTTATCATTACCACCTGATGGCATAACACCAAAAGAGCAACAGATACAAATATTAAAGAATCTAATTGATGTTAATGAACAAAATAGAGATTTAAAAAATCACTTAGCAGTTATTGCAATACATAGTAATGATACAGCTCAATGTCATGCACATTGCGTTTATTCAGCTAATGAACAATTTGGAACAAAACGAAAAAGAGTAGATAAAAAAACATTCTTAAAACAGCAACAGGCATTAGAAAACTATAGAAATACTAACTTTCCATACCTAAAAAAAACCAACCACTATAGCCAAACTCTAGAGAAAAGAATATCAATTAATGAAGGGAGAATGAAACATCTTAGAAAGGCTATAACTCAAAAAGACCAAATAAAATCTAAAATTGAAATTGCAATGTCTAAAACTAATAAAGTAGATTTCCAAAAATATCTTAAATCTCAAAACCTAATTATATACAAAAGAGGAAAAATTGTAGGCATTAGAGATATAGATAAAAAACGAAACTACAGAATGGAAACTGTAAACAAAGGGCTTCAAGCAAAATACATAGCTTTTGAGAAAAAAATAAATTTAAAACTAGATACACAATTAAAACAAAAAGTTACTAAACAAAAAGCAATACAGCAACAGAAAGCTCAAGAAAGAGCTAATAAAATCCAACAAACTAAGTCAAATAAAGGGAGAGGTCGTGGCATATAAGAATCAAACAGAATTACAGCGTAAACAGTATCAAATAAATAAGTTGAAGCAATTAAATAAAAGAATTGCTTCTAAAGAAAAATCAAGAAATGAATCTAAAAAACAATCATCAGTTTTAGAAAAGTCTGAATCAGATGATTTCTTTGGATTCTTCTCTTTTTTGCAATTTGGATAAAAGGACAAATGATGGAAGCTATATTAGCATTAATTGTATTTTCATGGATGATGTATCATGTAATGGGATATGTATTTGGAATACTATCAAGTTTCACTTTTAATAGTAGTAAACCAAACCAAGATAACCAAGTAATAAATTCTATTGCTAAATTAGGATTTAAACCATTTAAAATAGGCATTGATAGATTAACTGGTGAAGATGGCTTTATGTCAACTTTTGATAAAAATAGAATACTTACAAGTAATAATAAAGGGCTATTACTTGATTCAAAAAAACAACTTAGACTATCTCAAGAACTTAGCTATCAAAATTGCCTAGCTGTAGCTTCTGTTGGTATGGGGAAAACAACAAAAATTTTACTACCTATGCTATATGACATGATTGCTAATAATAAACAAACAAGTATTATTGTACTTGATCCAAAAAATGAAATTTTTGAGCTATCAGCATCATTTGCATCTAAGAATAATTTTAAAGTTTTAACTTTATCACCATTGGATATAAATAGTAGTATTAGTTTTAATCCATTTGAATTTGTTCAACATAGTGGGGAACTGGAATCAGTAATTAGATCTTTAGTTCAATCAGCACATGGAAGTGCATCTAGTGGAAATGATATATTTTGGAGAGAAAGTAGTATTCAACTTTTAATAGTACTTTCAAGACTATTATTTGCATTACCAGATAAACAATACAGAAATCTACCAAATTTAAAATTTATACTTAATGAATTTAATGGTAGTTCAAATTGTATTCTAGATGATATGTTTATTAAATATTGCAATAGTGATGTATTATCTGAATTTCATAAATTGAAATCTTATGATGATACAGTTCTATTATCAATTATTGCAAGTGCAAGTATGGCATTAGCACCTATTTCTAATAATGAATCACTTAAAAAACTACTAGCCACAAATTCTTTTAACTTTCATGATTTAAGAAACAAGCATGTGATTTTGTATCTAAATATCCCAGTGCATTTAGCTGATAGCTATAGCTTCTTAGTATCCAACTTTATAAGTTCTTTAATGCATACTTCAATATTAAATAAATTACCAACTAAATCGGATAACTCAATTACATTCTTTTTAGATGAGCTTGGAAACTATCGTATTGATAAACTTGCTAGTTATATAAATATAACGAGAGGGTATAAAGTAAGTATGGCTTGTTTTCTACAGTCAACAGAGCAATTTGAGAATCTTTATGGAAAATCTAAAGCAGAAATCATTTTAAACTCTTTAAATACAAAGATATTCTTTGGTGGTACATCTATAAATACAACAAATAATCTAAGTAATATGATAGGGAAACGACATCAAAATATTCAAGGTAGAGCTACACTTTTACCAATTATGGACTCAAGTGAGATAAGAAGACTGAAAAATGATGAAGTATTAGTTTTTATATCAAATAATAGACCAATTAAATTAAAAGTTTATCCTTATTGGGAGACATATAAATTTAAACGAGCTAGTAGCTTAAAACCTTATGTGATTAAAAATAGAGTTATTGTTAATTATGTCGATTATATTGACTTAGGAGGCATATAATGGAACATTTTTTAAGTGCAAGTTTTAGCTTTTATACATACATATTTGTGATATTACTCCAAAAAAATATTATACTTTTTGGAGTGTCAATCGCTGTAATTAGATATATAAAGAATTACGGATATAGTTGGTGGAATTTTACATTAATAACTATGGTAGGTGCATATACTATATATGAACTAAATAAGCTTGGATCAATAAATAGTATATCTGATTATACTTGGGTTCTGTATGCAAGTTATTTTATCTGCTACTCTGTTTTAATACTTTATGCATTTTTTCTACTACGAAACTTAAATATTGTATTTTTATATATTATGGAACAAATAGCTTCTACTGCAAGAGGTATAAGAGATATTATATTAATAGTAATTTGGAGAACTCCAAAGGTTATTATTATATTTATTTTTACATATACTATTAAAAAACCTTTTGGATTAATTTTTAAAAGAAAATCCAAACAAAATATCTCAATACCAATTAAAAAAACAAGTAGTATATCTTTTTGGAAAATTATAACAATAACTATATCATTTATATGGAAATGGTTTATAGTTTTTCCATTTAAACTGCTATTTATAGATGACAATAAAAGGGTTAAAACATTTACACCAAAAGGAAAAGGGTTTAATGCAGGTGGAGAAGGTGAAGTATATTCATCTGGTTTTAATAAAATTATTAAAATATTTCATAAAGATCAAGCTACTCAATTAAAATTAGATGTAATTAATAAGTTAATAGATATGGATCTACCTAAGTTCATTATTAAGCCTACATCAGTGGTTCAAGATAAAGCTGGAAATTTTATAGGTTATGAGATGCCAAAAGCCAAAGGTGTACCATTAGAAGAATTGTATTTTGAAGGTGGATTGGCAAAATATTTTCCAAAATATAACCTATTAGATATATTTGATTTAAGTATTACAATTGTTAATGCATATGAACAACTTCACAAGTACTCTATTATTGCAGGAGATATAAACGATGGGAATCTATTTGTAGTTAATAGTTTTGATGTAAATATAATTGATACAGATAGCTTTCAAATAAATAGACCAAATGGTGTTGGAAAAATATTATATACAAGACCTATAAATCACAATAAATCAGAAGATAGCTATATGAAAAATTATAGTGATGATACATTTGCAATAATTGTATTAATTTTTAGATTAATGTTAGGTGGATATGCACCATATCATGAAGATGATAATTATGAAATTAAGGATACTTATTTCCCATTTCAACCAAATAATCCTAGCTATTCAAATAATGTTGTACCTAAAGATATTATCAAATCATATCATACACTACCAAACCAAATGCAACAGCTATTTTTTAACATTTTTGAATTAAAACAATCGATACAATTGCCGTACTTACTAGAAATTTTAACTTCAAGTAGAGAGGAAATCTTAGCTTAGAAATAAGCAAGATTTGAGTTTTGTGATTCTATTTTGGATCAACAGCCAAGTTTAAATAAAGGATAAATTATGGCAAAGGCAAAGATAAAACAAGAATACGATATTCCGTTAAGTGGACTGTCAAATACAACAGTAAAAACAGCTAGTGTATGTGTATATGATATTAGTGAATCTACTACATGGAATGGTGCAGATAAAGCAATACTAGAAGCTTTAAGAGTATATATTAAAACACTACAAAATGATAGCTATGCATCACAAAGTATTGATTTTGCAGCACTTGCATTTAATCATGACACTAAGGTGACAGTAGATTTTACACCTATTAAAGATATGAAAGAGGTTCCAAAGACAAAAGTTGAGGGTGGTACTGATATTAATAAAGCTGTTTTAGATGGTCTTAATATGCTTGATAAAAGAAAAGAATATTACAAAGCAAATAATATTAAGTTTAAAGCTGGGTGGCTTTACTTAGTTACTGATGGCCAGAGTAATGAAGATATTGCTGAAGCAGCATCTAAAACAAATGAACTTATAAAAAAAAAGCAATTAACAATGATAGTTATAGGTGCTGGTACAGATATTGATACAACAGAGTTAAATAGATTTGATGATACTAGACCTGTAATTTTCTCACCTAATGCAGATGATCTAACACCACTATTTGAATGGCTTAGTCATGTTTCAATTGCAGTAGGTAAAAGTATGAAAGGCGAGAAGGTTACTGTTAAACCTCTTGATAATCGTTTTGAATTTATCGGTTAAAAACTATAAGGTTGCATCAGCAACACAACAAGGCACATCCCATGTTAAAAATGGAAATCTACCTTGTCAGGATATTGTACTAGCAGATAATCTAAATGATACAGTCTTTTTAGGGCTAGCAGATGGTGCTGGAAGTAAAGTAAATTCACAATACGTAGCAAAGTTTATCTTAGATGCACTATTTATTGAACTTACAGGTAATCTGCATTTTTATCTAAAGACAGATGACATGCAAATGAAATTAACAAAGTTTATTGAAAGTTTACTTTATTCATATGCAAGAGAAGAAAGAATTGATTTTGAAGAGTTAGCTTCTACTCTTCTTGTTGTTGTGATATATGAAGATAAATACTTATTATTACATATAGGTGATGGTTTGATTGTATCTATAGATGAAGAAGATAAATTTAAAATACTTAGCCTTCCTGAAAATGGTACATATGCGAATGAGACTTATTTTATCAACACAATTGAATACAAAGAAAGACTTCGTATATCACATGGAAATATAAACGATATAAGAAATGGCCTACTTCTTTGCTCTGATGGAATAGAAGATTTAATATACAACTATCAAACATTAGAAGTTACACCATTGGTTAAAACAATGATTGATTGGTTAGATGCAGAATCAGAAAAACATGTATCTGAAATACTAGCTTATAATTTGGAAAATAAATTTAGCCAAAGAAGTGATGATGACTTATCGTTAATAATATTTAAGGAGTCAAAAGATGAAAGCATATAGCACAAGTATAGGTGGTAGAGGTATCAGTATTCACTCTGATGGTTCTATCTATGTTAATGGGAAAGCAACAGGCTTTAAGCAGTGGGAATCAAATAGTAAACAGTACAGTAATTTATATGGTCAAGAGATACATGAATTATCTGGATTAGACTTAGAGTCTGCATTAAGATTAAAAGGGTTTATTTAACCCTTTTAGTAAATGGTTCTATTTTTAAAGTACTACTAAAGGCTAGTATTTTAAAGATGAAATTTATTTTGTCTTAATTCAATATATAGGAGGTATTACATGAAAAATGGTAGTTGGAGTGTTGGGAGTAGTGATGCTGTTGATATTACTATATCTGCAAAAACAGTTAATAAAGAACATGCTGTCGTTAAATATTATAATGAAAAATATTATGTAACTGATATGAATAGTAAAAACAAAACTACAATAATACGAGGTGATAATAAAATTAATGTGGTAGAACTAGAACAGCTACTTCCAAATGATATTATTTATATAGGTAGAAAAAAGTTCTCACTTTCAATTTTAATAAAACTAATTAATGAATTTGAGGGTTCTAAAATCGAAACAGATGAAGATTACGGTGTAGATAAACAAGACGTAACACCAGCAATGGAAGAAAAAGTACTAAAAGATGAGATACCTCTAATTAGAAGAGTGAGATGTTTTGATTGTAGTACTGTTTTAAATATTGATTATGGTTGTTATTTATGTGGTAGTAATAAACACAAGGAGCGTACAAAATGAAAAAATATGTATTTATGATAATTACACTAGCAGTTGGTGTAATAGGTATTAAAATAGCGGTTACTGTAATACCAAATGAGTATGCAGTAAGATTATTTAATTATTCTGAAAATTGGAGTGATTACTATGGAATCACTTTACATAATATTATGTGGATGATAGGTTTTACTGCCTATGGATTCATGATATACAGATTAAGTGAGTTTAGAATTAAAACTAAAGAGTTTAAATATAAACTTTTACCAGAAGATGAAAATACAATTTTAGATCAACATGATATGAGTCAAATAATTCTAAATATAAAAAGTCATAATATCCAAATCGGTGGACTAGGTTACTATATAAGTAAGATTGTATCTCAATTTCAAAATAACTTTTCAATTGAGCAAACACATGAAGTTTTAACATCTCAAATTAAATTACGAGAGGAGCAGATATATAACAACTATAGCATGATCCGTTATTCAATTTGGTTAATACCATCACTTGGATTTATTGGTACAGTAATGGGTATTAGTGATACCTTAGCATATATTGGTAGTGTTGATAGTCAAAGTGAACATTTTTTGGCAGAACTAGCAAGTAGATTATCATTCGCATTTGACACAACATTTACTGGAATTTCAATAGCAATTATCATTGTATTTTTTGAGTATATGACAATAAAACTTGAAGAACAACAGCTTATTAAAATACATGAGTATTGTTTAAATAACTTTATTAACAGGTTATACAGTAATAGTAATATAAAGGTAAGAAAAGATGAAAAATAGAAAACAAAATGATGTATTTGGTATGGTAGCAGTGGATTTATTCGCTGGTGCTATGGGCGTATTTTTAATATTAGCTATGATAGCTTTCCCATATTATTTAAAAGTAGATAAAATTTATATAGAGCAAGTAAAAGTTTTAACAGATGTTGTAATTACTCTTCAAAATGAATTAGATAATAT
>Ga0164318_10005645_pt1 | contig 12098 bp, 10 predicted proteins | sample GuaBasSedimGuay9_FD_113734 | JGI IMG/M metagenome (GOLD analysis project Ga0164318, IMG submission 113734) | Subseafloor sediment microbial communities from Guaymas Basin, Gulf of California, Mexico - Guay9, Core 4571-4, 0-3 cm | ecosystem: Environmental > Aquatic > Marine > Hydrothermal vents... | reverse complement strand
TTCAGGCATCGGTTCTTCCTGAATCCGAAACAGACCAAAAAGATTATGAGATCCTTGTAAACATGTGCGGCGGCCGTCTTGAAGCGCAGCTCTTAATGGCACCTTTCCTCCATAATGCCCGGGGTGTTATGGTGGCCTGCTGTCCTGACGACGAGTGCCAGCATGATGGCAACCTGAAGGCTAAGAAAATGGTTGAAAATCTTAAAAATACATTTAAGCGTATTGATATTGATCCCGAAAGGATCCAGCTTGTCCAGATCCCTGCGGGAGACAAAACATTGTTCCAGGCTGAAATTGATACATTTGTTGATGCACTCAATAAAATGGGTCCCATACGCTAAAGGAGTGTTTTTATGAAGATCAATGTCCCCTACGGAAAAGACGGGTCCATGTCAGCTGAAATCAATGATGATGTTGAGGTAAGCTTTCTTGAAGCCAATGATGTTGAAATCGGCAATGAAAACGAAAATATAAAAGCGGCTATCAACGCTCCCATCAACAGCAAAAACTTTAAGGAATTTTTAAGTGATGCAGGAAAGGTTCTTGTCATTGTCAATGACGCCACAAGACCCACGCCCACCCAGAAAATCCTTGAATTTATTTTTGATGACTTAAAACAGACCGACTTTAACTTTATTATTGCCACCGGAGCCCACAGGGGACCGTCCCATGAAGAATACCTTCAGATTTTCGGCTCTTTTTATGAACAGATAAAGGACAAAATCATTGTTCATGATGCCAGGATTGAAGAAGATATGGTTTTCTTAGGCACGTCCACAAACGGAACCCCCATGCATGTCAACAAAGCCGGGGTTGAAGCGGATAAGATTATCATTATTTCATCTGTGGAACCCCACTATTTTGCCGGATACACCGGGGGAAGAAAATCCTTTCTGCCGGGAATTGCAGGATATAAAACCATAGAGCAGAACCATAAGCTTGCCCTTGCCCCGGAAGCAAAAGCCCTGGCCCTTGAAGGCAACCCGGTCCACGAGGACATGATTGATGCCATTAAGACCGTGAAACAGGAAATTTTTTCCATCATGACGGTCCTGGACAAGCATCATAAAGTCTATGCCACCTGCTGCGGCCACATCAATGATTCATTTCATGCTGCCATTGATATGGCCAATGAAGTATTTGCCGCCCCTTTAAAAGAAAAAGCCGATATTGTCGTATCCGTGGTTAAATTCCCCCAGGATATTGATCTCTACCAAGCCCAGAAGGGCATTGATAATGCAAAGCTTGCCCTGAAAAAGGATGGAATCATGATCCTTGTGGCAAAATGCCGGTGCGGTATCGGTGGGAAAGCCTTTGCTGATCTTCTAGGGTCCAGCGACACGCCAAAGGCCGCCCTTGACACCATTGAACAAGGTTATGTCTTAGGGTATCACAAAGCAGCCAAAATGGCTGAAATAGGTCTCTGGGCTCAGATGTGGGCAGTGACGGATGTGGAACCTGACATTATTTCAAAACTATTCATCAAGCCGTTTAACGATCTTCAGACAGCCATAAATCTTGCGCTTGAAGAAAAAGGTGAAGATGCAAAAGTCCTGTTCTTAATGGATGGGGGGCTTACCGTACCCTTGGTTCAATAAAAAATTTCTTTTAAATTCCCCCTGATCACTTGGCCTATAAGGGTTTTGACTGATAGTGACCGCTTTTTAAATTGTTTGACCCTTCATTATTATTCCACTTTTATAATTTATTTATGATATAATATTATCGCTGTTTTTTAGACAGTATATTTTATTTAATTATAATTTAAGGAATTTTTCAGCCATGGAAATTAATCATTACGAATTTAAGTATGGTGAATATGGTGAAACCACAGGTATCCAGATTAACCTGAGGGGTTTCGATGTCCTTCATTTCCATAATATCAGCAAAGGGACGGCTTTTACGATTGCTGAAAGACGCAGGCTTAAACTCAGCGGTTTTCTGCCGCCACGGGTGAGAACCCTTGAAGATCAGGTCAAGTCAAGCCTTATGATCATTGACGAAAAAGAAAATGATATTGAAAAATTTATTTATATCAGAAGCCTTTATGACAGAAATGTTGTCCTTGCCCATGCCGTCATTGCAAGTGATGTTACAAAATTTTTGCCCATTATCTATACCCCGACAGTGGGTCTTGCCTGTCAGCAGTACTCTAAATTGTTCAGAGCGGCAAACGGAATTCATTTTTATCCGGGGAATATCGATTATGCAAAATATGTTTTGCGGAACTATACCGATCAGAATATCGCTATAGCAGTTGTCACGGACAATCAGGGAATCCTTGGCATCGGTGACCAGGGTGCCGGTGGTCTTCCCATCTGCCTTGGCAAACTGATGCTCTACACCCAGGGTGCGGGAATTGCCCCCTGGCACTGCCTACCCATATCCCTTGATGTGGGAACCGATAATGAAGACTTGCTAAATGATCCGCAATATCTGGGCTGGCGCCACAAACGGCTCAGGGGAGAGGACTATTATGCGTTCATCGACAAATTTGTGACCGCTTTTAAGACCCATTTTCCCCGGGCCCTGTGTCAATGGGAAGATTTTTCAAAACAGACTGCCTTTACTATCCGGGATACATACCTTAAAGAACTGATCTCCTTTAACGATGATATCCAGGGGACCGGTGCCGTCGCTCTGGGCGGAATCCTTTCGGCTATGAAAGTAAAAAAAGAAAAAATGGCGGACCAGATTTATCTGGTAGATGGTGCCGGTGCCGGTGGTGTTGGTATTGCAGAGCAAATATGGACGGAACTTGTGGAACAGGGCATGGGAGAAAAGGATGCCGCTGCCTGTATCTTTACCATGGATTCAAGAGGGATCGTCACTTCCGACAGGGAGATTGAACATTACAAGGTAAAATTTGCAAAAAATCCTGATGCCGTTCCCTGGCTGAAATCTCCAGGAGATAATACACTTTTGAATTTGATCAAAAACGAAAAAATAACCGTTCTGGTCGGGACTTCAGGACAACCCGGACTATTTACAAAACAAGTCATTGATGCCGTGGCTGCTAACACGAACAGACCGGTGATTCTGCCCTTGAGCAACCCGACGACAAAGGCCGAGGCCGTTCCCCAGGATATCTATGACTGGACAAACGGTGAAGCCCTTGTAGCAACAGGCTCCCCTTTTGAGCCCATTCATCACAACGGCAGAGACTATAGGATCGGGCAGATGAATAATTCCTTTGTCTTCCCGGGTATCGGCCTTGGGGTTGTGACATCCGGTGCCTCGGAAGTCCTGCCGGTCTTCTTTTCTGCAGCAGCCCATGCAGTCGCAGAGTCTGTCAGTGAGGAAGATATTAAAGCAGGTATCCTTTTCCCACCCCTGGATCAGTTCAGACAAGTCTCTCTGGAAGTGGCCAAAAGAGTGGGAGCAGAGGCCATCAAGGCCAATGTCTCCCGTAAATGTGCGTTCGCAAGGTTTAAACACAACAATGATCCTGAACGGCTCAACACACTTATCGATAAAATGTGCTGGAACCCCAGGTACCTGGATCAGATTTAATTTAAATTGAATGCCGGCATCCTGTTACCTTTGTCCGGGTAACAGGATGTTTCATTTTATTGTACTTTACAAACACATTTTGTATAGTGGATATTGTTTTGGATATTATTACGAAGCTGTTTTTGCCTGAATTGGAAATGATAGAAAGTTAAAAAATGCATGATTTACAAAAAATTTTAGTTGTCGATGATGAGCCGTCTATCTGTCATGGCTGTAAAATAATCCTTTCAGAAAGCGGATATGAGGTTGACATTTCCTCTTCCGGCCGGGACGGGTTTGAAAAAATTAAAAAGGATTCATTTGATCTGGTCCTTCTGGATATCAGGCTGCCGGATATGAACGGACTTGAAATTCTAAAAAAAATTAACGAGAAAAAAATCGATATCTGTGTCATCATTATGACTGGGCATGGGACAATCGAAAATGCGGTGGAAGCTATGAAAAACGGCGCCTTTGATTTCATTACAAAGCCATTTGATGAAAAAGAGCTTTCCAAATCCGTCCTTAAGGCATTTGAAAACAGGAACCTTGTTCAAGAAAATCTTTCTTTGAAAAAACAGCTTTATGAGAAATTCAGTTTTGATAATATCATTGGAAAAAACCTCCTGATTGTTGACGTTTTTAAAAAAATAAATCGTGTAGCACCTTTGGACAGCACCGTTCTGATTGACGGAGAAAGCGGTACGGGAAAAGAACTGTTTGCAAATGCCATTCATGTCCACAGTAAAAGAGCCGCCAATCGGTTCCTGGCCGTGGACTGCAATACGTTTTCCTCTTCTCTTATGGAAAGCGAGCTTTTCGGTCATGTTAAAGGTGCCTTTACCGGGGCCGATAAAACAAAGCCCGGAATTTTTGAAACTGCATCAAACGGCACCCTGTTTCTGGACGAGGTAACCAATCTGGACAGGGATGTTCAGGGAAAACTTCTGAGGGTTTTGGAAACAGGAGAGTATAAACCCGTCGGTTCCAGTCAAGAAAAAAAAACAAATGCCCGGATTATTACAGCAACGAATATGGACATACAACAAATGGTAAAAGAAAAAAAATTCAGAGAGGACCTCTTCTACCGTTTAAACGTATTTCCCATACACATTCCCCCATTACGGGACAGAAAAAATGACATCCCTATGCTGGCATATCATTTTCTTAAACGGTTCTGCCATAAAACCGGGAAAAAAATATCAGGATTTTCCGATGATGCCCTTAAGACCCTTATAGACTATGATTGGCCCGGTAATGTCAGGCAGTTAAAAAATGTTATTGAAAGACTTGTGATTCTGTCCGATGAAAATCAATTAAATCAAAAAATTCTATATGACAATCTTGAAATCAGGCAAGAGAAAGATTCCAATGACATCCCGGTTCCCGGAAATCTTGATGAACTCAAGGCTGCAAAAAAACGTTTCCTTGAAAATTATTTCAACGAAATAGAAATTTCCTTCTTAAAAAAGGCGCTTTCAAAAGCGGACGGCAATATTACTAAAGCCGCAAAAATTGTAGGAATGCAGCGTTCCAATTTTTCAACTCTGATGAAAAAATATGACATCACCCACCCGGTTTAAATATTAAACTTTTATCGTATATTTTAGTATATGCCGTATATCAGAATATACGGCCGCATCTTTACGTGTTCCCTTTAAAAAAGGTCGTCTCTGCGTTGTTCACCATATATTTTTATATACGAAACACTTATATCAGCCGGCTTTCCTGAAAATTATCACAATTGGAACTTTAGATATAATAGCTTGATTTTATTGTTTATAATCCTATTTTCTATTTATTTTTATTTTTTTAAGCCCCATGGCATGGCCTATGCAGTTTAGAATTGATAACTGACAACAAAACACAAAAGGAGGCTGACATGACTGCTTTAAAAGAAATAAACAAAACAAAAGAAACCATTCCCCCCCATATATTAATTATGGAAGATGATTTAATTGTTGCAAAAGGGTTGAAAATGATTCTGGATGAACAAGGATATGACGTAGACCTGCAGGAAACAGGCCAGGGAGCTATTGAAGCCATGGGGACTTATGACTATGACCTTCTTATGGCAGATCTTCGCCTTCCTGATATTGACGGGATGCAGGTCGTTAAAAGTGTAAAAGAGACCAAACCTGACACAGAAGTTATTGTTATGACAGGTTATGCCACCAGCAGTCTGGCAGTCGATGCCATGAAACTGGGAGCGCATGATTTTATTGCCAAGCCATTTACCGAGGAACAGATCAGATCAGCCATCAAAGATGCCCTTGATCAGAACTCTTCCAAAACCAGACAGGAGAATTTATCCCCCCTTGATCCTGAAAACAATAAATCCATTCAGAAAAGAGAAGTATTAAAAGTATTGAACCGGACTTCTGAAGATGAAAACTTCTGGGTTCATCTCATGGAAGAAGGAAGTGCTGCCCTGGAAGGCTATGCATTATCTTCCGAGGCAAAGGCCGCCATTGCATCCGGTGACTTGAAATGGATCAATGAAAATATTGGTGAACTGACACAAAAGCAATTAATGTTCATTTACAAACGCCTTGAAAGAGAAGCATGGTAAAATCAAGGTTAAATCGAGACAAACAAATCAAAGTTCTGGTTGTCTCGATTTAACTATTATGGTTTACTATATTATTTGTTTTTAATTGGGAGAATAGTAATAATATATGAATGAGTTAAAACAATTTAAAATTTTTTATCAGGCATTCAGAGAAGTGAGTAAGGCTGTTCATACTAAAAGCAAGACAGATTTGAATAAAATACTTGAACTCATCGTTTCTCATACAACAATCGGTCTTAATGCAAATGGTGCGGCTTTATGTATTTTTGATAAAAATTCCGGTTATTTTCAAATTCGTGCATCCTACGGAATAGATAAAAAATATCTTGCACTGGAACCTTTGACAGGTAAAAGGTTCATATCCTGGCCAGGTAAAAATCATGAAATCCAAATCATCACGGATATTTTAAACGCACATCGGGTGAAGTATCCCCAAGAAGCATGGGACATCGGCATCCGGATGATGGTGGATGTACCATTGGTCATTGATGGTATGGTCTTTGGATTTATCAGAGCATATTTTTTTAAAAAAAAGAAATTTTCTGATAATGAACTGGATTTCATAATGGCTGTGACTGAGCAGTGCGCCTGCGCAATCAATCATGATGACAGAATAAAGTTCCATGTCATGCAGTATAATAAGCTTGCCACCAGAATTGAGAGGCTGTCATCTTTAGGAAGAATGGCTGCCGGCATTGCCCATGAAATAAATAATCCGCTGACCGGAATATTGCTTTACAGTTCAAATCTTTTCAAAAAAGCATCGAAAGATGGGCCTTTTAGAGAAGGACTTGAAATTATTATGCAGGAAACACAAAGATGCAAGGCTACTATTCAGGGACTGCTTGATTTTGCCAGAGAAAAAAAACCAGAAAAAGTAGATGCAAATATTAATGCCGTAATTGAAAAAACGCTTGCATTGATGGAAAATGAATTTCTCATAAAACGCATTCAAGTAAAAAAAAACCTTGACCCGACTATTATAAATTTTCAATTTGACGACAACCAGATTGAACAGGTTCTCATCAACATATTATTGAATGCAGCCCATGCCATTAATGAAAAAGGGATAATAAACATACGATCCGGAATGGACAAGAAAAAAAATTCTGTAGTCATAAAAATTCGGGATAATGGGTACGGCATCCCGAAAAACAAATTAAAAAAAATATTTGAGCCGTTTTATACCACCAAAACAGATGGGACAGGGCTTGGTTTGGCCGTCAGCTATGGTATTATCAAAAATCATCAAGGTACTGTAGATATTTTGAGCGAACTGGGTATTGGGACATTGATTACCCTTCAATTGCCAATAATCCGGTAAGTAAAAAGGACAGGCAGGAAAGGCAGGTGAATGATGAAAAGAAGAGTGCTGATTATCGACGATGAAAATATAATCTGCCAGGGCTGTAAAATGGTTTTAGGCGAAATAGGATATCTGTGTGATCATTCTCTATCAGGTGTTGCCGGACTTGAAACCGTTTTAAACAATCCTTACGATGTGCTTCTTATTGATATGAAACTTAAAGACATGGATGGCATGAAAATTTTAGAAACGGTTAAAAAAAACAAGCCGGAACTTTATGTCATTGTTATCACAGGATATTCAACAGTTGAAAATGCCGTCAAAGCCATGAAGCTGGGTGCCAATGACTATATATCAAAACCGTTTAGTGAGGATGATATTGCCATTGCCGTTCAAAATGCTTTCAAAGATTAATCTATTATAAAAACTTACGGAGTCAATAAATGAAAATACAAACAATAAACCCCAGCGGTCTTCAGGGATCTATAATGGTTGTTGGCGGCGGCATTTCAGGAATGCAGGCCTCTTTGGATCTTGCCAATTCAGGATTTTATGTTTACCTGGTTGAACGATCTCCCGCCATTGGGGGGAAAATGGCCCAGCTGGACAAGACCTTTCCAACCAATGACTGTGCCATGTGAATTATCTCTCCCAAACTGGTCGAGGTCGGCCGGCACTCAAACATTGAACTGCTCACACTTACGGAAATTTCAGGTGTTTCAGGATCCGAGGGGAATTTTAAGGTTTCCCTTGTAAAGCACCCCCGCTATGTAGACACCGATAAATGTCTGGCCTGCGGTCTTTGTGCAGAAAAATGCCCCAAAAAGGTTGAAGATGAATATAATGAGGGTCTTGGGAAAAGAAAGGCTATTTTTGTCCCTTATTCACAGGCTGTGCCGTTAAAATATGCCATTGATGACACCCAGTGTATCTATTTAAACAAAAAAAAATGCGGGGTTTGTGAAAAATTATGCCCGGCAGGTGCTATAAATTTTGAGGATACGAAAGAGGAGCTTTCACTTCATGTCGGTTCGATAATTCTTTCAACCGGATTCAATTCCTTTGATCCCTCAAAACTGGATAACCTTGGATTTAATCAGCATCCTGATATAGTGACGTCAATGGGGTTTGAACGGATACTTTCTGCCACCGGCCCCTCTGGAGGCCAGCTATGCCTGCCATCGGATAAAAAACAGACAATACATCCCCAAAAAATTGCCTGGCTGCAGTGTGTGGGATCCCGGGATGAAAACAAATGCAATAACGGCTATTGCTCTTCCGTATGCTGTATGTATGCTGTAAAACAGTCCATTATGGCCAAGGACCACACCAAAGACCCTTTAGACTGTGCCATATTTTACATGGACATGAGAACCCAGGGAAAAGATTTTGACAAATATGTGGACACGGCCGAAAAAAAAGGGGTGCGCTTCATACGATCCAAAGTCCACAGTGCGGTTCCCTGCATGGAAAAAAGCGGCATCTCGCTGATGTATGTGGATGAATCCGGCCATATTGAAAATGAAGTATTTGACATCGTTGTTCTGTCAACAGGTCTTGAAATAGGAAAAGCTTCTGTTGAGCTTGCAAAAATCATGGGTATCAAAACAGATCGTTATCATTTCATTAAAACTGACAGTTTCAACCCTGTATCGACCTCATCACCGGGCATATATGCCTGCGGCGTTTTAACAGGGCCCAAAGATATTCCCCAGTCTGTTATGGAAGCCAGTTCCGCAGCAGCAGCAGCAACTGAAAATATTGCCCTTGCAAGACATACAAAAACAAAAAAAATTACAATCCCCCAGGAACGTGACGCGACTAGAGAATTTCCTAAAATAGGTGTTTTTGTCTGCAACTGCGGCACAAATATCGGCGGGGTCATTGATGTTCCAGGCGTTGTTGAATATGCAAGAACACTTCCCGGAGTCATCTATGCCGAAGAAAACCTTTTTACCTGTTCACAGGATACCCAGGATAAAATGGCCGATGTGATAAAACAAAAAGGCTTAAACAAAGTTGTTGTCGCCGCCTGTTCTCCTAAAACCCATGAGGGTCTGTTCAGACAGACTCTTGTCAATGCTGGTCTGAACAAGCACCTCTTTGAAATGGCGAATATCCGGAACCAGGATTCATGGGTCCATTCCACGCAGCCTGAGCAGGCCACACAAAAAGCCAAAGACCTTGTACGAATGGCAGTGGCCAAAAGTTTTCTTTTAGCACCCCTGTTCGAAAGCCAGCTGCCGGTTACCCAGGCAGGTCTTGTGGTCGGCGGCGGTATTGCAGGAATGACCGCCGCACTTTCCCTTGCACGTCAGGGGTTCTTAGTCTCTCTTGTGGAAAAAAATCAAAATCTGGGCGGAAATGCAAGACTCCTTAACAGAACATATCTTGATGAAGATATCGGCTCATATGTAAAACAGCTGATACAGGATATTCAAAAAAATGACCTGATCAATCTCTTTTTAGGTTCAACCATAAAACAGGTTAGCGGGTTTGTGGGAAATTTTAAGACAACCATTGTAACAGGAGAATCTGAAAAACAAATTTCCCACGGGGTTGCCATTTTAGCTGTGGGTGCCAAAGAGTCAAAACCGGACGAATATCTGTATGGAAAGCACCCATCCGTTCTGACCCATCTTGACCTTGATGCCCTGCTTAAAAAAGGTACTCCCCGTATTAAAAAGGCTGGAAATATTCTTTTCATCCAATGTGTGGGATCCAGGAATGAGGCATATCCTTATTGCTCTAAAGTCTGCTGCACCCATTCCATAAAAAGCGCCATTGAAATTAAAAAAATAAATCCCGAGGCAAACATTTTCATTCTATACAGGGATATCAGGACCTATGGGAAACGGGAACTGATCTATAAACAGGCCCGCGACCTTGGCATTCTCTTTTTCCGGTATGACCCGGAAAACAAGCCTATTGTCACCCCATATGAGGGATATGTCTCCGCAGAATTTAATGACCCTATTTTAGAAAGAAGAGTGTCTGTTGATGCGGATATTCTCTGCCTTGCCTCGAGAATAGAAGCCAATAACAACAAAAAACTTTCCCAGGCATTCAAGGTTGCCTGTGACAGCGATGGATGGCTTTTGGAAGCCCACCAGAAACTGAGGCCTGTTGATTTTGCCACCGACGGAATTTTCCTGTGCGGAATGGCCCATTATCCAAAGCCGATTGATGAAAGTATTGCCCAGGCCAAGGCCGCTGCATCAAGGGCAATAACAACCCTGGCTAAAGATACCATAAGTGTCGGTGGTATCGTATCAAAAGTGAATGCCAGGCTTTGTTCAGGCTGTGAGGCCTGCATTGAAGTATGCCCTTACGGGGCCATTGCAATGGATATTAAAAACCATGTTGCCCTGATTAACAGCGCCCTATGCAAGGGATGCGGCGCGTGTGCCGCCACATGTCCTTCTGAAGCTTTAACACTTGACGGATTTAACAATGAACAGCTATACGCACAGATTAAAAGTGCAATGACCGTATAAATAAAAGAAGGAGCCTTCTCTTGAAAACAAATATATTTGAACCTAAAATAATTGCCTTTATGTGCAATTGGTGCACATACGGTGCTGCTGACCTGGCCGGTGTCTCACGACTTCAGTATCCCCCCAATATCATACCGGTCAGGGTCATGTGTTCAGCATCCATATCACCGCATCATATCCTCAGAGCGTTGCAGAGCAAAGCTGACGGTGTTCTGGTGGGCGGGTGACATATTGGAGACTGTCATTACCAGTCTGGTAATCATATGACCATCAAAAGAATTACGTTTATTCAGGAACTTTTAAAATTCATAGGGCTGGAAGGACGTCTCCATCTTGAATGGATATCTTCGGCGGAAGCCCAGAAATATGTACAGGTTGTTACGGATTTTACGGAAAAAATCAGGAAAATGGGACCCAATCCCCTACGAGCTGACAGTATTTTGGAAGGAGAAATTATATTATGAATATCATCCATCAGGTCGAGCAGCTCATTACACAGGACAAGGTTGATATTTTTTTAGGATATAAGGAGTTGGATGGCCATTTGATTCCCCACGGATTTACCCGGGACAATTTAGATGAACTAAAAGAACTTCAAACAGGTGAGAACCGTTACTCTCTTGAAAAAATAGCAACCCACCTGACGGAAAAACACCCGGATATTAGAATCGGAATCATCGCAAGAGATTGCAACCAGAGGTCGTTGAATCTTCTTTACACATGGAATCAGTTAAATCCTGACCAGATTGAAACGGTGAATGTCAATTGCTGCCCGTCACCGCTCAAACTCCATGGTGACTGTTCTTATCTGGAACCAAAACAGACCGGGGCCTTTAAAAAAGAACATGGGATTGATTTTAATATAGATCCTGACGTCCTTGTGGATTCCTATGATAATAACGAGCGATTTTCCAGATGGATGTACGAGTTCAGTAAATGCATAAAATGTTACGGGTGCAGAAATATATGCCCCGTATGTTTCTGTACGGAATGCAGCCTTGAACATGCAAGTCTTATCGAGCCAGGAACACTGCCAGCTGATATCCCTATTTTCCATCTGGTCCGGGCAATCCATATGGCCGGAAGATGTATCGACTGCGGATTATGTGAAGATGCCTGCCCCTCCCACATTCCATTGCGCCTTCTTTACAGGGAGGTCAATTAAATTGTATCAAGCGTCTTCGATTACAGGCCTGGAGATGGTATGGAGAAATCAGCGTTTACCATCATC
>Ga0164318_10005644_pt1 | contig 12100 bp, 9 predicted proteins | sample GuaBasSedimGuay9_FD_113734 | JGI IMG/M metagenome (GOLD analysis project Ga0164318, IMG submission 113734) | Subseafloor sediment microbial communities from Guaymas Basin, Gulf of California, Mexico - Guay9, Core 4571-4, 0-3 cm | ecosystem: Environmental > Aquatic > Marine > Hydrothermal vents >... | reverse complement strand
GATATAAAAACCCCATAGCACTACCTTGAAAGTGACGGCTCTGTTCAACCACATTTTATCCACCATCCCACTCCCGAATTTCAAGGCTGGTTTCTAACTCACCATTTTTGGAAAGGAGGAAACTCCTCCGTTTCTATTCGCGGCGGGACGATGGATAAAACGCTATTCGTTAAGATACATAGAGATTCTCGTTATTCTCTATTAAGGAAGAGATTTGAAAGAGGAGACAATTGATATCAATTTTTTAGGATGATTTATATGTTAACCCGGTTGGGGGTGAGGAGGTAGGTTAAGGATAGTATGCTGGACAATCAAAACAGTCTTGGCACCTACAGCATGACCAGCCATATTTTCTGATATAGAAGAATTGCATGAGCTGAACAGTTTTAAGTTCAAGATGTATGAGCCGGAATTGATTTCCCTTGCATAAGATAGCCAGAGTTTTTGCTGGGTGGTAGCCTTATTTTATTATTGTTTCCTGTTTTTGCATTCCTTGTTAAGAAAATCTGCAATTTCACTAATTTTAGCTCCTGGACGAAAGATGCCTTTGACCCCCATTTTACAAAGGGCTTCGTCATCTCCCTTCGGGATAATGCCTCCCACAAAAAGCACAACATCATTGAGTCCACGGTTTGACATCTCTTTGGAAAGCTGTTCTATAAGGACTAGATGTGCTCCAACCATGCTACTAACACCAACTGCATCCACACCCTCCTGAAGTGCTGCCCACGCAACGTTTTTAGCGGTTTGACGAATACCAGTGTATATTACCTCAAAACCTCTATCTCGAAGACCTGCACAAATTACACGAACCCCACGGTTATGACCGTCTAATCCCAATTTGGCGATGATAACTCTTATCTTATGATCTACAACCATACCAATAAGGCCTCATTATAAGCGCTCAAAGGTTTCTTCAAAGACTCCAAAAACCTCACGAAGAATATCAAATATCTCACCCAGAGTAGCATATTTCTCTACGCACTCAATTAAGGCAGGGATGGTGTTATCACTTGATTGTGCCACATCCTTCAAACGCCCTAAACATGCCTTTACTGCTTGATTATCCCTATTTTTTCGTAATTCTTTTAAACCTTTAAGGCGACTTTCGTAAAGGTCGGGGTCACTGGTGAAAGAATCAATATGAATTTCCTCTTCAGGGTCTTCAAAGCAATTTAAACCTATAATTAAACGACTCCCCTCATCTATCTCCTGCTGGTAACGAGAGGCTGCCTCGCGACTAAGCCGCTGATAATAGCCTTGGGAGATTGCGCTCTCAGCCCCACCTCTTTCCTCAATTTTTTCCATAATCTTATTGGCTTCCTCCTCAATTCGACTCGTCAAACCCTCTATAAAATATGATCCCCCTAATGGATCTGTCACATCAGCAACACCTGTCTCCTGTGCAATAATATGCTGAGTCATCAAGGCAACCTGGGCAGCCTTTCTGGTAGGAAGAGAAAGTACCTCATCCATCGCACTGCAACTCAGTGATTGACAACCACCGAGGATCGCTGCAAGCGCCTCTATCGTGACCCTCACAACATTCAGAATTGGCTGCTGTGCGGTCATTGTGTAGCCGGTGGTATACACACGAATAAAAGCCTGCTGGCTTTCTGGTTTTTTCGCCCCAAATTGATCCCGCATCATACGAGCCCACATACGTCGAAGAGCCCGATACTTCGCTATTTCTTCAAAAAGGTTCATTGGGACTGAAAGCTGGGCCTCCATCGAGGGTGCAAAAGAATCGATGTCAAGACCCCTTGAAAGGATAGCCTGGATGTAAGCCTTCGCATTGGCGAGGAGAAATGCCAACTCCATAGTTGCGGTCGCACCACCCTGACGCATATGTGAACCACAAACCACGATAGGCTTAAAATGAGGGTGATACCGAGTACAATACTCTACGGAATCTATGTTAAATCTGATCGATTCATTCGGAGGGAAAATATAGGTACCTCGCGCCACAAACTCCTTAAGAATATCATTTTGCAGAACAATCTTGAAATCCTTGGGATCAATACCTTGTTTCTTGCCTAGAATTAAAAACATAGCCAATATAGCGGGGCTGATTGCATTTGCTGTGGTAAAAATTTGCCTTGCCCTACTCAATGGTATGCCATTGAAAATCTCTTCCATATCTCGCAATGAGCTAATAGCAACACCCGCCTTACCTACCTCACCTAATGCCAACTCATGGTCACTATCTAAACCGAGTTGTGTGGGTAGGTCTAACGCTATAGCTAATCCTGTCTGTCCCTGCTCTAGCAAATACTTGAACCGTTGATTGGTATCCTTCGGGGCTCCAAAACCAGCATACTGCCCCATTATCCATGGTTCAGCGCGGAACATGGCAGGAAAAATCCCTCGCGTATAGGGAAATCGACCCGGTAAACCTAGATCCCTGTCCTCATCAAATCCGATACTGCCTAAATAATCAGATGTATAAACGTCATCAAGCGGAATTTCACTCTCGGTTTTAAATGCATTTCTCCGGCGCCCTCTTTTTTTATAGTCTCTTGCCAAATCGGTTCTCTTCCAATCTTCAATAATATCTCTCTGGATTTTACCCATTACTTTTCCTCCTGATGAAATTTTTTGGACAAAATTCCAAAAATTTCACTCGCTTGTCCATCGGATCCACGCAGTTTGGTAATGATTGTATCTATATCTCTTTTTCCTAGATAACCATCTGCCTCCTGTCTAAATTTCTCCACAGTCTCATTAATTGAAATCGGTAATTCTGGCTCACCCCTGGGTAACGGTTGGAAAGCAGTAAAAACCTCCCCATTTTTCAACTTTAAAGTTACCCTGGCACCTCTCTTTTCTGGATAAGCCCTAGTAATGTCTTCATCGATAAAAAGTTGAACTTTGTTGATAAGTCCTTTCACCTCGGAATTCTCCAGGTGTTTCACATCAAAGGCATCCCAATCAGCACGGCCCAAAACTGTTCGAACAGACAAAGCATAGGGTATATTAAAATAGGCATCACCACGAGATCTTACCTGATGAATTTCCGTCTCTACTGCCACACGATATGTCTCTACCGTAATAGAATCTATTTGTTGTGAATCTATATCATGTTTTTGTAATAACCGGTCCATCGCGTCTAGGGCAGGGTGTAGATGTCGGCAACCGGGATATAGCTTCAAGTAAGCATTTTCAATCATCCATCCATCACCGAAATAATGATAATCCTTAATATCATTTAGAGGGGTCTGGCCTAAATAGGCAGGCAAAAATCCTCTTTCAAGGACTGTTCTATCTCCGGAAAATCCCTCATTAGCCATAAGAGCGGCGATTAAACCAGCTCGAACTGCATGGGATACATGTAATGGCTGTGTGGTTTCTTCTTGAAAGGCATGCATTAAACCACAGCTTCCAGAGGTAGAGAGAGTCAAAGCGCCTGCCATCTTCTCTTTGTTAAGTTTTTTAAGAATTCCTGCAGCAGCAACTGCTCCAAATGGTGCACAGAGTCCTGTAGGGTGAAAACCCCTCTGTGTAAATGATGGATTTCCTAAAGATGCAATGCATATCATCGCTTCATAGCCCCCCACCATAGCCTGGATCAATTCAAACAAGGTGGCTTTTTGACCCATTGCCCAAAGTGCCGGAAAAACTCCTGCTGCTGGGTGACATGCTCCATATCTAGACCCATCTTCGTAAACAGAGGCATTAGTTTGATACGCAACAATTGAGCCAGCATCAATGGGCGAGAATTTCCTATTTGTACCTGGTATTGGTACCATACCTTGTCCAGATCCTATGGATTTCATTAGACACTCATATGATCCTACACGGATACCTACAATGAGTGCTGCTAAGGTATCGAGAAGATGTTGGGATGCACAAAAACAGAGATGATTGCCTTTCTGCACTGCCTCTTTTGCTGATAAAACCCTTTCAGTTATTATCTTTGCTAAATTCGGCATTTTTCCTCTAACTTTAACGATTTCTTCAATATGACAATTATTCTGCCTTTAAGCCTTAAAATATTACCAAAACGGTAAAACAAATCTTGAATTAACCACTAAAGAGTTTTTTTAACTCTCGTTGTAAGATCTTACCGTACGCATTCTTTGGGAGGCTTTCAAGGATATGGATTTTTTTGGGGGCCTTATAAGATGCTGTTTTGCTTTTACAAAATTCAATTAATTCTTGCTCGGAGATGTCTGTGCCCGATCTGAGAGTAACAGCAGCGGTCACCGCTTCGCCCCATTTAGGATCGGGAACCCCAAAAACACAGACTTCTGCTATAGCCTTATGTTGACCCAAAACTTCTTCTAACTCTCTCGGGTAGACATTCAATCCTCCTGTGATTATCTTGCCATGCTTCCTGTCCATCAAATAGAGGTAGCCATTATCATCCTGATAGCCCAAGTCGCCAGTATAAAGCCAACCGCCCTTCAATGCCTCTGCTGTTTGTGCTGGGCGGTTCCAATAGCCTTTCATCACTAAATCCGATTTCGTGATTACTTCACCAATTTCACCTGGAGCGCATTCCTCGCCTTTTTCATTTACCACTTTTATCTGTACACCTGGATACTCTTTTCCTACCGATGCGAGGCGTTTCTCACGTTCCGGATCATCACTGCTTATATGTTCATGTTTTGGAAGATGTGTTATGGTAATGATAGATTCGGCCTGTCCAAAGCTCTGATCCAAGATCGGACCAAATATGTTTACCGCTTCTTTTATTCGTTCAACTGGAGTTGGTGCCCCTGCATAGGTAATTGTCTTTAAAGAATTTAAATCATAATTTTTACGTTCGGGATGATCCATTAAGGCCAATAACATGGTAGGGACCGTTGAAATATCTGTAATCTTTTCCTTCGCTATGGTTTTAAAAATTTCTAACGGATCAAAGCTTTTATGTAAAACATTTAGTGCCCCTCTTAGTATAAATGGCAACACCCTTACTGCACCAGCGTGGCTTAGTGCTCCAACAGTCAGCAGTTTATCCTCTTCAGTGATCCAATATACATCGGACAACAGAAACTGAACACATGTTAATATGTTTCGATGGGTAATCATAATTCCTTTAGGCTCACCTGTTGTTCCTGAGGTGTACCATATATCACTTAAATCCTCTTCACTGACTTCAACAGGCGGCTCTTCGTTACTGCCAGAGGACAAAAGCTCATCATACAGCAGACCCGGACCTTCCCCTTGATGAATCTTCAGTTTCACTGCTGAGATACTGTCACATATTTCGTCTGCCATTTTTCCGAATTCAGGGCCATGTATAATAGCAGATGCCTGAGAATCCCTCATCATATTTGTTAACTCTGAGACACTGAGGCGATAATTTAACCGAACCCATACCAGACCTGCCTTATACAAGGCCAAATAGCACTCAAAATAGGCTAAAGAATTATAAAATAATAATCCAACTCGATCTCCCTTCTTTAGCCCTTGTGCCAACAGGGAGTTTGCCAGTTGATTGACCCTCTCATTTAGCTCCTTAAAGGTTAATCGCCTTCCGTCTACCACTAACCCCTCACGTCCCGGAAAGTTCCGAGCCGTTCTGGTAAGAATATATCCCACATTCATAGTTTTAACTCCTTGTAATAATCCTCTACAGTTAGTTACCTATTCTCGTATAAGTATATGAATTGCCACAGCCGCTGTTTCTCCAGCTACATTTCCTCCACCATTTTCAGCAAGTGCGAACTTTGGAATTGGTTTAACCTGGCGCTCCCCTGCTTCGCCACGAAGTTGCCAGGTTAGTTCTGTAATCTGTGCTAACCCTGTTGCCCCCGCAGGATGACCTTTCGAAGATAGGCCTCCAGAAGGATTGGCAGGAAGGCTTCCCCCTATCCGGGTTACGCCTTCATCAATCCAATGCCCTGATTCACCAGGCTTGCAAAACCCAAGCTGTTCATAAAGGAGCAATTCTATCGGAGCAACAGCATCATGCAATTCAGCAACATTCACATCCTTTGGGCTGATTCCCGCCTTGTTGTATGCCTCTCTTGACGTTCGCTCAACAATACCCTTATCCCCTATTTTGGATATTCTGGCGGTCTGTAAAACCGTTGAGGCAATCCGCACTGCTGGTTGGTTCAAGCGTGAGAGAACCTCTTCGCTTCCTAGTATGACCGCAGCTGCGCCATCGCCCATCGGGCATGTCATGAGCAGGGTTATTGGATCGGCAATCATTCTGGATCCCAGGACTTCATCGACACTTACACGGTTGCGATACTGGGCATAGGGATTTAATGCACCATGGTCATGATTTTTTACCGCAACTTTCGCAATCTGCTCCTTTGTTAATCCATATTTTTCCATATGATTGCGTACCCTCATTGAATATATGCCAGCGAACAACATTCCCATCCGACCTTCGATGTCTAGATCTGACGAAGTAGACAAGGCATGCAAACTTTTATTTAGGTCTCCACAAAATAACTTCTCTGCACCAAGGGCGAGTGCAATATCAACTTGCCCTGAAGCAACGGCTAAATGAGCCAAATAAAAGGCTGAAGAACCTGATGCACAGGCATTTTCAATATTAAAAATAGGTATGCCCATGAGTCCAATTTCTCGAAATACAGTTTGCCCACGTATAGATTCCTGACCAGTTATTAATCCAGCGTATGCATTTGCAAAAAAAGCCATTTCAATCTCCTTTGCTCTAATCCCCGAATCATGAATCGCATTCCACGCTGCTTCAAAGCTGAAATCCTTCAGGGACCTTTCAATATATTTCCCAAACTTAGTCATACCGACGCCTAACACATAAACAGGCCTCATCTTTAATCCTCCTCGAAAATTGGACGAAAACGATAACCCAAATGTTCTCTTCCTTCTTTATCCTCTCCGATCATTACGATTACTAACTTTGCGAAGAGTCCTTTCTTTAATTTGCTTCCATCTCCATATTTAACAAGTAATGTAAATAACCTTACTCGTTCTGGGAGATCAATGTAAGCCTGTACATGTGGAACCTCATAACCAGGGGGAGCAACCTGTGCGATTGAGAAACTGAAAATCTTTCCATTATTGTTTAAGATCTTTTTTTTCATTGGTTGGCTGTCATCTAAACAATCTGGACATATTTTTACTGCAGGAAAAAAGATCCGCTTACATAAAGGACATTCTGAACTTATTAAGCGAATTTCACCTCGATCCTCGCCTAAGGTATTCGGAACCTCTGGAACCCATTTTTTCATATTAACCTTTCTTTGAATGCTCATTAGGGTTAATGTGTCAGGACAATTTCTGTTATATTGTTTTCTCTTGTAATTTTAAGTACTGCAAGAAACCTGATTTCCAAAAAATAATGAATAACGCTAAAATTGTTAATCCTAAAATATCAGCGATCCAATGAGGGTATAAGAGCAAGAAACCAGAGATGAAAGTGGGTAATCGAAGGAAACCTGATAGGGTTCCATAGAGATATAGATATCCCTCTAGGGCAGCGGCAAGGAGCACACACCCAATAATCGCTGTTGTAACAGCCAACAATACTTCATGAAATGATCCATTTAATATCATAGAAGTGTTTAAAACAAAAAGAAAAGGCAAAATATATTTAGCTGATCCCAATCGCATTGAAAGAAATGCTGTTTTCATGTTATCTGCACCTGCAATCGCTGCAGCAGTAATGGCTCCCAGCGCAACTGGTGGTGTTATATAAGAGATAACTCCCCAATAAAGTACAAATAGGTGCGATGCCATCGGGTCCAATCCCGCTTGAGTCAATGCGGGAACAAGCACAATAGCCAGGAATACATAGCAGGCCGTGACTGTCATGCCTATACCTAAAATAAAACTCGTAAGGGCACCAAGAATGAGTAGGGGGATCAACCGGCCATGGGCGGCTAAAACCAATTCCCTCGAGAAGGCGTTAGCTACTCCGGTTCCGGAAAGAGCACCTAAGATTAAGCCAATTCCGGCAAGGATCGCGGCAATTTGTCCTAAAAGTTTTCCCGTTTCAACCAAAAAACCAACAAATTTTTTCCACGAATAGCGCGTTTTCTTTCCTATCATTGCGAAAGAAAATAAAAATATCATAGTATAGAAGGGTGCCTGAGCCTCTATTCGCATATATACCAATATATAAATTAGAATAATAAGAGCACCGATATAAAACCATCCCATTTTCAATGTATCCAAAAGTTTTGGAATTTCCTTCTTCGACAAACCACCTATCCGTACTCGGGCAGCATGACTATCTATCTGCAAAATAAGAGTCAAATAATAAAGGCTTGCTGGGAAAAATGCTGCATAAATAACATTTGCGTAAGAAGTGTTCAAAAAGGAAGCAATCAAAAATCCTGCTGCTCCCATTATGGGTGGCATGATAGTCCCTCCAGTTGAAGCACAAGCCTCGATTGCTGCTGCATATGTTGGGCTATATCCAGTCCTCTTCATTGCAGGAATCGTCATTGAACCTGTAGTTACGACATTGGCAATAACGCTCCCACTAAGGCTGGCCATAAAGGCACTTGATAACACTGAGACCTTCGCAGCGCCACCCCTTGTATGGCCTAGCAAAGACAAGGCAAAATTCATGAAAAATTCTCCGCCTCCAGAAGAAACAAGTGCCACCCCAAAGATCATAAAACCAACCAATAAGTTGCCGAGAACTCTCGTTGTGATACCAAGTATACTTTCTACTCCCATGGAGTGATAACGTATAGCCTCTAACAAAGAAAATGAATTCCCCCAAAGAAGACCGGGCATATGTCCAGCAAAAAGCGGGTAAAGAGAAAAACCAAGACATATAATGAAAAGGCTGGTACCGGCTGCACGTCTTACTCCCTCCAAAGCCAATAACCAAAGAACTGCCCCGGCTAAGGTTGGCATAAACGGTGCGTCGTATTCCCATCCCTTGATCAATATGTTATAGGCATTTAGACCTAAATAAATAGTGACTAAAATGCAAATGATAAACAACATCCAATCATACCATGGTAGTCGATTATTATCCCTTTTACGCCCTGGGAATATTAAAAAGCTTATCGATAAATAGCATGTCAGGATGTAATAGAAATAAGCGTTAGCAACAGGCATAAACCCGGCAATCTTCAAAAGAAATATCTGATTAATGCATATAATGATACCAAGAGCGGACATAATGGCACTTAATATGTATGAAGCACCTTTCAACCTTGTCTCTTGTTCAGCCTCTTTTTTATAACTATCGTTACTTATCGACATAAAAGCAATCCTCTCCAAAGATGACAGGGATTATAAGGGAATCCATTTTACCTCTTATAACCCTGTCATCATCACTTCAAAAGAATTAAATAATTCTTTTGAAGTAACCCTGCGTATTATCTCAACACAGCCATTGTCAGGCATTATCTTTTAATCTGCCAGGGCCCGTGCCCTCTGTTCTAACCAAAACTTGGGAAAATGCTTCGACTTCATTTTTTTCGCTTCTGCCTCACTCACTGCCTTTTCCCATGCTTTTCGCACCTTCTTCATGTGTCTCAAACGAGCGTTGTTCCATGTATCATATTTAGCTTTCCATACGCCTTTTTCCTTTAAATAACGTATAGCGCCCTCATGAAAAGGAGCATCTGCTGGAGGTACACCAGCCATTTCTATTCTCCAGTCAGGCATAACTGGAAACGAATCCTTATATATTGAGAAAGTCTCATCTATAGCTTTTATATAATTATATACCCAATCAGGATCGGCATCTGCATATACTGTGATCATGGGATAGCGAACATGAGCGATCCAAACGGGATTTTCTTTGGAGACACCAGGTCCCCTTGTTTCTTGGGAAGGAAACATAAAAGGCGCTATTTTTTGAGCTCTTTTCCATCCCTCCTTATCATCTGGTGGGAATTCTATCACCTGAAAACCCTTGGGTGTGCTAGCAAGCTCATATATGATAGGTGCCGTTAATGTGCCAGTGGCAATATCCGTTTTACCTTCAATCAAAGCCCGGAGGTTAGCGGCATAACTGGGAAATTCAACTTTCACTACATCGTCCCACGTTAAGCCTGCAAAAGCAAGCTGCGCCTCTGCTTTAACATACATACTGGGATTTCCTACAATCCAAGAAACCCTTTTGCCTTTCATATCTTTCGGGGTTTTTATGCCAGACACCTTTGTCGTGAGCATAGAGGTGCTTGATGGGTGGGCTAGTATGACCCTCAGATCCTGTGGACCCCACTCCCGTGCGGAGAAATCAAACAGGCCTTCGGTAGCAAAGTAAACCTCATTGGCCAAATATCCACACTGTACTCTTTTGGTCGCAAGTGGCAGTAATCTTCCTATTCCCGTACCTGAAGGTAATAGCCTAACCTTTGTCCCAAAATTTTTTAAAAAGGCATCAGCTATTGCTGAGGCCTGTACATATCCAGATGAACCTACATCATAACAAGTCCAGATCATTGTTTTAGGCAAAGAAGCAGACTTTTTTGCTTCGGCTAAAATACTAAAGCCAAAAATTATCAATCCAAAGATCAAGGCGAAACTAATTGCATATCGCTTTAAAATAGATTGTCTCATTTCATTTTCCTCCTTTTTTCCTTACGTTTTTGTTCTACTCAATCAAGCCCCTCAAATATTCCACTCAATTTAAAGAAACATTATCATCACCCCCCTTCCTGAAGCTGAATTAAAAAATCCCTAATCGGAAGTAACTCACACTGTTCTCTCACTAAACTTGTCTAACTATCTATAACATGAGTTTTTCCATCTTTTTCAAAAACTTCCTTTTCCTTAGGATAAGATTCTCACCTTAAGATTATCTTAATGCCTCACTTGCAATCACCAAACGCTGTACTTCAGATGTCCCCTCGGTAATAGTAAAGAGACGCCCATCTCGCCAATATCTTTGAATTGGATATTCCATCATATATCCGTAACCGCCGTGGATTTGCATCGAATCCGAGAGTATCTTCTGTAGCGTCTCCGCGCAGAATAGTTTTACCATGGAGGATTCTTTCCGTACCTTTTTTCCTTGGTCGTACATCCATGCTACACGGTAGGTATAGGTACGCATAATATCTATATTCATGGCCATCTCTGCCAGTTTGAATCGGGTAGCCTGGAATTTGATAATAGGTTTTCCAAATTGAACCCGTTCCTTGGCATACTGCACAGTGAGATCATAAGCTGCCTGTGCAGTGCCTGTGCAGCGACTTCCATAGGTGATGCGTCCTTGTATAAGCGTATCTGCAATCATATCAAAGCCACCGCCCTCTTTTTCACCGATCATGTTTTTGGCCGGAACCCTGCAATCTTCAAAGACTAGTTCACCGGTTTCAATAGATCGGTTCCCCACCTTATCCAGCTTCCGAGAGACAGAAAATCCAGGTGTACCTTTCTCCACAATAAAGAGGTTAATTCCCTCACCTCGTTTTGTCGGATCGGTGTAGGCAGCCACTGTTGCAAAGTCGCAGATAGGGCCATTAGTAATAAATATTTTTGTTCCGTTAAGAATATAATCATTGCCATCCCTATGAGCCCGTGTCTTTATCGAGGCAGCGTCTGAGCCGGAATCGGGCTCAGTAAGGGCAAATGCAGCGATCTTCTCCCCCTTAATTGCAGGAACAAGAAAATCTTGCATTTGTTCCTCCGAGCCAAAGTGATAGATGGGCTGGGTGCTTAAGCCGCCCTGAACCATAAGAGACGCGGCAATCCCCGCATTTACCTTATTGAGCTCCTCTGCCATGATACAATCCATAATCTTATCACCGCCACCTCCTCCTAGTTCTACAGGGTACCGAGGGCATAAGAATCCGAGTGCACCCATTTTTTTGAAAAGCTGTTTTGGGAAGACATTTGTCTCCTCAGCTTCATCAACTAAAGGAGCGATTTCTCTTTCAGCAAAGTCTCTGATGGCATCCTGGAATATGTGGTGTTCTTCTGTGAGTTCAAAGTCCATGGTTGATCGCTCTCCTTGATTATTTTCTATTACCCGGTAAAAGACTATCTCTGGGGTAATATTGGCCTATTTATATTTCCTCCATATTTTCCTTATAAGATACGTCTTTCAACTACAGCAGCTATCCCAAGCCCGCCCCCGCCGCAAATGGTCTCCAATCCATACCTGGAACCTCGCCTTTTCATCTCATGCAGTAAGGTGACCAACCTCATGGCACCGGTAGCAGCGATGGGATGACCAAGG
>Ga0164318_10005643_pt1 | contig 12101 bp, 11 predicted proteins | sample GuaBasSedimGuay9_FD_113734 | JGI IMG/M metagenome (GOLD analysis project Ga0164318, IMG submission 113734) | Subseafloor sediment microbial communities from Guaymas Basin, Gulf of California, Mexico - Guay9, Core 4571-4, 0-3 cm | ecosystem: Environmental > Aquatic > Marine > Hydrothermal vents... | reverse complement strand
CGAGGGCGGCAACCAGGTCCGCTGCCAGCGTCCGTGTTCGTCTTCCAGGCCTTCCAGGCCAGGATGGGCACGCATCAGGTCGGAGACGACCAGCTGGTTTTCCTCCTCCTGGAGCGAGCATGTAGCGTACAGCAACACGCCGCCCGGGGCCAGCAATTCCACCGCCCTGTGCGCCAACTCGCGCAGCACACCGGCCTTGGCGGGAATGACGGACGGCTTCAGTCGCCAGCGGGCCTCCGGGTGCCTGCGCAGCACTCCGGTACCGCTGCAGGGACCGTCCAGAAGCACGGCGCCACAGGACCCCGGCGCCAGCGGCGCCCGCAACCCGTCACCGCGCAGCAGCACGGCGGGCGTGCCGGTCCTGACCATGGTCGCAGCCAGCAGACCCATGCGAGCAGCATCCGGCTCCATGGCGACCAGCAGACGCGTCCGCCCCGCCCTTTCGCCCAGGTTGACCGTCTTGCCGCCGGGGGCGGCGCACAGATCGACGAACGGAGCCCCCGCCGGCGCGACCGCCAGTCCTTCCCCGAGCCAGCGCGTGGCCTCCTGGACACTGGCGTCCTGCACGATGACCTGCCGGTGGCTGTCCAGGAGCTCCCGGATCACCCGGCGGTCCGGCCGCCCGTGCACGCGCAGGCACCCCGGCACGTCCAGGGCCTGGGCCTCGTAGCCGGCAGAGGCGAACCAGGTCTCGATCCCCGGCACCGCATCGGGATCCGGCACATGCAGGTCCAGGGGAACGGGCAGATTGTTGAAGGCCAGCAGCTGTTCGGTGGGCCGATCGCCGTAGGTGTCATGCCAGGAATCCACAAGCCAGCGCGGATGGGAATGCCAGGCGGCCAGAAAAGCCCGCCGATCCCGTTCCAGGGGGGCGAACAGCGCACGCAACCCAACCCGGGACCCGGACCCGGATTCCTCCCGGCTGGTCGTCTGCAGCCGCCGCTGGACATTGCGCAACAGACCGTTGACGAACGCGACGCGCCGTCTGTCCACATTGCGTCGGCACAGTTCCACGGTCTGGTCGATGGCCGCGAAATCAGGCACGCCGTCCATGCCCAGCAGCTGGTGCAGGCCAAGCCGCAACAGGCACACCAGGGCACGATCCCGGGGAGGTCTGCGCGTGGAGAAGAATTCGATCAGGTAGTCGTATCTGCCCTGCCACTGCAGGGTGCCGCGGACCAGCCCGGTGAGGAAATTCCTGTCGCGCGTGTCCGGAAACTCCGGTCGGGCGCCGTCGAGAAGGCTGTCCAGATCCCCGCGATCCGCCACGGCAACCAGGATTTCCCAGGCCCGCTGCCGTACGGGATCGACCTTCATGAGCAGAGCAACATGCCGCAGGACAGGGAGAACCCGCGCAGGAATTCCTCCACCGGCAAGGCCTTGCGGCCGGGAACCTGGAGTCCCGTCAGGTTCAGGATTCCCTCGCCGCAGGCAACCGCGACACCGGCAGGGCCCACACTCAGCACGGTACCCGGCTGCTTGTCGGATACGAGGTACGATTGCGGCCGCGCGCTGGTGATCTTCAGGATGGTCTCACCCAGGTAGGTGGTCGCCCCCGGCCAGGGGTTGAGGGCCCGGATCTGGTTGTGGACAGTCACCACATCGCGATCCCACCGCACCGCGGACAGGGTCCTGGTCAGCTTGGGAGCGTAGACCGCCCCCTCCTCTCCCTGGGGCAGGGGTTCGACCTGTCCGTTGGCCAGCCCGCGGAGGGTGTGGATCAGCAGATCCGCGCCCTGGCCGGCGAGGTTGTCCAGCAATTCCCCAGCGGAATCCTCCGGCCCGATGGGTACGGCCCGCTGGGCCAGGATGGGACCGGTGTCCACACCCTTGTCCATGCGCATGATGGTCACGCCGCTCCAGGAATCCCCGTGCAGGATGGCGTATTGGACCGGCGAGACACCCCGCCAACGGGGCAGCAGGCTGGCATGGACGTTGATGCACCCCAAAGGGGGACCCGAGAGCAGGGGTTCCCGCAGGATATGTCCGAACGCCACCACGACCACCGCGTCGGGTTCGGTATCGAGGACGGCCTTGGTGACGGCCTTGCGCTGGCCGGGGCCGAATTCCATGACCGGGAGGTTGTGCCTGGCCGCAGCCTGCTTGACGGCCGTCGGCAGGAGTTTGCGGCCGCGGCCGGCCGGGCGGTCGGGCTGGGTGACGACCAGGGGGATGTTGAAGCGCGCCTCGATGAGCGCCTCCAGGGCGGGGACGGCGAAATCCGGCGATCCCATGAACACGGTCTTCATCTGCAGTCCGCCTCCCGTTTCCACAACCTGCCCAGACGTATGGCCCCCAGCCGCGGTGCGGCGGCCAGCTTGCGCCATGGGGAAAGATGGTCGATGAAGAGACGTCCGTCGAGATGATCGACCTCATGCTGGACGATCCTGGCCACCAGGTCCTCGTCGCGCAGGGTCCGTTCCCTGCCCTGCCGGTCGAAATAACCCACGGCCACCCCTCGTGGCCGTTTCACCGGCAGGTACAGACCGGGAAACGACAGGCATCCTTCCTCGAAAAACCGCTCTTCCCCGAAGAGACCGGTGATGACGGGGTTGACCAGTTCCAGACGCACCGGCCGGCGTCGGGAACGGTGGTCCCGGACCACCAGGGCCCGGCGCAGGATCCCTATCTGGGGAGCCGCCAGCCCCACCCCGTCGCCGGTTTCCAGGGTCCCCCACAGGGCATCGAGAACCTCCGCGGCCTCGGCGCCCCCCGGTTCGAGCGGGTCGCACACTTCCCGCAGGCACCTGTTCCCGAACCGCAGCACCGGTCCGGATGCAGGCAACCTATTCCTCCCCCGCCATGACGCCGCCGATGGCGGATTTGCTGATCTGCACCTTGACGCCCTCGGCGATGGTCGCGACCACGTGGTCGGCCTTGACATCCTTGACCGTGGCGTAGAGACCGCCGTTGGTCACGATCTTGTCGCCACGCTTGAGGGCTTCGATCATTGCCTTGCGCTGGTCCTGCTGCTTCTTCTGGGGCCTGATGATCATGAACCAGAAGACCGCGAAGATCAGGATGATGGGTAGAAAGGTGAACAGGGGATTCCCGCCTTGGGCCGATCCCTGCTGATTGGAAGCCATGGCCACGAAGGACATCAAAGTCATGGTGGACTCCTTGGTCTGGATACCGGGGCGCCGCTTCGGCCCCGCAATGGGTATTGCTAGTCCGGTTCAACGGGAAACATGCACATCTTAGCCGTCCGGGTCAACTTCCGGTCCCCCGCCCCCGGGGCGGCGCCGTCCGGCCACCTCCTCGAGCCGGGCCCTCTCCCCTTCCCGCCACCGAGTGGTCACCCGGCGGGCGTGAGAGGGGAAACACCCGGCGCTGATCGCCTCCCTGATACCGGCCATCAGGTCCTGGTAGAAATGGAGGTTATGGATGGTGGCCAGGGTGGGGCCCAGCATCTCGCGCGCCTGGAACAGGTGCCGCAGGTACGCCCGGCTGTGACGGCGGCAGACGGGGCAGTCGCAATCGGGATCCAGGGGGCCCGTGTCCTCGGCGTAGGCCATGTTCTTGACCACCAGGCGTCCGTCGCGCGTCAGGACGGTGCCGGTGCGGGCCATGCGGGTAGGCAGCACGCAGTCGAACATGTCCACCCCCGCCCGGACCCCGGCGATGATGTCGTCGGGAAATCCCACTCCCATCAGATACCGCGGCTTCGGATCCGGGAGCAATCCCGCCGACAGCTCCGTGATCTCGTACATGGCCTCCGTGGGCTCGCCCACCGAAAGACCGCCGATGGCGTACCCCGGCAGATCCAGTTCGACGATCTGCTCGGCGCTCAGCCTGCGCAGGGATTCGTCCACGCCACCCTGCATGATGCCGAACAGGACCCGCTGCCACCCATCGCGCTCCAGCCGGCCCGGCAGGATTTCGCGGCAACGCTTCAACCACGCGGTGGTCCGGCTCACGGCCTCGGCCACGGCGCCATGCTCGGCGCCATAGCTGGCGCACTGGTCGAAGGCCATGACGATGTCCGCCCCCAGATCCAGCTGGATCCTCATGCTCAACTCCGGGGTGAAGTGGTGGCGGCTGCCGTCCAGGTGTGAGCGGAAGGTCACCCCGTCGTCATCGATGCGGTTGAGCTGGGCGAGGGAGAAGACCTGGAAGCCCGCGCTGTCGGTGAGCAGGGCCCCGTCCCAACCCTCGAAGCGGTGCAGACCGCCCAGCCTGCCGACCAGCTCGTGTCCCGGTCGCAGGTACAGATGGTAGGTGTTGCCCAGGATCAGGCGGGAGCCGCTGGCCCAGACCTGCTCGAAGGTCACGGCCTTGACCGAACCGACCGTCCCCACGGGCATGAACACCGGGGTGGGGATCTCGCCGTGTCCGGTTTTCAGCAGTCCCCGCCGCGCCGCGGTGACAGGACAGCGCTCCTCGACGGAAAAAGAGAACGGCTGCTCCAGGGCCCGTTCAACACCCATGGGGCACCACGCCTTTCTTGAGGACCAGCATGCAGTCCCCGTAGCTGTAGAACCGCATCCGGCGCCGCACGGCCTCCCCGTACACGGGCCGCCAGTCGGCCGGCTGCAGCAGCGAGGCCACCAGCATCAGCAGGGACGAGCCGGGCAGGTGGAAATTCGTCAGCAGACCGTCGGCGGCCGTGACGTGTTCCGGAGGCATGATGAACAGCCGGGTCGCTCCTTCTACCTCCCAGCCGGCATCCCTGCGCCGGGCTCGTCCGGTGAACAGCGGCTCGGAACCGGGTGCAGGCTCGAAGACGATCTCCTGCTCCTGCACCTTCTCGAGCCCCAGGCGCGCCACCGTCTCGAGCACACGCAGAGAGGTGGTGCCTACGGCGATGACCCTTCCGCCGCGGGACCTGACCTCCCGCATGCGTCCCCACAGGGGGGCCGGGAAGGTGAAGCGTTCGGCGTGCAGGCGGCGGCGCCTGATCTGGTCCGGATCCGGGGGACGAAAAGTCCCCGGACCGACGTGCAACCGCACCCGGGCCACCTCCACCCCCCGCTTTTCGAGGGCGGCCAGGACCTCCTCGTCGAAATGAAGACCGGCGGTTGGAGCGGCCACGGACGCGCCTCCGGCGGGGTCTTCGCGGGCGTAAACCGTCTGATACCGATGTCGATCGACGCGGGCGAGTTCCAGATGTTCCGGAAGCATGAAATCCCGCTTGATGTATGGAGGAAGGGGCATGATCCCCCAGCGCAGGGCCAGTTCATCGGGGTCTTCCCCACCCTGCACCGTGACCTGGCCGCCTCCCAGGTTGGCGGTCACTTCCAGTTCCCGTCCTGCGGCGGGTTCCTTGTCTCCCCTGTCCGGCGGGGCCATGATCTCCAGTCGGGTCCCGGGGTGCAGCCTGCGCGCCGGGCGGGCCATGGCCAGCCAGGTCCGAGGCCGGGCCACGGGTTCCACCAGCAGCAGTTCGACCTGCCCCCCCGTGTCCGGCCGCCGGGTGAGCAGGCGGGCAGGCAACACCCGGCTGTCGTTGAGCACCAGCAGATCGCCAGGGTTCAGCAGCCCGGGCAGGACAGTGAACGGTTCCTCGCCCCGGACCCCGCCCTTGTCCTCGACCACGAGCATACGCGATGCGGTCCGCTCCGCAGATGGCTCCTGGGCGATCAGTTCGGGCGGCAGTTCGAAGACGAAGGGTGCAGGAGATCGGCTCATATCGGAAGTCACAACAGGGAGCCCTGCTCATCGCCGGGTGAGGGGGGATCGAGCTCGAGATGTCGCCAGGCCGAGGCGGTCACTTCGCGCCCGCGAGGCGTGCGCTTGAGCAGACCGACCTGGATCAGGAACGGTTCGATCACATCCTCGAGGGTGTCCTGTTCCTCGCCGAGGGAAACCGCCAGGTTCTGGATGCCCACGGGGCCTCCCCCGAAATGCTCCATCATCAGTTTCAGGTAGCGGCGGTCCAGGTTCTCCAGGCCGAGCCGGTCGACTCCCAGCCTTGTAAGACCCTCGTCGGCGACCCTGCTGGTGATGGTCGAGTCGCCGGCCACCTGGGCGAAATCGCGTACCCGCCGCAACAACCGGTTGGCGGCCCGCGGGGTGCCGCGACTGCGTCTGGCGATCTCCCGGGCGCCGTCCTCATCGATGCCGATGCCCAGGATCCTCGCGCTGCGCGTGATGATGACCGCCAGGTCGGCCGGCGGATAGAAATCGAGGTGGCAGACGATGCCGAAGCGGCTGCGCAGGGCCGAGGTGATCAACCCCGCGCGGGTGGTGGCCCCGATCAGGGTGAACGGCTCGAGCTGCAGGTTGAAGTGTCGTGCGTTGGGGCCCTTGTCGATGATCAGCTCGATGCGCCAATGCTCCATGGCGGGATAGAGATGCTCCTCCAGGACCCGGCTGAGGCGGTGGATCTCGTCCACGAAGATGGCGCGCCGGTCGGCCTGCTCGCTCAACAGGGCGATGAGCTCGGCGGGGCTGCTGAAGGCCGGACCGCTGGTGAGCCGGATCTCCAGCCCCATCTCCGCCGCCAGGATCTGGGCCAGCGTGGTCTTGCCCAGCCCCGGGGGCCCGTGCAGGAGAACGTGGTCCAGGACCTCGCCCCGTTGCCGTGCGGCCTTGATGAAGATCCTCAGGTTGTCCTTGAGCTCCTCCTGACCGATGAACTCGTCCAGGCTGCGGGGCCGCAGGGACGTGTCGGCAAGCCTGTCCTCCGCCTGCTCGGCCGCGGTCGTCAACCTGTCGTCCTGATTCATCGCATCCCCCTCAGATGAACCGCAGGGCGGCCCGGACCCAGCCTTCGACATCACCGGCGAGTTCCGGTTCCTCGGATCGGGCCCGGCGCAGGGCGTTCTCCGCCAGGGCACGCGGCAACCCCATGGCCGCCAGGACGGCCAGGCCCTCGGACAGGGGACCCGAACCGGCGTCGGGGTCCCCGTCCGCCGCGGGAAGGTCGGGCACGCGGCGGCCCAGTTCGACCACCAGGCGGGCCGCGCTCTTCTTGCCGATGCCCGGCAGACCTGCCAGCGCCTTCTCGTCCCCGGAGCCGAGGTAACGCGCGATCTCGGCCGCCGGAGCCCGCGACAGCATGCTCATGGCCACCTTGGGTCCGATGCCCGAAACCGAGATCAGCAGGCGGAACATCTCCCGCTCACCGGGATCGATGAAACCGAACAGTGACCAACCGTCCTCCCGCACCGACAGGTGCGTCCACAGGCGCACGTCCTGGCCCGGCGGCGGCAGGAGCTCGGCGGTCAACGCCGAAAGCTGGACCTGCAGACCGATCCCGCCGACCTGGACGACGGCCTCGGTCCCGGCGGTCAACAACCTTCCCTCCAGAAACGAGATCATTTCCTCTCCCTGCCGGCGGCAGCCGGCGTCTCAACCGGAAAAGGTCCGCCGGCGTCCCGCGAAAGCCAGCGCCGCGGCCAGGGCATCGCTCTGATCGAGAGGCGGTTCGTCCTTCAGGCCCAGCATCCGCATGACCATGAACCTCACCTGTTCCTTGGCGGCGGCGCCGTTCCCGGTCAGGGCCTGCTTGATGTCCCGGGGCGCGTACTCGTGCACGGGCAACCCCGCCCCCGCCCCTGCAAGCATCAGCACACCGCGGGCGTGCCCGAGGATCAGGGAACTGCGTGCGTTCTTGGCGTTGAACAGGTCCTCGATGACCATGGCATGAGGATCGTGCTCCCGGATCACGAGTGTCAAGCCCTCGAACATGGCCAGCAGCCTCTCCGGCAGGGGCAGTTTCGTCCCCGGACGGATCACACCACCGGCCACCATACGCAGGACCGGCCCGGTGTCGATGACCCCGTAGCCGGTCGCGTGGGAACCCGGATCGACGCCGAGGACGATCATGGTCGCCCTGCCGGCACCGGCGATGCCGACGGGAACCTCATCATCCCAGCTGTTCCTCTATCTCGGCCAGCAGGTCGTCGTCCATGTCGAAATTCGCCGACACGTTGGAAACGTCGTCCAGGTCGTCCATCAGGTTGATCAGCTTCATGAGCGACATGGCGTCCTTCTTCTCGACCTTGACCGTCATGTTGGGAATATAGTTCAGCTCGGCCGACTGTACCGGCAGTCCGGCCTCGGTCAACGCCGTATTGACCGTATTGAGGTCCTCCATGGCCGTGGTCACGACGATGATGCCGTCCTCTTCCTCGACATCCTCGGCACCGGCCTCGATGGCAGCCTCCATGGCAGCCTCAAGGTCGCAGCGCTCTCCGTCGAGCCGGATCACGCCCTTGCGGTCGAAGATGTAGCTGACACAGCCGTTGGCGCCCAGGTTGCCGCCGTACTTGGTGAAGGCGTGTCTGACCTCGGCCGTGGTGCGGTTCTTGTTGTCCGTCTGGCACTCCACCAGGATCGCCACTCCACCGGGCCCGTAGCCCTCGTAGTTCACTTCCTCGATGATGATGCCGCCGCCCTCGCCCGTACCCCGCTTGATGGCCTTCTCGATGGTGTCGTTGGGCATGTTCGAACCGCGGGCGGTCGTCACCGCCGACCGCAGCCGGGGGTTGGCCTCGATGTCCCCGCCCCCCTCACGGGCGGCGATGGTCAATTCCCTGATCAGGCGCGTGAACACCTTGGCCCGCTTGGCGTCCTGGGCGCCCTTGCGGTGCTTGATGTTGGCCCATTTCGAATGTCCGGACATTGCGGCCCTCCTCTAGTCCTCGGCCGTCTGCGATTTCTTGTACTCCTCGATCAACCGCTTCTGCACATCCCCCGGAACCTCGGCGTAATGCGAGAACTCCATGGTGAAGGTACCGGTGCCCTGGGTCAGGGAGCGCAGGGAAGTCGCGTACTGGTACAGCTCGTCCTCGGGCACGTTGGCCGTGACTACCTGGTAGGGTCCGTCGGAATCGCTGCCCTGGATGGCGCCGCGCCGGGTGGAGATGTCGCCCATCACATCGCCCATATAGGCCTGGGGCACGACGATCCTGACCTTCATGATCGGCTCGAGGATCACCGGACGCAACTTGTCGGCCTCCTCCTCGATGGCAGCCTTGAGCGCCTTGCGCGTGGCTGCCTTGAAGGCCGCCTCGCTGGAATCGACATTGTGATAGGAGCCGAAGAAGAGAGTCACCTTGACGTCGACCATCTCATAACCGGCGATCAGCCCCTCGGCCAAGGTCTCGCGCGCGCCCTTTTCGACGGCGGGGATGAACTTGTTGGGCACTACGCCGCCCACGATGGCATCCACGAACTCGAAGCCCTCGCCCCGCGGCAAGGGTTCGAGACGCAGGTGCACGTCGCCGAACTGGCCGCGGCCCCCGGTCTGCTTCTTGTGCCGGCCCTGCTTCTCGGCCGTGCCCCTGATGGTTTCCTTGAAGTTGATGCGCGGCCGGCGGCGCTCCACCTCCACGCCCGTCTGCTTCTTGAGCTTTTCCAGCAGGTAGTTGGTATGGATCTCGCCCTGGGTGGCCAGCAGGGTCTGGGACAGGTGGGGCTGCTGGATGAGTTGGAAGGTGGGATCCTCTTCCCGGAGCTTGTTCAGGCCCGCAGCCATCTTGTCCTCATCGCCGCTGGTCACGGGGCTGATGGCATCCGCGCTGGTGGGCACGGGATAGGCGAAGGGCGGGAAGGCGAACTCCACACCCGAGGTGAGTGTGGTCCCGGTCTGGGTGTTCTTCAACTTGGCGGCCAGCACGATGTCGCCGCAGACGGCCTTGTCGATCTTCTCCTTGGTGCGACCGATGGTCACGTTGAGCTGCCCCATGCGTTCGCTGCTGCGGCCGTCGCTGCACTGCAACGTGTCGCCGGACTGGAAGCTGCCGCTGAAGACGCGCAGCCACGTGACGTCGCCTCCCTGGGCCTCGTACTGACGCTTGAAGGCGAGCGCCACCACCGGTCCGTCCTCACCGGGTGTGAACTCGGCCTCGTCCTCGCCGCCGGGAACAACGCCCTTGATCGTCTTGCCCAGCAGGGAAGCGGGGCTGGGTACGAGATTGCCCACAGACCGCAGGAGGGAGGTCACACCCGCCTCGCTGACCGCGTCGGTGAAGGAGATGGGGAAGACCGTTCCCTCGCCCGTGCCCTTCTTCAGACCGGCGATGATGTCCTCGTCGCTCAGGGAGAGCTCCTCCAGGTACTTCTCGGTCAGCTCGTCGTCGGCGTTGGCGGCCGCATCGGTCAGCATCTCCCGCGCCTCCTCCACGGCGTCGGCCATGTCCGCGGGAATCTCCATCTCGATGGCCGACTGACCGTCGAACCGGAAGGCCTTCATGGCGATCAGGTCGATGACGCCCTGGAAATCGTCGCCCACCCCGATGGGCAGCTGCAGGGGAGCCGCACCGGGAACCCGTTCCTTCAACCCGTTGAGAGTCTCGCGCCAGTTCGCCTGATCCTTGCTCAGGCGGTTGATCACGATGAAGGTGGGCAGATGCGTCTTGCGGACGCGGTTCCAGAGGTTCTCCGAAGCGACCTCGAAGCCCCCGTCGGCCTTGACCACGAACAGGATCCCCTCGACCACCCGCATGGCCGCGATGGCATCGCCGCGGAAATCATCCACCCCCGGCGTATCGATGATGTTGACCTTGTTGCCGTCGAACTCGGTCCAGGCCAGGCTCGCCGAAAGGGTCTGCTTGCGCTCGACCTCTTCCTCATGGAAATCGAAGACACTGCTGCCGTCATCGACCGACCCCCGTCGCCCGACCTTTCCGGTAACATGAAGCATGGCGTCGGCCAGGCTGGTCTTGCCCACACCGTGGGGCCCGACGAGGGCGATATTGCGGATCTTGTCCATGGCATAGGTCTTCAAGGCGCGTCCTCCCGTATTGACAAAGGGGTCCCTGGGGGCCGAAAACAGCGAGGATCAATGGTAATAGGCCGCCCTGAACCTGTCAACACGGGCTAAACCCTAACCGGGGGGAAAGTTCTGGACACCCGACGGGCTTTACATTACCGTTATTAAGGTTGTGGATTCGGTCCTTCGACCGCTCCCTTCGACAATGAGAGTCCGCCCCACCCCTTCCAGTTTACCGGTGGCGCACGCCCGGAACCAGGGTGTCCATGCCGGTTGAGGTGAATCGATGAAGATGACCCCGCACCGACTCCGGTTGCTGGCCTTGGCCTGGGTTTTGACCTCGGGCACCGTCATGGCTCAGGATTCCGCACCGACCGCCCCGTCCCCCACCGATGACGCTCTCACCGAGCAAAGCGGTGAAGCACCTGTTCTGGATTACAAGGATTACGCCGTCAAGGCCTACCGCCTGGAGATCTTCGGCGGCAGCTTTTCCGGTGGAACGTATCTGGACAGTCCGCCCATCAAGGACCGTACCGTGATCGCGACCGGAGCCGATCCCCTGTACGCGTACAATCCCGACGGCAGCGGTCTGCTTGTTTCTGGGCTTCGCGTCGACGACAAGGGTTCCATCGTCTATCCTCACCTGGACAATAATTTCCCCAACAACGTCTACTACAACGCTCCCCGCAAGGAGATCAAATCCGGCCCCGTGTACGGCGGTCGCATAGGGATCTATATCGCCGACCGTTTCCACATCGACCTGGTGGGCTCATATGCTTCGGGGGATGCCGTGACCACCATGCTCTACGACAAGGACGGGGAAGCCGGCGATGAATACCAGCCCACCCGGGTGACCATCGAGAAGGACACGGGATTCAAGGTCTACATGGGCGGCCTGGACGCCATGTACGATGCAGTGCCCGCAACGTTCTTCGGCCTGACGCCCCATCTCGGCTTCGGGCTCGGCGGCATCATCAATCGCTACACCTATCTCTCGGACAAGACCGGCCTGTATCTCAAAGGCAATTTCGGCCTCTCCACCCGGGTCGGAGACAACCTGGACATCTACGCCCGCGCCGAAGTGGCCACCTTCGCTTTCGACGTGGATGAGCTCGGGTATTCCAACATGGTCGGGTATACGAACTTCACCCTGGGTGCCAGTTGGTTCATCGACGTCCTGCCCCCTGCAACCAGGGCCAAACACGACGCCGAATTGCAAAGATGAGATCTGTCTGGCCTCCCGTTCGAGATAAAGAAAAACCGCCGGAGAACATGACTCCGGCGGTTTTTTATCGATAGTGAACAGGCAATAGCCTGGCCAGCATCTACCTCTTTCGCTTGGCGACCTTCTTCTTGGCCACCTTCTTCTTGGCGACCTTCTTCTTGGCGACCTTCTTCTTGGCCACCTTCTTCTTGGCCACCTTCTTCTTGGCGACCTTCG
>Ga0164318_10005642_pt1 | contig 12102 bp, 16 predicted proteins | sample GuaBasSedimGuay9_FD_113734 | JGI IMG/M metagenome (GOLD analysis project Ga0164318, IMG submission 113734) | Subseafloor sediment microbial communities from Guaymas Basin, Gulf of California, Mexico - Guay9, Core 4571-4, 0-3 cm | ecosystem: Environmental > Aquatic > Marine > Hydrothermal vents... | reverse complement strand
AATCGTGGACGATAATAACGTGCACCTTCTACTTTTACTTTTCCTAAACGACCCTCTAATATTGCTATCCTTACCTTCCCATCTTTTATCTCTTGCGCTGGAATGTATGCTCGCGCTAAAAAGTATCCCTTGCTCCGATAATACCGTGTAATCCTTTCTGCAGCTTCCTTTAAATCTCTTAAAGATAGTTTCTTCCCCTGATAATCTTTAATAAGCCTCAGTAAATGCCCGGAAGTAAAAATGGTGTTCCCTTCAAATTTAAAGCCCTTTACCAAAAATTTTCTTTTATCTGGTACTTTTAACTCTTTCTCTGGTAATTTAAGTTCCAAGGTAGGTACTTCCTTTTTCTTCAGTTTCTCCTCTTTTTTAATAAGAGGTTTTTCTACCGCTCCTGCTTTTACTCCCTCAGGCACCTCAGCTATCAATGGAAAAAAGATTAATAAACCTATTATAAAAAGCAAATACCTCACTCTTTTCCTCCTTTACCTTTTTGGACAAAAATATTTCCTTCTCACCAGTCTTAACCAGAAAGAGACCATCAATTTGGAATATAGCAGAGGCAAAAGAAAGTTGTCAAGAATTTTTTTAATTTTTTTCCGCTATTTTTCCCGTTTTTTTCTTCTGGCTTGAATTTTCTTTCTTATTTTCTCCGCAAGTTGAGATGATAGAAGGCAAATTTCTTGCACTTTCCGAGAAGATTTTTGAACAAAATCTTTATCTTTAATATAAGGTATATTTATATATACATTCTCGCGAGCAGAATTAATGGAAAGTAAAGCAAATTCCACAGAAATACTCAAATCGGAAATTAAAAGGGGATTACTTTTGTCAACCAATTCCTCGTTGAGTTTAAGCAATTTAATACCACATTCCATTATTTCCAGTGGAATTTTTGTTGCAGAAATCAAAGCTTCCTGTAATTTGATTTTCTTTACCTCTTTTTCTTGCAGAGTATTGGCAGGTAATTTTTTTATTCGAGAGTAATTAAGATAACTTTCTACATCTGCATCTACCAAACGGAGAAGTTTTTCTTTGAGTTCTTCTGCATAAGAAAGGATTTCTTTAACCTTTTCTTCCACATTTTTGAATTCTTCTTTCCCAACAGTGAAATTAGCCACCATGCAAATTAAGGATGCTGAGAGAGCTCCCACCAGTGCAGAAGCACTCCCTCCTCCTGGAGCAGGTTTGCGGGAGGCAAGGTCATTTATATATTGACTGAGGCTTTCATAGTAACTCACTTCTTTCCTCCCAAATTTTAGTCAAAAACTTTTTAATTAAGGGGACTCTTTTTTTATATTCCTTAATTGAATCCCACCGAATATCCAAATATCGGTGAACTATACGGTTCCTTTCTATTGCTAAATGACTTAGTTCCTCTGCCTCCTCTGATGTCAGACCATAAAGCAAACCACAATCCCTGAGTATCTGTCGGTAACTCTCCACTCTTTTCCCTTTCTGCACCAAGAGAGTCCCTGCCAGTTCAATTAAAGCAGTAAGGATATTTTCCACGGTTTTCTCCATGAGTTTTTGGAGTTTCCTATTTGAATCATAGTCTCTCCATTCTTTATCCCCGTAGTCTTTTTCAAATTCTTCCATTTCCTGGGTAATAAACTGAAGGGTTTCTTCTATTCTACCCCGTGCATAAGAAAACCGGCTCATTTTCCTTTTAAATATTTTCCCGCTAACTCCATTTGCCATTTAAGACCCCGTGAGGAAAAGTCTTCCATCTCATGTATTGCATCCATACGGAGGTGGTGAAGGAGGGAAGAATCACTAACATACAGGGGGATACCGGAAACAAGAGCATTATAGTAAACCATAGGCTTGGAAAGAGCAGGATCAATAATAAGTATACTAACCTCCCTTTTTATTCTTTCCTCTAATAATGCGGTAATTTTCCTCACCAGTGCCTTTTTCTCCTCCTTATCTATTTTTCCTTCTTCAAAAAAAACTGCTATATCCACATCAGAATCTCTACGGGGACTCCCTTGAGCCCAGGAACCAAAAAGGAGGGCAAGAGAAAGTTTAAAGTTTTCCGCATTTTGTTGAAAGAATTCTTTAAGTTTTTTTATAAGTTTTTCTCTTTCTTCATTAATTTCCATTTCTTATTCTATGGAATTCCTCTATTAATTTTCTGCCGGCTACAGACTCAAATTCTTTTAGCCATTTCTCTATGTAAGGGAAGTCTATTTTTTTAACTTTAAGCATTACTCCCTTTACATCTTCCATATCCCGGGGTCTCCCACTTATAATTTTGTGGATTATCAAATCTTCCGGAGAGGCAAAATTTACCAAAGCACCCTCCACTTTTAATTTCCTTCCTCTATTTATAGCAATTTTTTCATAATGAGAAAATGAAAAAATGAAATCAACCCTTATCCCACTTTCTGGTTCCAAGACGGGTAGCACCCAGGTTTGGGAAACAAACTCATCTGGATTCTCGGGGAGTATCTTTAAAGACAGCGTTTTACAAATGTCTTTTATTTTCGGAAGAAAAGCAGGTTCAACACCCAAAGTTATATCAATATCCCTGGTAAGTCGAGGAATTCCGTATAAAAGCACTGCCTGTCCACCGATAATTAAATAGGGGATCTCTCTTTTCTCCAGTTCTTTGGCTAAGGAAGATAATAATTGAGTTATTTTCATTTCTTCAGGGAATTGAGTATCTTTGCCATTTTTATATCCTTTTCTATTTCTTCCAGGGGATCAGACGAAGGAAAAACACCCAGAACTTTTGCTTCGTCAAGGAGTAGCTGAAATATTTTAAAGCTTTGCAGGAAGGAGAGTTTCTCTTTTTTTATCCACTCTTTCTCAAATTTCTCCCATAAAACCGGGTTCTTAATCATTCTTTACACCAAATTTTCTTAAACCAGGAAAAAGTTTTCCTTAGTCCTTCCTTGAATTCCACAATGGGACGGTAACCCAAAAGATTCTTCGCCTTTTCTAAATCAGCCATAGTATGGGGTGGGTCTCCTGGTCGAGGAGGAGTGAAAACAGGGGTTATCTTCTTCCCCACAATTTGAGAGAGTTCATCCACCAGCTCCAGAATGCTTACAGTTTTTCCTTCACCTGTATTAAAAACTTCTCCATCAATTCCTTCTTTCACCAGGGCAAGGAGATTTGCATGCACCACATTATCTATATAGGTAAAGTCTCTGGATTGCTTACCTGTACCGTGAATAGGTGGGGGTTCATCGTGAAGTATGCAATGAATAAATTTAGGGATTACCACTGCATATTGGGATTCTAAAGACTGGCGGGGGCCAAAGACATTAAAGTATCGCAGTGAGACAGTGGAAAGGCCGTAAGTCTTAGTAAAAAGGCTACAGTAGAATTCTCCACTAAGCTTGGATACAGCATAGGGGGTGAGAGGGGAAGGGTAGTGAGATTCTTTTTGAGGGAGAATAAGATTATCTCCATACACTGAAGAGGAGGAAGCATAAACTACCCTTTTTACTCCCTTTTCTCGCGCAGCAATAAGTACATTGAGGGTTCCTTCTACATTTACCCGGGTATAAACTTGAGGAAGGTCCACAGATTTGGGTGCAGAACGAAGTGCAGCTTGATGGGAGACAAAATCTACCCCCTCCATTATTTTAAGGAGAAGGGATAAATCGGTAATATCTCCTTCAATAACCTCCACCCTATCCTGGAAGGATTCAATATTTTCTCTTTTTCCAAAAGAAAAATTATCAAGGATTTTAACTTTAGCACCTATTTCTACCAGTTTCTCCGCAATATGTGAACCAATAAATCCTGCTCCTCCAGTTACCAGAATACTCGAACCTCTTAGTTTTTCAATCATTTCCATTTTTCCCTCCCATAATAATTATGGTTAACAATTTTAACTTATCTCCTTTTGCACCCTTGTATTTTAACTTTCTTATCCAATCAGGCTTAAGGCTTCCATTCGGGTTTTCTCGTTTTCTCTGAATATCCCACGAACTACGGAGGTCCTTACTTTGCTACCTGGTTTTTTAACACCTCTCATAGTCATGCAGAGGTGCTCTGCTTCAATTACTACAATCACTCCTTTTGGCTTTAGAACTTCTTCAATCACTTCGGCAATTTGAGTGGTTAATCTTTCCTGTACTTGAAGTCTTTTAGAGAGTATTTCCACTACTCTTACCAGTTTGCTTATACCTGTAATTCTATTATTCTGCGGGATATAACCCACATGCACTTTTCCATGGAAAGGAAGGAGATGATGTTCGCAGAGGGAATAAAAGGGGATGTCTTTTATCAAAACCATTTCATCAAAATTCTCTCCTTTAAGAACTTTAAGCACTTTCTTTGGATCTTCTTTATATCCAGAAAGTATCTCTTCATACATACGAGCCACTCTATCAGGTGTCTCTTTTATCCCGGGTCTCTCCGGGTTTTCTCCAAAAGAAATAAGGAGTTCTCTCACTGCTCTTTTCATCCTTTCTTTATCCATTGTTTTCCTCCTATTTTCCTATGCAAAACCTGGAAAAAATATTCTCAAGAATTTCCTCTCCCACTTCCTCACCCAAAATTTCTTTGAGAGAAGAAAGTGCAGTCTTAAGGTCCTGGGCTATAAATTCTTCGCTTAATCCAGAATTAAGACTTTCCATGGCATTTTTAATATAGGAATAAGCTGTTTTTAAAAGTTCTAAGTGCCTGAGATTGGTGATTATGGGCCCCTCTCCCATTTCAATTTCACCTTTCAGTATGCATTTAGCCATTTCTTTCCGAAGGTCATTAAGCCCCTTCTGGGTAAGGGCAGAAATTTGGATCTTGGGTGAGGGTAAATTATGAGGAGACCAGGCTGGGGGGAGATCTATTTTATTTATTACTAAAATTCTTTTTCGGTTTTTTGTATGTTGGAGTAACCATTTATCCTCTTCTTCTAAGGGTTCGCTTCTGTCAAGAACCACAAGAAGTAAATCTGATATATCCATAGCCATTTTGGTTCTTTTAACCCCTTCTCTCTCCACTAAATCTTGAGTTTCTCTCCAGCCAGCAGTGTCTACTAAATGAAATGGTATTCCTTGGATAGTAATCCAGTCTTCGATCAAATCTCTTGTAGTTCCAGGTATTTCCGTAACAATAGCTTTTTCTTTCCCTAAAAGAGAGTTAAGTAAGGTTGATTTTCCTACATTGGGTTTCCCCACTATACTTACTTTTATCCCTTCCCGAAGGATATGTCCTTCTTTTTCCCGTTCAAGAAGAGAAGAAATTTTTCTATGAATCCCTTCTAACCTCTTTTTAATTTCTTCTCTGGAGAGCAATTCTATTTCCTCTTCTGGAAAATCTAAACCCGCTTCAATAAAGGTTAGCAGATCTACAATTTCTCTCTCTACCTCTCTAATATACTTAGACAAACCTCCTTCTAACTGAGAAAGAGCATTTTTAAGGGCAATTTCACTTTTTGCTCTTACTATCTCTAAAACCGCTTCTGCCTGTGTTAAGTCAATCCTTCCATTTAAAAATGCCCTAAGGGTGAATTCTCCTGGCTTTGCTAACCTTGCTCCTTCTTCTAATACTGCTTCTAATGTCTTCCTCAAAGGGAAAATTCCTCCATGACAGTTTATTTCGACTACATCTTCTCGAGTATAACTCTTTGGTGCACGCATAACCGTTAGAATTACTTCATCTATGACTTCACCTTTGTGAACGATTTTCCCATAATGGGTTGTATATGTGGGTGCCTGAGAGGGTTTTATTTTTCCTCGAAATAAACGGTCCGCTATTTCCAGAGATTTAGGGCCTGAGATTCTTACTATTCCAATTCCACCTTCTCCTAAAGGAGTGGAAATGGCAGCAATAGTATCTTCAAGAGAAAATAGTCTCATGGTTTTAGAATTTTAGCATTTTTAATTAAGTGGGAATGGATGCCTTTTAGTGACGAAAGTGTCTTTTTCCAGTGAAAATAAGGGCAATTCCATATTCATCAGCAGTTCTTATACATTCTTCATCTCTTTTGGCTCCTCCTGGCTCCACTATTGCAGTAATCCCTGCTTTGGCTGCTTCTTCTATAGAATCCGGGAAGGGGAAGAAAGCATCCGAAGCCAAAACTGCTCCCTGAGTAGAAGAACGAGACTTAGAAAGAGCAATTTTTACTGCATCTATCCTCGACATCTGTCCTGCACCAATACCCAAGGTGCATTTATCCTTTGCCACCACAATAGCATTGGACTTAACATGTTTTACTACTCTCCAGGCAAAGAAAAGATCCTCCAGTTCCTCCTGGGTTGGTTCTTTTCTGCTGACTGTCCTCCAGTTAGAGGGTTCTTCTATTTTTAAATCTTTTTCCTGGAGTAATATACCTCCTTCAACACTCCTTAATTCCCATCTTTCTTCTTCACCCTTCCATATTAAGACTCTCATGTTTGGGCGAGTGCTGAGGTTTTTAAAAGCAGAATTTGAATAGGAAGGAGCTACTATTACTTCTACAAAGGTAGAAGTAAGCTCTTTAGCCAATTTTTCGTTAACTTCTCTATTTACACCTACTACACTTCCAAATGCACTAACAGGGTCAGCATCCCTTGCTTTTATATATGCAGTATAAATATCCTCTGCACAAGCAAGACCGCATGGGTTTGTATGTTTTATTACTACAGCTGTGGGTTCAGGGAAGTCTCTGAGAATTCTTACCACTGCATCAATATCTACAAATTATTGTAAGAAATTTCTTTACCCTGAAGTTTTTCCCAAGGAAGAGTGGAAGAATAGAAAGCGGATTTCTGATGAGGATTTTCACCGTATCGGAGTGTGGTAAGTAGAGGCTTTTCCAGCAAAAGGTAAGAAGGTATTTCCTCCCCTCTTAAACTTACAAAATAATTAGAAATGGCTAAATCATAAGAAGCAGTGTGGAGAAAAGCTTTTTCCGCAAGATTTCTCCTTTCTTCAAAGCTCAGGTCACCTTCTTTCTTGAGTTTTTCTAAAACAAAGGTATAGTCATCTGGATTTACAATGACGATTACATAAGGGAAATTTTTGGCTGCAGCTCGAACCATGGTGGGGCCACCAATATCAATATTCTCCAATGCATCTTCCAACTTCACATCTGCACGAGAAACTGCTTCTCGGAAAGGATAGAGATTCACAGCTATTAAATCTATGGTTGGAATACCCAATTTTTTCACCTCTTTCCGGTGATTCTCCCTATCCCTTTTGTATAGAATGCCTCCATGAACCATAGGATGAAGGGTTTTAACTCTACCTTCAAGGATTTCCGGAAAGCCAGTTACCTCGGAGACTTCTTTTACAGGAATATTTTTCTCTTTTAGAAGACGGGCAGTCCCTCCCGTGGAAATTATCTCTATCCCCAAAGAACTTAATCCTTTAGCAAATTCCACAATACCCCGTTTGTCATAAACGCTTAAAAGGGCTCTTTTTACCTTCATTTTTCACTCCTTTCCATCAAAGACTTAACGAATCTCACTATCCATTGACTTTTCTTTAAAGCATCTTCTGCATCCTCCCGAGTGTAAAGTTCAGAAGCAGGGATACCGTCTGGGGAACCATAAAAACTCGGTATCCGCTCAAAGGCGAGAGAATCATAATAAAAACATAATTTCTCCAGATCCTCTTTTTTCACTAATTCTCTCAGTCTCCTTCTCAAAACTGCTCCCAAGATATGGACCCGAGGATATTCTATCCCTAAGTAACTTAAGAACCCTTTTACTGCAAGTTCTGCTGATTCTTGAGATTTACGCACTACTCTATGGTAATGTTCCTTTCTAAGGGATTCCTCAGCTTCTTCCAATATTATCTCCGCATCTTTTAAAAAGGATTTAAAATCATTCATAATTTGTATTTTTCCCCTAATTTTATGCCAGGTTTTATAATCCAGTACCAACCATGCGGTGTATACACTTTCCTCGAACCAAGTTTTTCCATTTTTTTTCTTAAACGGGTAAGTTCTCTCTTAAGAAAATCATCACGATCAAAGAGTATGATAACTTTATCCGTCATATCTAAGAATATAGAAGGATGCTTTTTAGCCTCCGTTTCGCTTAGAATAAGGAAAGAAGGTGGTAGTATTACTCCCCCTTTGTCTACCCAAATTTCAAGTATTCTTCCCCAGATTTCCATAAATTCTTTTACTCTTTTCCCATAGGATGGTAAGGGGGCTTTAAGTATCAAAAGAAAATCTACATCGCTTTCTTTCCTTAGATTGTCTCGAGCTGTAGATCCAAAAATAGCAAGAGTAATAAGCCTTTCACCATAATGGGATTGAATAAGCGGTAAAATTTTATGGGCAAGTTTAATTATCTCTTCTTTTTTTCTCACCATCAGTGCGCCAGGGAGGATTCGAACCCCCGACCTGCGGCTTAGGAGGCCGCCGCTCTATCCTCCTGAGCTACTGGCGCATTTTAGCCTCAATATTTTATCAGAGAATGAACAAAATATCCTTTTAATTTTTCCTTTCCTTTAAGTTCCGTGAGTTCTATAAGGAAAGCAATCCCCACTACTTCACCTCCCATTTTTTCCACCAGTTGAGCAGTAGCTTCAGCAGTACCACCTGTAGCGAGTAAATCATCCACTATTAAAACTTTTTCCCCTTTTTTAATAGCATCTACATGAATTTCTAAGGTATCTTTACCATATTCTAAGTCATACTCCACCTGCAGAGTTTTATAAGGGAGCTTCCCTTTTTTTCTCACAGGAACAAATCCTGCATTAAGAAGATAGGATATTACTCCACCTAAGATAAATCCTCTTGCTTCTACTGCCACTACTTTATCAATTTTTCGGGAGGAGAAAGGTTCCAATAATTTTTCCAAGGCCTTTTTAAAAACCGTAGGGTTATTGAGAAGAGGAGTGATATCTCGAAAGAGTATCCCTTTCTTAGGGAAATCAGGGATATTTCGAATAAACTTTTTTAATTCTTCCATTCCGCACCTCCTATCTAACTTTAATTTTTCCCCTCAATAAATGAAAGATTCCTCCTACACCAAAGAGAAAAATGCCCACTAAAACTATTACAGCACCTGAAGGAGTATCTAAGTAATAGGAAAGAACTAATCCAGAAATAACCGTTATTTCACCAATTATTACAGAATTTAAAAGCACTCTTTTAAAGGAATTAGAAAAAAATTTCGCTGTAATAGGTGGAATTATCAAAAGGGCACTCACCAGAACTATACCCAGGAGTTTAAGGCCCAATACAATGGTTATAGCAAGGGCTATGTAAAAAAGAAATTCCAGTAAATTTACTTTTATCCCACAAAGTGATGCTTCTTCCTCGTCTAAAATTGTGAGAGCAAGGGACCTCTGGAAGAGGAGAAGGAAAAGGATTATTAAGCCTCCCAGAAAAATAGTAATTAGAAGGTCTTGTTTGGATATGGTTAGAATATTTCCGAAAAGATAACCGATTAACTCTGGTTGGTACCCCCTTTTAAAACTCATAAGTAGTATACCTATTGCCATTCCACCACTAAAGATAAGGCCTATGATAGCATCTACAGGGATGGGGGTTTTCTTTTCCAGAAAATAGATCCCGGTGGCAAAGAAAAGAGCCACTATTAAAGCCAGCCACAGAGGGTTAACCCCTATTAATACACCCAGAGCTATCCCTGAAAGAGAAGCATGAGCAATTCCATCACCAAAAAAGGAGAGTCTTTTCAGTGTGACAAATACACCAAATAAAGAGAGAAAGAAAGAAGCTATAGCACCAGCCAGAAGAGCATGCTGCATAAAAGGAAAAGTAAGTATCTCTTTCATACTCTGTGGCCGTAAAGAACTGTTTCTTTACTAAAGAGTTTTTGAAAGGTTTCTTTAGTTAATACTCGAGAAGGAGGACCTGAACACATTAAAGTGCGATTTATACAAATTACCTGATCAGCAAATTTTAAAACTACATCCAATTGATGGGAAACCATGAGTATTGTCACTTCATGTTCGTATTTAAAGTGATTCACCAGTTCATAAAATGTTTTCTCCCCTTCTAAATCCACACCACTTACGGGCTCATCTAAGAGTAAAAGACGGGGTGACTTAAGCATAGCCCGAGCAATAAGGACTCGCTGAAGTTGGCCACCTGAAAGACTACCTAAGGGAAGGGGAAGAAGGTCTCTGATACCCACATGAGTAATTACTTCTTCTCTAAATAAATCTTTTCCTGGATGAGAGAGGGCAAGGAATTCACTAACTGTGATAGGAAAGGTCCGGTCAAATTGGAATCGTTGAGGGACATACCCGATTTCCCTTCTTGCTTCTTCAGGGGTTCTCCCCAAAACTCTAATCTCCCCTTTATATGGTTTTATAAATCCCATTATTACTTTTAAAAGAGTGGTTTTCCCCGCCCCATTAGGGCCTATTAACATGTTAAGTGTCCCCTCTTCTATTCTTAAACTTATATCCTGAAGGACACCGGGAGTTCCGGGATAACCTGCCCAAACCCCTTCGAGTATTAAAGCTTCACTCATTTTGTAGGCCTTTTAATACTTGAGTTACATTAAATTTCATGAGTTCAATGTAAGTCTCCCTCCCTTCTACCCCTCCTAAAGGGTCCAGAATAATTGTTTTTAAAGAGAGGGACTCTACTACACCATCCAATATACTGCTCGTGAGTTGGGGTTCTACGAATATAACCTTAATATTGTATTTTTTTATCTTTTGGATAAGTTCTTGTAAATGTCTTGGAGAAGGTTCACCTGCTCCAGAAGGTTCGAAAGTATCCAAAATCTCCAAGTCAAAGGCGCGTGCAAAATATGGCCAGGCATCATGAAAGGTTATTAATTTTCTGAATTTAAGAGGAGAGAGTTTCTCCTTCAGTTCTTTATGAAGAGTAATAAGTTTTTCTATGTATTCTTTGAAGTTTTTTTTATAAATCTTTTCATTCTGGGGATCTTCAATAATGAGTGCATTTTTGATATTTTCGCATATCTTTATTGCACAGGGGATACTTAACCAGTAGTGAGGATTATAAGTTACCTTACCTCCTCCCTTTACAGGTATTAAAGGAATCCCTTTATCTACAATTATCATTTTGGCATGGGGTAGTGTATCTTTAATCTTCATCACCCATTCATCTACACCATGGCCAATGAAAAAAATTATTCTTACATTCTTCAATTTTTTAAGCTGACCGGGTGTGAATTCAAAGAGATGAGGGTTAGCTCCTGGAGGGAGAAGACAATTGACTTTAACTTTATCTCCTCCAATATTTTTTACTAAGTCATAAAGGGGAAAGATTGTTGCAGCTACTTCCAAAGCACCTTCCAGAGAAAGTAAAAAGCAAAAAAAGACAAGTAAAAGGAAAGCCCTTTTCATTTTCCTCCTCTACATTCTTCACATTTACCCCAGTAAAGTAACTGATGAGGCTTTTCTTCTTTTAAAGGACAGGGAACACAAAAAAGTCGCTGACATTTTTGACAAAGCAGATGGCCGTGGTGTCCTTTTTTCTTTAATTCAAAAAAAGTCCCCAGGGGGGTATAGATTGAGTTTACGATTTCTGCTTTTTGGAAAACTTCTAAATCCCTGTAAATAGTGGAAAGGTCAGGAGAAGGTTCCCCGATAAGTTCTTTTATATTCTTTGGGGTTAGAGGGTGAGAGGAAGTAAAAAGAATCTTTAATATTTTTCGACGAGAAGATGTATTTCTATATCCTTTCTCTTTTATTGTTTTTATATACCTTTCCATTTTGCAAATTTTTTGCAATTATACCATAAAATTATAATTTATTGAATTTGGCTGGATTATAGCTCTCAAGTACCTAATTCCCAGGAAGTAAGATATTCTTTCTGTTCAGGAGTTAGAACCTCAGTTTTCAAACCGAGAGCTTCCAGTTTCAGAAAAGCTATTTTCTCATCGATCTCCCGAGGGACTCGATAGACTTCGTTTTTAAGGTCCCTTCCTTTCTTCCAAAGATAATCAACGGAAAGAGCTTGGTTGGAGAAACTCATGTCCATCACTTCAGGAGGATGCCCTTCTGCAGCAGCCAGATTCACCAATCTCCCCTCTGCCAGAAGATAAATTCTCTTACCGCTTTTTATGGTGAATTCATCAACCATCTCCTTAACTCGGCGCCGGGAAATAGCGATCCTCTCCAAAGCAGGAATATCTATTTCTACATTGAAATGCCCAGCATTCGCAAGTATTACCCCATCTTTCATGAGAAGAAAATGTTCTT
>Ga0164318_10005641_pt1 | contig 12102 bp, 10 predicted proteins | sample GuaBasSedimGuay9_FD_113734 | JGI IMG/M metagenome (GOLD analysis project Ga0164318, IMG submission 113734) | Subseafloor sediment microbial communities from Guaymas Basin, Gulf of California, Mexico - Guay9, Core 4571-4, 0-3 cm | ecosystem: Environmental > Aquatic > Marine > Hydrothermal vents... | reverse complement strand
ACTGAAAAATAAAATAACAACGGCTATTCCCATAAAACCGGACACAATCTTCAAAAATCTATTTTTAATAAAACTAATAACAATTACTGCAATCAGAATAAAGGAAAAATTATAAATTCCGAGATAAGTATTAATTAGATTTTCGTTTCTTATTGTAATTGTAATTCTGTATAAAATTTCGGTATATAATGAAATATATAAAGCACCAACGGAAACAATCGAAATAAAAATTCGCAGCCAACTCATTTTAATCGGCTTATAAAGATACACTTCTTTACTTTTACCGGAAATTATCACATTCAAACCCAAACCTATACTGGTCATTAATCCCGAGACAAAGCTTTTATTAATTAAAAGTTGTTTTTGTGGTGCATTAAATGAAATTGCAAAGAAATTATCGACAACATCCAAAACAAAGCTGGTTATTAATCCCAGCATTAAAAAAGTTGTTACTAATTTCAGCATTTTAATATCCAATTTAATCGAAACCCACATTAACAGAACCGTTTCAACTGCCCAAATCATTGTAATTGATTTTCCCACTAATTCAACCGGCGGAATTAATGTTAAAAACAATAAACTGAGAATTCCGAAAAAATATACTAATTGTTCCTTTACTGATTTTCTGATAAGAATTACAATAATCAAAAACAGCATATTAAAAACAGCCGTTAAAACAGTAAAAACACCTTTATAATCGGGGTTTAATACTTCAAGCATATACATACCCAAAGAATAATAAATCATATTAATAACAACAACCATCATTAATTCATATAACTTATAATCACTGATATGTTTTATATGATATGCAACAGCAAGGAAAATTAAAACAAAATATAAAATATTCAACATAATAAAATCCGTTTGAAAGGAGCCAAACTGATTGAGTTGAAATGCATGCCTGACAATTAATATTAAATAAATACCCGTAAAAAGTGAAGGTACTAATCGGATTAAATAATTTTTAAATCTTAACGAGATAAAAACCGATCCGATATTTAACAATAAAAGATACAATAAAAGAAAAGTGGTATTTTCAGGGTAAAGTCCTGTGAATAAGGGTGCTGAAAAACCTGCTGTAACAGCTAAAAAGAGTAATTCAAATCGATTATAAAATAAAGATAATATAACAGAAAATAAAGTCAATCCGAGATATACGGAAAAAACCTGTAGATCTGAAAACACATCATAAGTATAATAAGAAATCGTGAATGAAATAAATAAAATACCGATGGCACCGCCCATTAAGATTGAGCTGAAAGTTTTAAATTTTTTTGATATCAAATGAGCAAAAAATATTAAACAGACACTGACGGTTAATATGATAAAAATTCTGCCGGCAATGTTAATATAAGCTGAATTAACAGAATATTTAATAAAAAATCCGATGCCTAAAATTAAAATTGCAATTCCGATATAACTTAAAAAATATTTCCGGAGATATTTTATTATATCTTCTTCTTTTAAATTCAGATATAATTTCTTAAACTTTAGAAAATTTTTAATTCTTTTATAACCTCTGTTGATAATTTTAACAGGTAAAATTGATGATTCTTCATGCTCTTTTCCGGAATGTTTTTTATCATTCAAAAAATAGCTGATAATACTTTCTTGTGTTTTTTTCTGAAGTTCTTGTTCTTTTTCCAATTGTTTCAAATCTTTTTTCTTTCGACTTAAACCCATAAAGAAACCGAAACTGAATACCAAAAGAAACAGAATAATGATTATTAATATGACAATTATTACAACAAAAGACATAGGCAAGAATTATTTTTCCTTTCTTTTCAGAAAAAAATTACTGATTTTTTTAATAGTGAATCCGTCCTTTTCAACACCCAAAATATAACCGAAAGGTTTTAAAGAATCAATATTATCGCAAATAATTTTCAAAACAGCTATAGCCGGAACAACAATAATCATTCCCGGAATTCCCCAAATGGTAGCTCCTATAATAATACTTAATATCGTAACAAAGGGATTTAAATGAACTTTTCCGCCGACAATACTCGGTGTAATAATATTATGATCAATTAAGGAAATGATAATGTAATAAATCGCAACAGCCATGGCTGTGTACGGATCATCTTGTGCCACCAATGTAAATGTCAGAGGAACAATACCGCTTACAATTGTACCGAAATACGGGATAAATGAAAAACTTGCCGTTATTAATCCTAAAACCAAAGCATATTTAACCCCGATAATACTTAATGCAACCGAATGAGAAATCGCCAGAATAATAACGACAATTGTTACACCTGTTACATATTTTATAGTAACTTTTGAAATTTGTTTTATTAAAGTTTCCGCAAGTTCTGCATGCCTTCTTTCAGCTAATTTATGAATAAATTTTTCTGCACGATTTCTGAAGAAAAGTAAAAAAAACGTAAAAACAGGAATAAATAAAAGCGCTTCAACAGCTCCGACCATTTTTATTAAAACAGTTTTAATTTCCCCTTGAAAATTTAATAAACCTTTAGCCTTTTCTTTAATCCAAATATTTTGTGCTTCAGAAGAAATATTAAGTTGATCACTGATAAAGCTTTGAATGGCAGCAAAATTTTCACTTGCGTGTTGTTGAATTGTTTGATCTTCCGCAAATTTTTGAATTTGTTCAATTAAAATACTGACAGCTCCGGTTGCAACAGCCAAAAACAATAAAACGGATATTAAAACTGCTAACACACGAGGAAATCTTGCTTTATATTCCAAAAAAGATGCAACGGGATATAATAAATATGAAAACAATACTGAAATCGCCAAAGGATATAATAATTGTTTTGCTTGTATTAAAGAATAAATTACTAAAATAATAAATAATAAAATTATCGTCAATCTTAGAATTACCGGATATTGTCTTAATTTATTCATAATATTAAAAATCTCAAAATTAAATAATTATTTTTTAACTTCAGATTTAATTCTGCCGTCAAATAAAACAGTTTCTATGAAATCACCTTTTTTTGTGTCTTTTGTTGATTTTAAAAGTTTTCCGTTTTTTAAGGTATATGAGAACCCGGATTTCAGCACATGCAACGGATCCGATAAATTTTTAGTTTGTTCAAACATTGCCAAACAATGTTTTTTGTTATCAAAAAAAGCATTCAAGGCATTTTCAAGTCTTAAGTAATATAACTCTGTCGTTTGCATTTTATTATTTAAACCGTAACGAATTGAATTCAAAAGTTTTTCAGGATAATTTTGAAGTAAATAATCAAACTTTTTCAATTGTTGTTTTATTTTATAACTGTATTCCGTTTGCAACAAATTTATTTCATTTTTTTTCAAAGAAATAATTTGTGTAATTACAAATTTAAACTTATTCCCGATTTCAGCCAATTTATAATTATTTTCAGAAATAATATCTTCAACACGATTGTATAAATTATGTGATAAAGAATCTAAATAAGAATAAAATTCAGAATTTTTCTCAACCAAATATTCAGCAACTGCAGTTGGTGTATTTAAGGCTGTATGTGCAACTAAATCACTGATTGACTGATCTCTTTCATGCCCGATACCGGTAAGAACCGGGATTGGAAATTGTGCAATATTAACAGCAATTTTATAAGAATCGAACCATGCTAAATCAGATTTTGAACCGCCGCCTCTGATAATTACTGCCAAATCAAAATTATCTTCTTCTTCAAAGATTCGTTCCAATGCGTCTACAACTGAATTTTCCGTTTCTTCACCTTGCATTGCAGCTTTAAATAATTTAATTGTAAATTGGAAAGGGCTTTTTTGTAATTGATTTTTAAAATCTCCGAAGCCGGCAGCAGTTTCTGCTGATATAACCGCAATTCGTTGAGGAACAAGCGGAAAATCGAGTTCTTTATTCATTTCCGTAACACCTTCTTCTTCCAATTTTTTAATAATCATCAATCTTTTGCGCTCAATCTCGCCAATGGTATACGTTGGGTCAATATCAATGATATTCAAACTAAACCCGTAAACCTCATGAAAAACAACTTGAACAACAATCAATACTTTAATTCCGGATTCCAGCCGATGTCCGGTGCTGCTTTCAAAATAGGATTTTAACATACCGTACGTTCGTGCCCAAATTGTTGCTCTTGCTTTAGCAATAACAGAATCATCGTCTGACTTTTCGCTTAGCTCAAGATATGCATGTCCTCTGCTTTCCCTTAGTTCACTTATTTCAGCAACAATACGAATGTTTTCGGAAAAATTATTTTTAATTTTTTCCTTAATTTTAAAATTTAAATCCGATAATGAAATAAAGTCTTCCAATATTGAAGTATTATTATTTACAAAACAAAATTAGAATAAATTTAGTTTTATAAAGAATTTGTTTCAGAAGCTTGATAAATTTTGTAACTAAAATCAGATAAATTTCTGAATTTATTCATAAGATTTTGTTCTTACAACTCTGAAACCCAAATATAAATTCTTCTTTTTTTGATTCAGATAAGATCTTCGTGTAAGAATAATATGAGCCATTTTATCACGTCTCGTTCCGCCTCTGAAGACTCTGTTTTGACCAACATCCGAACCTTTAGGGTTAGTATTGTCTGAATGAGAATAATACGTTCCGTCATATAAATCCCAGCACCATTCTGCAACATTTCCGCTCATATCATAAAGACCTGTTTCGTTAGGTAACAATTCACCGGATTTATGTTCTTCCCCTTTATAATTCTCATTAAACCAAGCAACTGAATATGGCATATTACTGCCGCTGAATTTAAAACCTTTGGAACGATCTCCGCCTCTTGCGGCATATTCCCATTCAGCTTCCGTAGGTAATCGATAGCCGTTAGAATTAAAATCACAGGAAACTTCAAAAATACCGGCTTTTTCATCACGAGTAATTTTGTAAGCTTTATCAAAACCGTCTCTTCTGCTTAACCAATTACACATCATTACGGCTCTTTCCCAAGTAATATTTGTAGCCGGAAAATCCGTTTCGCCATAAGGGTCACTGAATCCCGCAACTTTACAAAAAGCTTTATATTCATTAAAATTCATTTCATATTGTGCAATATAAAACGTATCAACTTTCACTTTATGAACCGGAGTTTCATCTTTAAATTGTTTACTGTTACTGCCCATTTCAAAAGTTCCTCCGTTAATAAGAACCATTTTGATATTTTTCTGGGAAAAAGCCGAAACACCTATAATTAAGCTGATTAATGTTAAATATAATTTCATTATTAATCCTTTTCTCATTCTTAATTGTATGTATTATTTATTTTATTATACAAATTCCTTGCCTTAACGAAAACAAGTCGCAAATATTATTTCAAATATAAAGGAAGTTTTTACTTTTGCAGTCCTTAGTATATTCTGTAAATGATTTATATTTCATCACATAATATTATTTCTTCTTTGGGTTTTTCTTCCGAAGAAAACCTTTCAAAAATCAGAAAAGGCATTTCCGGTATTCAATTGTCCGAAAACAAAAAAATATCCCCTGAACCTGTTTTTGTTTCACTCGTTTCATACGATGAAACAGAAAAAAGGTTTTCGAAAATTTCTGAAAATTCAAAAAAATATACGAAATATGAAAAATTTTTAATTCTTTCTATTAATGACGCTTTGAAGAATTCAAAAGTTGATATTCAATCAGATGAAACCGTTTTCATTTTTTCGACAACAAAAGGTAATATTGATTTATTAGAAAAAGACAACAAAAATTCATTTGATACCGAGCGATTAAAACTTTGGAAATCTTCCGAAATTGTTGCCGATTTTTTCGGTAAAAAAAATAATATTCGCACAATTTCAAACGCATGCATATCGGGTACAATGGCAGTTATTACGGCACAAAGATTAATTGAAGCAGGAAAATACAAAAATGCGGTTGTAACAGGAGCCGACATTCTCTCGGAATTTACTTTATCCGGTTTTCAAGCGTTTAAAGCCGTCAGTGAAGGTGCTTGTAAACCTTTTGATATTAAACGAACCGGAATGACACCCGGGGAAGGTGCCGCAACAATTATTTTAACTTCCGAAAAATCCTTATCTGATAATTCGGGGATTATAATTGCCGGAGGGGCAAATTCAAATGATGCCAATCATATTTCGGGACCATCTCGAACAGGTGAGGAACTTGCTTTTTCAATAAAAAAAGCAATTAGTGAAAGTAATCTGTCTTCCGATGATATTGATTTTATTTCCGGACACGGAACAGCGACACCTTATAATGACGAAACCGAAAGCAAAGCATTGGAACCTGCAGGTTTACAGTCAGTTCCTCTTAGCGGAACCAAAGGATACATCGGTCATACTTTCGGGGCAACGGGTATTATTGAAACCGTAATTGCTGCTGAAGCAATCAAAAATTCGGAGGTTTATAAAACCGCAGGATTTGAAGAAATCGGAGTTTCGGGAAAAATAAATGTTCAAAAAAAATACAAAAGCATTTCCGTTAATACTGCACTTAAAACAGCATCGGGCTTCGGAGGATGCAATGCAGCTTTGGTTCTGAAAAAAGAAAATTTCAGTCAAAATACTGTATCTTTCGATAAAAAGCATTTTGAAATTATAAAAAAAGTTAAGATTTCTAATAATCAAGTAACTGTTAATGATACAATAGATTACAAATATACAGATTCCGATAAAAATCAGTTTTCCGCTTTTGCAAAAGCTGTTTATAAAAATTATAAAATCAAGTATCCTAAATTTTACAAAATGGACAATTTGAGCAAACTCGGTTTTTTGGGAGCTGAAATTTTGCTTAATAACACCAATATTTTATCAAACTATAAAAGTGAAGAAATTTCTGTTATTTTATCAAACGAAAGTTCTTCGCTTGATACTGATGCTAAATATCAGAAAACAATTGACGATCGAGAAAATTATTTTCCCGGTCCGTCAGTTTTTGTTTACACACTGGCAAATATAATGATTGGTGAAATTTGCATAAAAAATAAAATCAAAGGCGAAAACACCGTTTTTATTTCCGAATATTTTGATAAAGATTTTATTTTTGATTATGCCGACATATTATTGAACAAGAGAAAATCAAAATTGTGTATTACCGGCAGAGTTGATTATAATTATCCGAAAGGAAATTATATTGCCGAACTTTATCTTTTAGAAAGCTCAAAATAAGATTTATTTACTAATATTGCAATCAAATTTTTAAAAATACAAATGGAAGATTTAACATTAAAACTGAAAGAACAAATTATTGAAGCTCTTAACCTTGAAGATATGGAACCGGATGAAATCGAAACGAACGAGCCCCTGTTTAATGAAGGTCTCGGGCTGGATTCTATTGATGCTCTGGAACTTATCGTATTATTAGAGAAAAATTACGGTATTAAAATTGAAAATCCTAAAGACGGACAAAAAATTTTTTACTCCTTAAAAACAATGGCTGAATATATTAAAGAACACCAAATTAATTGAACAAAAAAGTTTACATAACCGGCATCGGAGCAATATCCGCAATCGGAAATAATGTTGCGGAAAATTTTAATTCTTTAAAGAATAAGAAATCAGGTATCGGGAAAATAACTTTATTAAATACAATTTTTAAAGCTGAAATTCCGGCAGGCGAAGTAAAACTTTCCGATAAGCATTTAATTGAACAACTCCGACTTCCTGAAAAGGAAGTATATACCCGAACGGCTTTATTAGGTATCACAGCCGTTAAAGAAGCTCTTAAAAATGCAGGTATTTCTGACCCGAGCAAAGAAAAAACAGGGATTGTTTCGGCTACGACGGTTGCAGGAATGGTTTCAAGCGAAAAATATTATCTTGATTTTCTCAATTCCGATTTAAATAACGATTTTATTAAAACCCACGAAGCTGCCGACAGCACCGAAAAAATTGCCGATTATTTCGGAATAAGCGAATTTATGACAACCATAAGCACCGCTTGTTCATCTTCGGCAAATGCAATAATAATCGGTACACGATTAATCAAAAACGGAATACTTGACCGCGTCATTGTCGGCGGAACCGATGCTTTATCAAAATTCACTTTAAACGGCTTTAACACTTTAATGATTTTAGACAGAAAACCCTGCAAACCATTTGACAATGGACGACAAGGACTAAATTTGGGAGAAGCTGCCGCTTATCTTATTTTGGAAAGCGAAGAACTCGTAAAAAAAGAAAACAAGAAACCGCTTGCGGTGATTTCGGGATACGCCAATGCCAACGATGCTTTTCATCAAACAGCATCTTCACCGAACGGATACGGAGCAAGTTTGGCAATGCAACAAGCATTAGAAACCGCTAAACTGAAACCTGAAGAAATTGACTATATCAATGTTCACGGCACGGGCACGGCAAATAATGATTTATCGGAAGGCAGAGCTATGCTGAATGTTTTTGATAATAAAATTCCGAAATTCAGTTCAACAAAAGCTTATACAGGACACACTTTAGCTGCAGCCGGAAGTTTGGAAGCCGTTTTCTCCGTTTTATCATTACAAAATAAGATTATTTTCCCGAATTTGCGTTTTCAAAATCCGATGAGCGAATTTCATTTAATTCCTGAAACGGAAATTTTAAAAAATATTAATATTAAGCATATTATGTCAAATTCATTCGGTTTTGGCGGCAACGGAACCGTTTTAATAATTTCTGAAACAAACTAAAATGGACAAAGAAATAAGATGGCATCAACGTTTTGAGAATTTTTCAAAAGCATTTCAACAATTTAAAGATGCTTATTTAAAATACAACGAATTATCCGATCTTGAAAAAGAAGGGATGATACAACGCTTTGAATACAATTTTGAGTTGGCATGGAAAACTTTAAAAGATTATTTGGAAGCCCAAGGCAGTATTGTGAAATTTCCGCGAGAAGTTATTAAAGAAGCATTTAAAAATGAAATAATTACAGACGGTGAAATTTGGATGGAAATGTTAGATAATCGCAATCTTTCCGTTCATACGTATGATGAAGCTGTTTTTTTATCTTTAACCGATAAAATTGCTCAAAAATATTATAAAGCCATAGAACAAGTTTATTTATATCTGAAAAAAAATGTCTGAATACGGAATACCGGAAAAATCATATAATCTTATCATTAATTCTTTTAAAAGATTTAATGATATTGAAAAAGTTATTCTGTTCGGTTCACGTGCAATAGGGAATTTTAAACCGGGTTCGGATATTGACATTGCTGTAATCGGTAACAATGTTGATGATAATTTGATAAAAGAACTTTCCGTTTTGATAAATCAAAAAATTCCTGTTCCCTATTCGGCAGATATTCTGAACTTTAATACAATAAAAAATAAATCTTTAACGGAACACATTAACACATACGGAAAAACTATTTATCGAAAACAACATTATTTCATCAACGGAGCAGCAAGTATTTCACCGCAAAATTCATTAAATTATAATGAGTTTCTGAAAGATATGCTCATTTATGAAGATGATTATTTAAAATCCGTAAAGCCGAATTACAAAGATTTTATGAAGCCGATTGAAGCAAGACGCATGAGTAAAACCGTTAAAAACGGAATTATTTGTTCCCAAATTGCGATGCAGCAAGCAGAAATTACAATACCGGATGCAATCATTTTCGGAACCGGTTTGGGCATTGTTTCCGATACCGAAAAGTTTCTGAAGAAAATGTTGATTGATAAAGAACAATTTCTTACCCCCACTTCATTTATTCAATCGACACATAACACGGTTGCCGGCCAAATTGCCGGAAGAATTAAATGCCATAATTATAATTTTACCTATGTAAACAGAGGATTTTCATTTGAAAGTGCTTTGCTTGATGCAATGATGCATTTAAAAGAAGGCAAAAAAAATATTTTAGTCGGCGGCGGTGACGAAATAACCGATCATTATTATCACATTATTAAAAAAACAGGGTTTTGGAAAAAAAATGCATCAAAAAACACCAATTTACTAAAATATGAAACTCCGGGTGCTTTATGCGGCGAAGCCGTTTCATTTTTTGTTCTTTCTGATGACATAAAACAAGAAACTTATGTCGAGTTAAAGGATTTAAAGATGTTTTATAAACCGAAAAATGTTTTTGAAATTCAAAATACAATTACCGATTTTTTGAAACAAAACAATCTGCAAAATTCTGATATTGATTTGATTATTACAGGCCATTCAGGAAACAAAACAGATGATGAAATATATGATACCGTACTTTCCTCTGAATTTCCTGAAACTCCGTCTGCTTATTACAAGCATTTATGCGGCGAGTTCCAAACGGCAAGTGCTTTTGCTTTGTGGCTTGGTGCCAATATTATCAAAATTCAGGAATTTCCGGATTTTATAAAACTCAATGATAAACCATCAAAAAAACTAAATAACGTTCTGATTTACAATCATTATTTTAATATTAATCATTCGTTAATGTTGTTAAAGAAAGTTGAAAGTTAAAAAATCATAATTATCAGCGAAAATCTGTGTCCGAACTATGCTCAACTTTAAAAAAGCAAATATCATTTTCATAATTATCTTTCTCTCAATGATATTGATTGAAGTTTATTTGCCCTTCTCACAACTTTTGTATTTATTACCTTTATTTCTTTGGTTTCTAATACTTTTCTTCGGATCAAAAAATATTTGTTCACAATTTTATACAAAAGTAAAATGCTCATCAGAAGACAAAAGTAAACTACACTTAACATTTGATGACGGTCCGCATCCCGAAACAACTCCTGAAATATTAAAAATTCTTAAAAAATATAATCAAAAAGCTGTTTTCTTTTGTATCGGGAAAAATATTGAACAATATCCTGAAATTGTAAAACAAATTGTAAATGAAGGACATGCAATCGGAAATCATTCATATTCACACTCGTATTATTTTGATTTTTTCGCAACTACAAAAGTGATTGCCGAACTTGAAAAGAACAATCAATTGATAAAAGAACTGACCGGAAAAGATTGTAAAATTTTTCGTCCGCCATACGGTGTAACAAATCCGAATATTGCAAAAGCCGTTAAAAATTTAAATATGCAAGTTATCGGTTGGAGTATTCGTTCACTGGATACGGTAAAAGATAAAAAGCAGGTTTTAAAAAGATTGCAAAAAGCAAAAGCCGGCGACATTATTTTGTTTCATGACATAAAAGCACAGACACCGGAAATATTGGATGAATTTTTTCGTTATCATTTAAAGGACGCTGATTTACACTGATTTTTATGATTTCAAAATGGATAAAAATTATAAATATTCCGATTTAATAAAAATGAGTATTATTGTAAGAATAATACTAACAGAAAAATATAAAAATAAATCATATTAAATCAGCGTAAATCAGCGTCAAAAAAATAAAAACATTTATAACAAATAATTCGGATAATAAACAGACGCAGATTTACACAGATTTTTTATGATCAAATGCAGATAAAAATTATTAATATTCCGATTTAATAAAAATGATTATTATTGTAAGAAGAATACTAACAGAAAAATATAAAAATAAATCATATTAAATCAGCGTAAATCAGCGTCAAAAAAATGAAAACAATAACAACATTAATAATTCTGACAATAAGCACAACAGGTTTTGCGCAAACAAATACCTTTAAAAAAATTATCAATTCTGCAACTGTTATTCAAAAACTAAACACAGCATCAAAAAATACAAAAACCATTGACAGCGACTTTAAACAATTTAAGCATTTGGATATTTTGGAAAATGACATTGAAAGTACCGGTCATTTCAGTTTCCGAGCAACGGATAAGGTTCGTTGGGAATATTTGCAACCTTATAGTTATCTGATTGTTATGAACGGCGGTAATATGTGGATTAACGACGGCAGCAAAACAAAAAAATACGATACGAAATCCAATCAAATGTTTAAAGAAATTAACGACTTAATGGTAGGAATGTTGCAGGGAAAAATTCTGAAAAGTGATAAATTTACCGTTGAATTATTTGAAAACAAGAAACAAATACTTGCAAAATTAAAACCTAAATCCGATGAAATGCAAGAATTCTTAAGCGAAATGCAATTATATTTTGACAAAAAAGATTACACGGTTGCAAAAATTAAAATGCTTGAAAATTCCGAGGATTATACCTTGATAGAATTTTATAATCGAAAAATGAATATTGACATACCGAATTCGAAGTTTATTGTGAAATAAACAGACGCAGATTTACACAGATTTTTTATGATTT
>Ga0164318_10005640_pt1 | contig 12104 bp, 3 predicted proteins | sample GuaBasSedimGuay9_FD_113734 | JGI IMG/M metagenome (GOLD analysis project Ga0164318, IMG submission 113734) | Subseafloor sediment microbial communities from Guaymas Basin, Gulf of California, Mexico - Guay9, Core 4571-4, 0-3 cm | ecosystem: Environmental > Aquatic > Marine > Hydrothermal vents >... | reverse complement strand
ATCAAACGCGCAGTATTGGCTCCCACTCCCGAAACGGTCAGCAAAAACCGGAACAATTCCCGTTCTGTTTCATCAGCAAATCCGTAAAATACCTGGGCATCTTCGCGCACATGAAAATGGACGAATAATTTGACTTCAGATTTGTCTTTAATTTTTGAAAATGTATTAAGGGAGATATTGATCAGATAGCCAATTCCATGATTTTCGATAACGACAAAAGTTGGGCTTTTGCCAGTGAGTTTTCCTCTAATGAATTCGTACATAATGCTTTATTGGGTTTGCCTTGGTCGGGCAATTCGTAATGAGCAAAAATACTATTAATCAGTAAATATGCAAGGTTGTGGGATAGTGGTTTTTCAAGAATGTATTTCCCTTAAAACTTTCAAAATCCCATCCACATCAAAACCACATTCCTTCCTTAATTCTTCCTGTGTGCCGTGTTCGATAAAACGGTCGGGAACACCCAAAGTAATAAGTTTAGCATTGTAGTTGTGTTGGCTTTTAAAAGCAGCAACAGCATCGGCCAGTCCGCCTTTGAGGCTTCCCCCTTCAAGTGTGATGATGTTTTTGTAATGGGTAAAAACGTGGTGAAGTAAATTCTCATCGATGGGTTTGAGAAAACGCATATCGTATAAACCGATTGCTTCGTTTTGCAAGTGTTCGATAGCTTCCAAAGCAAAATTACCGACATGGCCAAGGCTGAGAATGGCGGTTTCTTTTCCTTGTTTGATTTGTTTTCCCTTCCCGATTTCAAATTTCTCAAAGGGCTGTTTCCAGTTTTTTAATACGCCCCGGCTGCGTGGATAACGAATGGCAAAAGGGCCGGCTTTGTAATTGGCTGCCGAGAACAATAAATTCCGAAAGTCGGCTTCGTTAAGTGGTGCAGTAACAACCATATTGGGAATTGTCCGTAGAAATGCCAAATCGAAAACTCCGTGATGGGTGGCTCCGTCTTCGCCAACCAATCCGGCACGGTCAATACAAAAGACCACGGGGAGTTTTTGCAATGCTACATCATGAATAATTTGGTCGTAAGCCCGTTGCAGAAAGGTGGAATAAATGGTACAAAAAGGTTTGAATCCTTCGGCAGACAATCCGGCAGAAAAAGTAACGGCATGTTGCTCGGCAATGCCCACATCGAAAACACGTCCGGGCAATTTTTGCATCATTTCTATTAAGGCTGAACCCGTTGGCATGGCAGGGGTTACAGCGACAATTTTTTCATCCTTTTCGGCCAATTCGGTAATTGTTTTACCAAAAACTTCCTGGTAAGTTAAAACCGATTCGTCTTTTTGCTCATTAATTTGCTCCCCTGTTTTTCTATCGAAGCGTCCCGGTGCGTGGTAAAGGGTTTGTTGCTGTTCCGCTTTTTCGAAACCCTTGCCCTTGGTAGTCATAATGTGCAGCAATTTTGGGCCTTTAGTATCCTGGATTTCCTGCAATGCTTTTACGACTTGCATTACATCATTGCCATCCACCGGACCAAAATATTTGAAATTGATAGCATGAAATAGGTTGCGACTTTTCAAAACTGAACGTTTGATGACTCCCACATTGTGGTCGATGGCAATTCCATTGTCATTCAAAACAACAAGAATATTGGCATTGGAAACCCCGGCATTGTTGAGTGCTTCAACGGCCATTCCTCCGGTAAGCGCACCATCACCAATTACAGCTATATGCTGCCGATTGCTTTCGCCTTTTAATCTGGAAGCCATGGCCATCCCCAAAATAGCAGAAATAGAAGTGGAAGCATGCCCGGTTCCAAAGGCATCGAATTCGCTTTCAGTCCTTGATGGGAATCCACTGATTCCTTTTAACTGCCGTAATGTGTGAAAAATATCTTTTCTTCCTGTAAGGATTTTATGCCCATAAGCCTGGTGGCCCACATCCCAAACCAGGCGGTCGTCTGGTGTATTGAGGACGTAATGCAAAGCAACGGTTAGTTCGACTACGCCAAGGCTGGCACCCAAATGTCCCGGTTTTACCGATACCACATCGAGGATAAAACTACGGACTTCCTCTGTCAATTGTGGCAACTGTTCCGGTTTCAGCTTTCTTAAATCTGCCGGGGAATGAATGGAGGAAAGTAGTGTGTCGCGATTGCTATTCATCGATTGGGTTTATGAAGCAAAAGTAAAAAAAGACAAGATGAGACCTATACAAAACATAAGTATTTGCCGTACTAAACAAGTAGCTGAAAAACCAACTAAGCTAGTTTAGTCACTTTCGTAAGTAGTTGATGTTTTTATTCTTAGTTTTGAAAATTAAAAATAAGCAGATTGTATCCCAAATTAAGCATTGTGAACTTTATTTTCCGTTATATAATTGCATTGGTTTTTATTGTCTTTTTTACAAGGGGTTATGGGCAGAAAAATGATTCACTTCAACAGCTAATAAACACAGCAACAAATGATAGTACTCGTATCGACGCGATGATCATTTACGCAAGAGCAATTAATTTTGATGAACCTAAATCGGCACTAAAAATGCTGGATAAGGCTGAGGCACTTGCGGCTAAACAAAAATCTCCCTACCAGTTAACGAGTGTTTTTCATGAAAGGGCATATCTGTTTCTCAGGATTGGAAAAAATGCCGAATCTCTTGAGCAACTATATAAAGCTAAGTCCATTATCGAATCTATTTCGAAAGAGAATTTCGATAAAAATATGGCTTTAAGCTATATAAGAACGTTTAATGGGATAGGTATGCTTAATTACAAGATGGAAAAATATGATAAGGCGATTGAATACTTCCAGGAAGGTCTCAATTATCTTGATGAGCAGGATTTGTTATTCAGTAAGCAAAGCAAAGATTATTATCTATTCTATTTTTACAACAATATGGGTGGCTTATTTCTGAAGAAGCAGGAATATCCACGATCAGAGTATTACCTGAATAAAGCAAAAGAGCTTGTTGATATAGATGTCAATACAAGGGAGTATACAAACATATTAATCAACTTATCGATTGCCTCAAGCAAGATGGGTGACTTGACGGATGCCTCGTCCTTAGTTGATACGGCCATGGCCATTTGCATTGAACACGATTTTAAAAAAGAGCTTGCGGCTGCTTACAATACCAAGGGAAGTTGTTGTATAGAAACCAAGAACTTACAATCAGCTACTGATAATTTTTTAAAAGCATTCAAGCTGAGTAAGCAAAATGGGTTTGGTTCTTCCGGAGTTGCTGCTCTTAGTAATTTAACAAAGATTTATTCAGAGAAAAGGCAATTTGAATTGGCATGCAAATATTCGGATTTGTTACATATATGGAAAGATAGCCTCAGGAACGAAGAAGAAGTGAGAAAGTTTACCAAGATAGAATTGCAGGAAGAATTCAGTAAACAATTATACGAAAACAAACTTGACCAACAACAAATTGAGGCAGCACAAAACAACAGAGAGATCATCTACATTTTTATTACTATCGCCGCATTAATGGGCATGAGTATTATTATTTTATTGTATTTTTTGCAAAGTGGAAGAACAAAGCAACATAAACTTGAAGCTGAAAAGAATAAGTTGCTAAATCAAAGCTTTGCGATTGATAAAAATAATTTGGAAGAGGAGCTCGAGATGAAGAAAAAAGAGCTGGCTACCAATGTAATGTATTCAATACGTAAAAACGAAATGATAATCGAAATAGTAGCTAAGCTTAAAGAGGCTAAATTATTGTTTAAAAAAGAAAATTATAAGGTCATTGATACTATTATAGTCGATCTCGAATCAACAGCAGTCGATGAGGTTTGGAAAGAGTTTGAAGTAAGGTTCCAGCAGGTACATACTGGTTTTTATGCTAAACTCAACGAGCAGTTCCCCAAGCTTTCAGTTAATGAAAAACGATTGTGTGCTTTTCTCCGCTTGAATATGTCGTCCAAAGAAATTTCAATGGTCACTTACCAGTCCGTTAATAGTATTTCCGTTGCACGATCGCGTTTACGCAAAAAACTTGGCCTTAACCAGGATGATAATCTCATTTCTTTTCTTGAAACCATCTAGGCTTTTTTTCGATCAGTTCTTCTTTAAGAAAATAAAATGCTATTTTCTGTATTTCAGCATGATACATATAGGTGTATTATAAATGTAAGGGGGCTGTATTGCTTTTGTAAGCAGTTAATTTTCTTGCCAAATCAGCTTGATTGTTAAAATTTTGTTAATTTTACACAAAGATTGTGCAGACAGACCAAATCTGTTGAGCGAAATAATCTAAATAAAACAAGCTTTTATTCCTGTGAATATCAGATTAAGAGATGTCTCAAGGAATATTTAACACTATCTTTTTGTTCATTTATTGTTGACGACTTAAAAAGTTGAAGTGGTTGAGTCTGTTTATGCAACATTGTTAACAATCAATACTGAGTAATAGTCCAACCTGTTGAGCAGGTATAATGTCAAATAAAAACCAGAATTATGAAAACATCTTTATTCACTACTTCTAAATCTTCACAGATAATTGTAAGATTTATTTTAACATTGTTTTTTGCTGTAACCGCCTACTGGTCTGTAGCTCAAAACTGTTCGGTAAATGCCGGTGTTGACGAAACTATTTGTGATGGCGAACAAATGTTTCTGCATGCTACAAAAACAGGTTTGTACACTGGTAATCATGAATGGACGCAAGTAAGTGGACCATCAGTAACAATTGTAAACCCACATTTATTTGACACTGAAATAATTAATTTTAGTGGTGGAAATACTTATACTTTCAGGTTTTCCGAAACCTGTCAGGATGGTTATTTAGTTTATCAGGATGTGGATGTAGTAGTTCTTGATAACAATCCGGCCGATGCTGGCCCTGATGCCACCTATTGTCCTGCTGATATGGCATTTTTGGCAGCTAACCCTCCCGGTGCTGGTGAGACAGGAGACTGGGAAACTATAGGAGGCAATCAGGCAGGGGTAGACATTCTCAATCCAAACTCAAATACTAGTCAATTGACATTTGTGGATACCCGCTGCGGCACTGCCACCTTAATTTGGAGAATTTTAAATAGTAATGGGTGTACCAGTTACGACACGGTATTAATTACAAACAGAGGAGGTGAACAACCTATTGATGCAGGCCTCGACCAAATATTAGATCACTGTTTTTCCACTACACATGTTACAGACCTTGGTGCCTCCTTTGGAGGTTGCGGAATTGATGGGCAGGAAGGAACATGGACAGTTATCAGTGGTCCTAATATGCCGGTTTTTGATAACGAACATAGTGCTACTGCAACAATAACTAACCTCATCGAAGGAACTTATGTATTGCAATGGACAGTTGATGGAGTATGTGTATCGGGTTCCGACCAAATGACAATAACTGTTCCGCCACCAACGGCTGATTTAACAGTGGCAGAAGTTATTGGTGGTAATCAGGTTTTTTGTGATGCCAGAACTTCCACCGTACTTGAAGGGAGCCCTCCTCTATACGTTGACGAAACTGTTGAATGGACACAAATTATTGGGCCAGCAGCAACTATTGTAAGCCCCAATAGCCCCATAACATCTGTTACAGGGCTTGATGGCAGTAGTACATATGTATTTCTATATACAATAACAAATTCCGTTACCAATTGTACTTCTGCAGAACAGGTAACGGTTAGTTATTTTAATGATGCCCCAGGTATTAATATTATTGAGGATCATATTTTTGCTGATTGTGGAGAGACTTGGGTTGAAGTTGCATATACATTTTTCGGCTCTGGAACTAATCAATACAGCATTATTAGCGGACCACCAACCGATGGCATTACCTATCCTACCGATTGGGTAAATGCCGGAGCTTCTCCAACCCTAATAACAGGTCTTGATAGTATTGGTACATATACAATTCAATTCAGAAGATATACTTCTGTAAATGTTTCCTGCGCAACAGCCTACGACGTGGTAGATGTAACCATTTCACTCGAACCAACAGCATCTAATGCCGGAACATTTCAAATCTTGGCTTGCCAGATTACAATTACCAATTTGGTTGGTAATGCGCCTTCTATTGGTACAGGAACCTGGTCGCAGGTATCAGGGCCAACTTTGGTTACTTTAACTAATATACATAATCCTGTAGTCGCTATTTCAGATTTATCCAATGGTTTTTATACCTTTCAATGGCTGATAGCAGCTGGCCCGCAATGTGACCCGAAAAGTGATAAAGTAACAATACTTGTTGCCAATATTTTGCCTGAGCCAGCAGATGCCGGGGATGATCAACTAGTTTGTTATGGTACTCCGGTTTATATGGATGCCGATGCACCACAGTTTCTTTTTGAATATGGAACATGGAGTGTAGTCCCAGATGTGGGCGTTGTATTCACTGATACCCATGATCCGAAAACAGAAGTTAGTGGTCTGGTCGATAATACGGTTTATACTTTTACCTGGACAATTACTAATGGATGTGGTAGCAATAGCGATGATGTAATTATTACAGTAAATAATGATCAGGGACCAATTGCTTCTGATGCCGGTACCGACCAATGCTGGCCATCGGGTACTAATATTATAACTTTAGATGGAAACGATCCAGACCCAGGTAGTGGTTTATGGACAAAATTAAGTGGCCCCTCCGCTACAATTACATACGACACAGCATTTAACACTACAGTAACGGCTTTAACCGATGGAACTTATGCTTTTGAGTGGGCCATCTCCAGTGGTGGATGTACCCCAACACGGGATACAGTATTAATAACTATTGCCGATCCAATAATCGCTGATGCTGGTAATGATCTTGAAATTTGTGGTGACAGTACAAGACTTGTGGGAAACGATCCCTCACCCGGTACAGGATTATGGACACAAATATCCGGTAACGCAGGCGATACAATCAGAACTCCTTCAAATAATATTACCGATCTTATTAATTTGCAGTCGGGTACTTATAAATTTACCTGGACAATTACCAATGGCGCATGTGTAACAATTGATACAGTCTCTGTTTTTGTTACCTACCCTCCCGGCTCAATTGCCGATGCAGGACCTGATATTGTAGTATGTAATGATAATTCAGCAACAATGGCTGCTGTTGATCCAGCTGTAGGAACAGGTTTGTGGACAATATTAAGCGGGCCCAATACGCCCGATATTGTTGACCCAAGTTTAAATACTACCGCAGTAAATAATTTAGTTACAGGCGATTATAAATTTTTATGGACAGTCTCCTCAGGAGGTTTTTGTATGCCTTCCATCGATACCGTTGAGATAAGCGTAACATTAGAGGCAGATGCCGGTGCCGATCAAAACCACTGTAATGCAGTAACTACTGTTAATTTAGTTGGAACAACCAGTGGCGTAGGTATATGGTCGCAGCTTGGAACTACACCAAATGTGGCAACTGTTACAACAACTTCACCAAATACAGCCACAGCCTCAGGGCTAATTACGGGTGACTATACTTTTGTTTTTCAAGTTGATACAATAGGTGGCGTATGTTACTCCAGCGATACTATGACTGTTTCGCTTTACGATCCTGCAAGTTTAGCCGATGCAGGCCCCGACCAGGAACATTGTAATGTAACAGTTTTTACAATGGCTGGAAATACACCGGCTACAGGAACCGGAACATGGACAAAACTTTTTGGTCCGGCCGGAGGAAGTTTTACAGATGCTAATGATCCAACCACAACTTTTACAAACCCTGATTATGGTGTTTATGTATTTGAGTGGACCGTTGCCAATGACGAGTGTTCAAATACCGATCAGGTACGGATTACCAATTACGAAGAACCAACCGATGCCGATGCCGGCCCTGACCAGGATGAGGTTTGTGGAACTGTTGCTACTTTGGCTGCAAACACACCCACTGCAGGTATTGGTGTTTGGTCAATTGATACAGCATCAATTCCAACAGGTACAATGCCTGTTATTGATGCACCAATTCAGCCACTAACAACAATTTCAAATATGATTCCGGATACTTATCCGGGAGTTTACATATTTGTGTGGACAATCTCAAATGGTGTTTGTACTGATAAAACAGATACTGTTGTTTTAACGGTTTATGAAAATCCTACTATGCCCGATGCTGGTCCTGACCAGGAATTATGCGACCAGACTTCAACAAACTTAAGCGGAAATACAATTACAACCGGAACCGGAACATGGACAGTTTACAGTAAACCTCCAGCCGCAGTCGATCCAACAATTGTTAGTCCCAACGACCCTCTATCGAATGTTACAGGACTTGTTTATGGAGACTATGTTTTTGAATGGACAGCGGTAAATACATTATGTTCGTATTCCGATACAGTACGAATTATTAATGATCAAGCACCTACACTTGCCGATGCTTCCGCTACAGCAACTGAATTATGCCTTTACGATCAGTTTACCCTGGATGGAAATACACCTACCGTTGGAACAGGTTTTTGGACTCAGGTTTCAGGTTCAACAGTAACCATTCTTAATCCTACAAACCCACAAACCGATGTTGTTGGTGCAGTAGCAGGAGTTTATGGATTTGCCTGGACAATCTCCAATGGTGTTTGTCCACCAAGTATTGACAATATTACAGTTACTGTTTACGATATTCCATCACAGGCAATTGCCGGCCCCGATCAGGAATTATGCGATGTAACAACAACTGCATTGGAAGGAAACGACCCTGATGCGGGTAGTACAGGAACGTGGACTTTTTATTCAGGCCCTAACAATGTAACATTTGATAATGCCAATGATCCAACAACCAATGTGAATGGTCTTGTTCCTGCATCATCTGCTGTTTATGAATTAGTATGGTCACATTCAATTGGCATCTGTGAAAAATCAGATATAATGCAAATTACTGTATGGGCCGAACCTACACCTTCTTACGCAGGTCCCGACCAAACACTTTGTAACGAAACTACAGTTACAATGGCAGCAACTAATCCTGGTGTTGGAACAGGTGAATGGTCGCAAGTAAGTGGCCCCAACACCCCTACTATTACCGACCCATCTTCAAACACAACAACGATAACCGGGATTATTCCCGGAGATTATACCTTTTTATATACAGTTACCAACGGATCTGTTTGTCCACCATCTACCGATGAAGTAGATATTCATAATTATGATACGTTTGCAGTTAGCGGTTCTGGAGATCAGGAAATTTGCAAGGATGGCTCTACTGACCTTACTGTTGTTCCAGACGGAGGTTCAGGATCTTACACCTACCAATGGCAGGAAGCCGCAAGTTGTGCAGGACCCTGGACAGATGTTACCACAGGAAGTGGTGGAACAACAGATACTTATTCAACACCAAATCTTGCAATAGGTAATTATTATTACCATTGTGTAGTTTCAGATGTTGGAGGCGTTTGTACTCCTGTTATTTCCGACTGTGGTACGATCACAGTTGTTGACGATCCTGAATTCACATCTCAATCAGGGAATGATACTGTTTGTAGAGGCGGAAATACTGATTTCTCAGTAATTGTTCAAGGTGGTACGGGTTTCTTTACCTATCAATGGCAACGTTCGACAAACAGTTGTAGTGGCCCATGGACAAATATTGGCACAAACAGTAAAGATTATAATACCGGTAATATGGGTACAGTTGGTAGTTATTACTACCAATGCATTATTACACAAAGTGGACTTGGATGTGATGTCCTCGCATCAAACTGTATGGAACTGGAGGTTCTTCCCGATGCAATTATTGCTACGCAACCCATTGAAGCAACTATTTGCTCGGGAACAACCTGGACAATGAGTGTAACTGCCGCAGGGGGATCAGGTCATTTCGGGTATCGCTGGCAAATATCCACAACCGGAACAGGGGGGTGGTCAACTGTACAAAATAGTGCAAGCAATACTTATACAACAGCTGCTTTAACTTCCACTCGTTATTATAGGGTTCGTGTAATCGACTCTGTGGCAGGTTGTCGCAACCCATTATCTGATGTTGCACCTGTTTATGTGCCGGAAATTACAGCCCAGCCTGTAGGAACCACAATGTGCGATGGTGGCCAACATACAATGACCGTTGATGTTGAGCAGGGGGATGCAACTTTAAACTACCAATGGCAGCGTTCAGATGTACCAAGTCCTTATACATGGACTAACGTTGGTACTGATAGTGATAGTTATACAACCGATCCGCTTCTTACAGGGACTTATTATTTTCAATGTGTAATTAGCGTTACAAATCCCACTTGTTCCGATCTGATTACTGATGTAGCAACTGTTGTTGCCGTAAACGACCCGGTTGTTGCAACCAATCCAATTGGTGATACCATCTGTATTAATGATACACATACAATGGATGTAACGGCTTCGGGTGGTACCGGAACCTTCGATTATCAATGGAGAATAAGTTCAGATAATATTGCTTTTAGCGATATTTCAAATGCTACTAATAGTACTTATACTACAGAGCAACTTACGCAAGATCGATATTACTATTGCGTAGTAGAGCAAACGGGTGTTGCTTGTAATACTTTTGAAACAGATACTGCCTTGGTTGCAGTAAACAATATATCGCCAGGGACAATACAAGCTGATGAAATTATATGCTATAACACATCAACTGCCGAACTTATTACCGGTATTGCCCCTATACCTGACGGGAATCTAAGTTATAGGTGGGAAATAAGTACTACGAGTGCTATATCAGGATTCTCACCACTAGGTGTTACAACCGAAAATTATCAACCAGGGAACTTAATACAGGGTACCTGGTATAGGAGAGTTGCCATATCAACGCTTTCGGTATATGTGTGTGAAGCTAATTCCAATGCTGTTAAAATTACAGTTAACCCTATCCCAACGGTCGACCCAATTAATAATGTAGTTTATTGTAATGGTTCAGCTACAGCAATTATTAATTTTATTGGTAGTGTTACAGGAACTGTTTTTGACTGGACTAATGATAATACTTCAATAGGTCTTGCTGCAAATGGTACAGGGGTAACCTCTATTCTATCATTTACAGCAACTAATAGTGGAAACACTGTTCAGATGGCAAATATTTCTGTTACACCAAGAACTGAAAATGGTTTAACATGTATTGGTACACCAACAACTTTTACCATTACAATAAATCCAACGCCAACAGTTGCAACAGTTTCTGATCAGGAATTATGTAATGATGCCACTACAAACGCAATAGTATTTACGGGTGATGGAACAGGAACAGTTACAGGTACTATTTATAATTGGACCAATAGTGCACCATCCATTGGTATTGCTGCAAGCGGAATAGGGGATATTGCCTCATTTACAGCCATCAATACGGGTGCTTCTCCTGTGATGGCAACACTGGAAGTAACTCCTTCATATACTAACGGAGGAATAACCTGTGATGGAACACCAGAAAGTTTTACAATTACTGTAAATCCAACCCCAACTGTTAGTAGTGCAAGTACTAAAACTATTTGTGATAATGCATTTGTTGACTATATTATTACATCAGCCACTACAGGAGCAACATTTGAATGGACTGCTTCAATGACCTCTACGCCTACCGGAGGAACGATAACGGGTATTACTGCTTCAGGTACAGGAGTGATTATAAATGACCAGTTGGATAATACCGGAACTTCACCCGGTAAAGTTACATATACCATAACCCCAACAGGTCCTGATACAACTTATTGTCCAGGAACGCCATTTGACTTTGTTGTTACCGTACAACCAACACCGGACGTTATTGCAAGCGGCGAAACCATTTGCGATGAAGGGACTACTGATATTGATCTTACCACAAATATTACCGGAGAAACTGTAACATATAAATGGACAGCAGCAAATACAAGTGGGGGTACAATTACAGGATTTAGTAATTGTATAAGTAGTTGTGGAACTACTATTGCACAAACATTATATAATAATACTTCCCAACCGGGAACGGTTACATATACTTTAACTCCTTCTATAGGAACCTGTGATGGAGTTCTTGTTAATGTTGATGTTGTAGTAAACCCAACCGGACAGGTTGATGATCCTGCCGACCAGGTAGTTTGTAACACAGATAATACAACATTAGTAACGTTCACCACTACAAATACAGGAGGTACAACCACATATGCATGGACAAATGATGACACTTCAATAGGGTTGGCAGCAAGTGGTTCAGGCGACATAGCAGCGTTTGCAGCTGTAAATACAGGAACATCCCCTGTGATAGCTACAATTACT
>Ga0164318_10005639_pt1 | contig 12106 bp, 12 predicted proteins | sample GuaBasSedimGuay9_FD_113734 | JGI IMG/M metagenome (GOLD analysis project Ga0164318, IMG submission 113734) | Subseafloor sediment microbial communities from Guaymas Basin, Gulf of California, Mexico - Guay9, Core 4571-4, 0-3 cm | ecosystem: Environmental > Aquatic > Marine > Hydrothermal vents... | reverse complement strand
GTATTTCCCGTACTTCCACTTCCAAAGTTTGAATGCTGTGGTGAATGTGGAATGAATTGCAGGGAAATGGTATCCGGAATTTTAGCCGTGCGTAATACTCGTGAGGATTGTAAAACAGATCGTAATCTTGATATTAAAATAAAAATTGCTGGTAAGGATATTAATATTGTACCATATGTTCAAAATACCCTGAAAGATATAATAAAAGCTTATGTTAAAAATTTAAAAGGTTACCGAAAAGGCGATAGTATTGATATTAAGATAAGAGAGTGATTATGAAAGCGAAAATAATTATCAATAAAGAAAAAAATCAAGTAATCAAAATATGTAATTCCCCAAAGATGTTTAAAAAAGAACTCTATATCTATAAAAAAAAGTTACCCTATATACCAAGACTTATTGATAATGATGGCAAGAATACTTTAATGTTAGAATATATTAATGGAATTCCAATTATGGATCTTGCACAACCAAATTTTGTGAAGATCACCGAATTGATGATAGACCTTCATTCAATTGAATCTAAAGGTGATAAATGTATTTGTCATTATGATAATAACCCAAAGAACTATCTTTTTGCAAATGGGAAATATTATATGCTGGATTTTAGTGAATGGCTATACGATTTCCCTGAAACAGATTTAATTCATTTTCTCTTATTCTGGGCATCATCCTATAATTCTGATAAATTTAAATTCGTGTTTGAGCAAGTAATAAATACTTATAAATCTAGAAGAATGATTAATCCTCTGGAATGGGAATTGATATTACCTGAGATAATATTAAGATTTGATTCACGAAGAATAAAATTCGGCAAAAAAGAGTCTCATCCTGATATTTCCAAGAATAGAGAAATGTTAAAAAATATAATTTAAAATATTAATTTATATTCCAAAAAAAATAAATGTGGTAGTTTCGCCTACATTAAATTCTATTAATTCTTCTGGATATTCTGTTTCAAAAATATCTGTCATTTTAATATAATCATAATCAGGTATAATTGATAATATTGGGGTTAAGGTTTCATTGTACAAAGTATCGTCAATTACACTTTCACTCCAGTCTTCATTACCTTCGTTCCTTAATTGAACGACACTAATTGGGACAAGTGAAGCATTATTTATTTGTAATCCTGCACGATCAAATTCTACATTATATGTTTTATCCTTGTTGGGTTTCATTTTAATTGTAAATTCTTTAGGTTCTAAATATATTTGACCTTCAATAATAATTGGTACGTCAATGGTTTCACCAAAAAGGATAAATGAATTTAAATAAAATGTCTCAACAACAGGAGGGTCATTTCGCAGAATTTGATAAATAGTACCATTTAAAATTAATCTTATCGAATGACCCGTATCATTGTAAACTGTCAGATCAGATTGTCTTGCACATGCTCCCAAAAGAATGAGTATAATCAATAATGTTAGTTTTTTTTTCATTTGTTAACCTCCTTTATGTATCACTAAATCCACGAGAGTTTATGTTAAAAATATGTAAAGAAAAAAGTTATTCTTGACATAAGAATAAAGACTCTATAAATTCAGTCAAAGTTTAGTGTAGGTTAAAATTGTATGTTACAAATTTGGAGAAGTAGTAATGAAAATATTTGTTGGCAATATGACCCGTGATGTAGAAAAAGAAATCTTAAGATCTTTATTTTCAGATTATGGAGATGTGAATGCTGTTAATATCCTTATCGACAGGATAAATGGTGTGTGGAAAGCATTTGCATTTATTGATATGCCGAATGAGAATGAAGCCTGGGATGCTATTTCAGCGCTCGATAATAAAGAACATTTCGGTAATGTGCTTAGTGTACATCAAGCTCGTTTCAGAAATGATGACAGAAGAACAGCATCCAGGCATGGTGGAAGAAGGCAAACTGATCTTCCCGAACTAACGGGCTGATTTAAAATCATTTAAAGAGGAAGAATGGAAATTTTTATTGGAAATATTTGTAAGAAAATAAATCAAGATCATTTACGAGAACGATTGGAAGAATTTGGGAGAGTTGAGTCTATAAAAGTTGAAGATAAAATAGCATTTGTAGAAATGCCATTTGAGAATGAAGCAGAATCAGCTATTATAAATCTTGATAATTCCAATCTGGATGGTATCATCATTAGTGTGCATCAGGCTAGATATGGGATATCTGATAGAAGGAAGAGTGGTCGAGTTGGAGGACGGCGTTCTAAAGATTCAAAAATTTATACTAAGATTTTTTCAAAAAAAGATCCTTTGATTTAAACATAATAATTTTTTTGTGACAATAAAGGCACCTTTTCAGGTGCCTTTTGTTTTTTTTTACATTATTCAATTACTTGTTTTGTTCAGCAACTTCCCTTCCAACATTTATAGCTTCCAGGTTTGCTTCCACTATTTTTTCACCTTTTCGTCCGAATATGATTTTAATACCTTCTTCCAATTTACTGTAAGGCAGATCCAGAAATGATGATGCAGCGCCTAAGACAACCATATTCATAGAACGCGGTGAGCCAATATCCTTAGCAATTTTATCGGCATCTAAAGATATATGATTTCTAAATGAGCTTATTGTTTCCATCAATTCATCATAATCGGGGTAATTAGGAATATTAACAAACGCATTTGTATTTGTGATCAACCAGCCATTTTCTGATAGAAAGGGTAAATAGCGTAAAGATTCCATCGGTTCTACACTAATAATCAGATCTGCCCCACCGTTTGGTATAAGATCAGAATGGATTGGCTTATCCGAAATTCTGAGGTGGGATTGTACATCTCCACCTCTTTGACTCATTCCATGAACTTCTGCTTGTTTCAGATGTAGACCACTTTCGATAGCAGCTGTGCCAATAATTGCAGCAATAGAAAGAATTCCCTGACCACCAACTCCCGCAAGAATTATATCTTTTTTCATCTTAAGCTCCTATTTCCTTTTCTTCTTTGAATAAACATGAATACATGGTCTCCGGGGAATAACTACAGAAACACCCTTGTAAGCTATTTCTTCCTTAAAAACTTTTACATTTTCTTCATGATGTTTTGAAAGCGGATTAATAACTCTAATGTGTTCTTTTTCTACTCCAATACCTTCACAAATCTGCTCTATTCTACCATTTACTTGAGAATCCTGCATACCTGTCATTGCTGTAATATCATTATCTAAAATTATGATTAACACATTAGACTTTTGAGTTACTGCATCAAGTAGTCCTGTCATTCCTGAATGTCCGAAAGTGGAATCTCCTATCGCTGCTATAGCCGGAAAGAATCCGGAATCAGCAGCACCAATAGCCATTGAAATGGAAGCACCCATGTCAACACAAGTATCGATTGCATTATGCGGTGGCAAATATCCTAAAGTATAGCAACCGATATCAGAAAAAACATGACCTTTGCCATATTCTTTTAAAGCCTCGGTTAATGCTTTATAAGAATCGGTGTGAGGACAGCCAACACAAAGCGCAGGAGGTCTTCCTGCAACTACTTCAGGAATATCCTTGCTGGAGAGTTTTGGAAGTCCCAGAGCTTTTCTAACATTCTTTGGATTAAGCTCGCCATCTCTTTCCAGTGTTCCATCCAATCGTCCGTGAATTTTTGGATTTCCCAAAAATCCTTTCAACATCTCTTCTACCATAGGCATTCCTTCTTCTAAAACAAGAATCTCATCACAGTCTCTGAATATCTTTTCAATTTTCATTTTAGGAAGTGGATACTGACCTATTTTTAAAATTGGGAAATTACACTCATCATAATTTTCCATTAAATAATTATATGCTAAACCGCAAGCAATGATCCCCATACTTTTATCGGAACCATCGGTGTATTTATTGAATTGAGAATTTTCCGATTCTATTTCCAGATCTTTTTGAATTGATAATAGATGTTTATATTTCTTTCTGGCAAAAGAAGGAAGCAACATAAATTGATCTTTATTCTCAGGTAGATGCATTTCATTTTCTTTTAAGACTTTACCTCTTTCTACTCCCGCTCTGGAATGAGCAAGTCTGGTAGTTATTCTCAACATAACAGGAAGATGATATTTTTCGGAAATTTCATAAGCAAGTCTGGGCATTCCATATGCTTCTTGCTGGTTTGATGGTTCAAGAACTGGCAGCAATGCAAATTTTGCAAAAAATCGGGAATCTTGCTCATTTTGGGATGAATGCATTGATGGGTCATCTGCAACTGCAACAATAACTCCACCATTTGCTCCTGTTAAAGCTGAATTCATATAGGCATCTGCCGCCACATTAAGACCAACATGTTTCATGGTTATTATGGTTCTTTTACCAGCGTATGACATTCCTAATGCAGATTCCATTGCCGTCTTTTCGTTTGCAGACCATGTTCTGTGAACATCTTTTTCTATAGCTTCCGGATTTCGTTGGATATATTCAATGATCTCTGTAGAAGGAGTCCCAGGATAGCCATAGGCTCCCGATAATCCTGCATCCAAAGCACCTTGACCAATAGCTTCGTTACCTAATAATAGTAACTTCTTCATAATTAGCTCCTTATCTATTTTTTAATTAAAATTCTTTGTCACAAAACTAAGTGCGCAAATTCTTACAAGCTTTTTATTTGACACATTGAATTCCTAATTAAAACTTGAAAAAGTTAATGGTAAAATTAAATAATTACTCATTAAGGATGAAAAAATGAAAATGAACGGTTTTATCGAAAGTTTTGAAAAATACTCTGTTAAACATAAACTTTTTAAAAGTGGAGAGAAAATAGTTGTAGGTTTCTCCGGTGGTGCAGATTCCACAGCCCTTCTATTAGCTCTTTGGCATTTAAAATCTAAATATGGATATTCAATCCTTGCTGCACATATAAATTATAACCTACGAGGTGATGACTCTCAGCTTGATGAGCAGTTTGTGAGAAAATTTTGTTTTGATCGCAATATATCTCTTGTTGTAAAAAATGCAAATATCAAATCAAGCTCTAGTGTAGAAAATCATGCTAGAGAACTAAGGTTTGATTATTTTAACGATCTTCGCAAATTATACAAAATTCAAAAAATCGTATTGGGTCATAACCGTGAAGACCAAGCAGAAACACTTCTATTCCGTTTGTTCAGAGGTTCCGGATATACTGGTATTAAAGGGATATCACCAATTACTGATGATATTGTTCATCCATTACTTAGTTTTTGCAGGGAAGACATTGTTTCCTATTTAGAATCTGAAAATATCCAATGGCGTGAGGATCTTTCCAATGAAAATAACACCTATACAAGGAACAAAATCCGTAACCAGATGATACCTTGGATAAAAGAACATTTGAACACGAATGTTGTTTCTAAATTATATGAAACAGCTGAAATATTTGCTGAAACTGATGATATTTTAGAGTCACTTGCTACAAGAAGATATCTAAAAGCTCAAATCAAACACTCAAAAGACGAATGTATATTGTCATCAAGAGTCATTAGAAAAACAAAATCGGTATTGCGTTATTACGTATACAAAAAAGCTTATTCAAGAATTAATGGTAATTCAAAAGATTTTTATCATAATAATTTTATTGATATTGAAAACTTGCTTAACTCAGATGGCTCTAAACAAATTTTCCTTCCAAATAACATTTTTGTATTTAAGAAATATGATGAGCTTATCTTCACAAATATCGATATTTCGAAATTTGAAAACTTAAAAAACGAAAAGGAGATAACATCACTTCGTAGCCGGTTTACCTTTGAAGATTACCGGATTATTATGAAGAAAATAAAGAAAATGCCTAATAAACGCAATTTATTTGAAGATAAAAATGCTGCTTATATTGATTTTGATAAAACAAGTTTTCCTATAACAATTCGTCACAGGAAACCAGGAGATAAATTTTATCCTCTTGGCATGCAGCATAATAAAAAATTAAAGGATTTTTTGATTGACGAAAAAGTCCCAAAATTCGACAGAGATAAGGTGTTAATATTCTGCGATAAAGAGAAGATAATATGGCTTGCGGGTCATCGTATCGACAACAGAGTTGTTACCTCTGAGCAGACACAGAATATCCTGAAGATAAAGATAGAAATAATGGCTACAAAAAAAATGAGAGCAGCTGAAAGAGTTAATAGAATATAGGAGGAGTAAGGAATTTCTTACTACAAATAGTTATGATAAATGATATTGAAGAAATATTAATAACAGAAACAGAGATACAAGAGAAAATAAAGATACTTGGTGAACAGATTTCAAAAGATTATGAAGGCAAAAATCCAGTTCTGATTTGTATTCTAAAAGGCGGAATCGTTTTTCTTTCAGACCTTATGAGAAGCATATCTATAAAAGTAGAACTAGATTTCATGTCGCTTTCCAGTTATGGTGACAGCACAAAGTCATCAGGTGTTGTAAGAATCAAAAAAGATATTGATGTAGATATTGCCAACCGAGACGTGATTATTGTAGAAGATATCGTAGATAGTGGCTTAACTTTAAAATATCTAGATGAATATTTTATGCAGCACAATCCCAGTTCAGTAAAAATATGTACATTACTGGATAAACCAAATGCACATCAAATAGATATCAAGATCGACTACATAGGTTTTGAAGTTGGAAATGAATTCGTTGTAGGCTACGGACTCGATTATGCTCAGAAATATAGAAATCTTCCATATATTGGAATTCTCAAAAAGGAGATTTATTCATAATGCAAAAAAAACAAAATAATAAAAATAATAAGAGTAAAAATCAATTTCCAAAAATGAAAAGATCACAAACTATCACATTTTGGATCGTGCTTGTACTATTGCTTGTTGTAATGTTCCAAATTTCACGAATGGGCGAAAAAAATGTTACAGATATAGCTTATAGTGATTTTATTCAAATGTTTAAACGGGGTGAAGTAACAAAAGTTGGTTTTGATGAGAAGAATTTAGCAATAACAACTACAGATAATACAAAATTCAAAACATATCTTCCACCAATTCCTGATCCAAATCTTTTACAAGATCTTATAGATTCTGGAATTCAAGTTTATTCACATAAGCCAAACAAATTGATCGGAATGTTGCTTTCATGGTTCCCATTCCTAATTTTTATTGGAATCTGGATTTTCTTGATGCGTGGAATGAGAGGTGGAGCAAGTCAGGCATTCAGTTTTGGGAAAAGTAAAGCTAAACTAAATGTTGATGGAAAGACTAAGGTAACATTTGAAGATGTAGCTGGAGTTGATGAAGCAAAAGAAGAATTGGAAGAAATTGTTGAATTTCTAAAAGATCCTAAGAAATTCCAAAGACTTGGTGGTCGAATCCCACGAGGTGTTCTACTTCTTGGAAGACCCGGAACAGGAAAAACCTTGCTGGCAAAAGCAGTTGCAGGAGAAGCAAAAGTTCCATTCTATAGTATCAGTGGTTCCGATTTTGTAGAAATGTTCGTTGGTGTTGGTGCATCTCGTGTTCGTGATATGTTTGCAAATGCCAAGAAAACTGCACCTTGTATTGCTTTTATCGATGAGATAGATGCAGTTGGAAGACATCGTGGATCTGGGCTTGGTGGCGGACATGATGAAAGAGAACAAACTTTGAACCAACTTCTGGTTGAAATGGATGGATTCGATCCAAATGATTCAGTTATTATCATTGCTGCAACAAATAGGCCTGATGTGCTCGATCCTGCATTGCTCCGTCCCGGACGTTTTGACAGGCAGATAGTTGTAGATTTACCGGACATTAAAGGTAGAGAAGCAATATTGAAAGTTCATACAAGGAAATTACCTATATCAAAGGGTGTTTTGCTAAATATAATTGCCAGAGTCACTCCGGGTTTCAGTGGTGCAGACCTCGCAAATCTGGTTAATGAAGCTGCTTTAATGGCAGCGAGAAATGGGAAGAAACAGATCGAGATGGATGATTTTGAAGAAGCAAAAGATAAGGTAACATTGGGAAAAGCAAGAAAAAGCAAAGTGATAACCGAAGAAGACAAAAAAATAACTGCAATTCACGAAATAGGTCATGTGCTTTGTTCAATGTTTTTAAATAAGGTTGAGCCAATACACAAAGTAACGATTATCCCCAGAGGTTTTACCGGTGGTGCTACTCATTTCCTGCAAACAGATAAATCTTATTATTCCAAAAGTTATATGGAGCAATCATTGATAGGATTACTGGGAGGACGCTCGGCTGAGGAGATTATTTTCAATGATGTTTCAACCGGTGCTTCCAATGATATTGAGAGAGCAACCGATATTGCAAAGCAAATGGTTTGTAACTGGGGAATGAGTGATACGGTTGGTCCTATTGCTTTAGTAAAAAAACAAACTCAGATATTTCTTGGAAGAGATATTTCACAACATGATCAAATAAGTGAGGAAACAGCTAAAATTATTGATAACGAAGTTAGACGCATTATTACAGATGCTCATAAGAAAAGCTTAGAAATCCTCAATAATAAACGTAAACTTTTAGAGAGATTAGCTGATGAATTGTTACTTAAAGAAACTCTTGATGCTCTGGAAATATTTGAAATAAGTCTTCCATTTATAAGTGGAAAAGAAAAAGACATTGTAGAAAAACAGTTCCTCAAGATCAAAGCTATAAATGATGAAATAAAAAAAGCTGAAAAACTGGCAAAAAAAGAGGAAGCTAAAAAGAAAGCTGAAAAGAAGAAGAAAAAGCTTGAGAAAGAAAAAGCAAAGAAAGAAGCAGAGGAGCAAGATCAAGATCAAGGTCAAGAGCAAGAAGAAAAAGAAGCTAAAGAACAAGATAATCCTAAGAAATAAATACATGGGGATTTAATTATGAAAGATATGCATGGCACAACAATACTAGGTGTTAAAATAAATGATAAGGTAGCTGTCGGTGGTGATGGGCAGGTCACTTTAGGTAACACAGTAGTAAAAGCAACAGCACAGAAGATCAGAAGATTATATGATGGAAAAGTAATTGCAGGATTTGCCGGAGCAACTGCGGATGCCTTTACTTTATTCGAAAAATTTGAAGGTAAATTAAAAGAATGTAAAGGAAATTTGAAGCGCGCAGCAGTTGAATTGGCAAAAGACTGGCGTTCAGATAAAATTCTACGGAGATTAGAAGCAATGATAATAGTAGCTGATAAGAATACACTTCTTTTAATTTCCGGTACCGGTGATGTTTTAGAACCGGATGAGGGAATTATTGCAATAGGCTCAGGTGGCAATTATGCACTTGCAGCAGCAAAGGCATTTGTTGAAAATAAGAAGCTGTCAGTTTCACAAATTGTAGAACGCTCTTTAAAGATCGCATCTGATATTTGCATATATACAAACAATAACATCATGATCGAGGAAATTTGATGAAAAAATTGACACCAATTAGAATTGTAGAAGAACTTGATAAGTATATTATCGGACAAGACAAAGCAAAGCGTGCTGTGGCAATTGCTTTACGTAACCGCTGGCGAAGACAACAGGTGGAAGGCGATCTGCAACAGGAGATCATGCCTAATAATATTATCCTCATCGGACCAACAGGAGTTGGGAAAACAGAAATTGCGCGCAGACTTTCCAGGTTGGCAAAAGCACCATTTATGAAAGTGGAAGCTTCCAAATTTACTGAAGTTGGCTATGTTGGAAGAGACGTTGAATCGATGATACGCGAACTTATGAATATTGCCCTTAACGATGTTCGAACTGAGATGACAAAACGAGTTCAAGTTCAAGCAAAAGTTAATGCACGTAAACGAATTATTGATATTCTGTACCCGAAAAATCCACTTAATCCGCAAGATACGGATGAAGATATTAAGAAAAAAGAAGAGAGATATCAACGCACTCGTAAGAAAATGGAGACACTTTTCGATATTGGAGAGCTGAATAATAGAGAAGTAGAGATTTCTTCAGAAAGACGAGTTCCTCACATTGATCTGTTCTCTCAAACCGGAACTGAAAGTTTTGAGCTTCCTATCGGTGAGATCATGGCTGGTATTATACCTCTAAAAAGAAGCGAGAAAAAGAAGAAAGTTAGTGTTGATAAAGCTTATAAGTTGCTTATTGAAGAAGAAGCTAGAAAACTTGTAAACCCAGAAATTGTTAAGACGGAAGCAAAAAATCGTGTTGAAAATAATGGAATAATCTTTATTGATGAGATCGATAAAATTGCTGGGAATGAAAACAGAACAGGAGCTGATGTTTCACGAAGTGGTGTTCAGCGTGACCTCCTCCCTATCGTAGAAGGCTCCAATGTTCCAACCAAACATGGAATTATTGATACATCTCATATTCTGTTCATCGCTGCCGGTGCTTTTACTACTTCCAAACCATCCGACCTTATCCCAGAATTACAGGGACGTTTCCCAATTCGAGAAGAACTACACAGCCTTTCTAAAGATGATCTGCATAAAATTCTACTCTATCCGAAAAATTCTTTAACTAAGCAGTATATTGCTTTATTCAAAGCAGAAAATGTAAAATTAAAATTTAACGAAGACGCTGTTGAAGAGATCGCTAATTTTGCTGCTAAGGCAAATGTGAAGATGGAAGATATAGGAGCACGAAGGCTTCATACGATTATGAATTCACTTTTAGATGAGCACCTTTTCAATATGCCGAATTCGAAAATTAAATCAGTTACTATCACTAAAACCAAAGTAAATAATAAACTTGATAAGATCATTAAGAACGAAGATTTGAGTAAGTATATACTTTAAAGAATATCATAGGAGCAAACATGAAAGAAATAATATTTATCATACTATTAATCCTCATTACCACAATTTTATCCGCTGAAGTGATCTCTGTAATACTTCCGGAAACAGAAACGGTTAAGTTAACACCTTACGCAACATTTGATTTTGCTGATATTAACGAGTCTTCTGCAATCGTGAAAAGCCGTGTTTGGGATGATGTTTATTGGACATTAAACGATTCCGGCTGCAACAACCGCATCTTCCCATTTAACAGCAAAGGTGAATTATACCGGGCAGAATGGTACAAAGAAAAAAACGGCGGCATATTCATCGGTAATGCTATAAATATCGACTGGGAAGAGATGACAACCGATAATAATGGAAATCTTTATGTTTGTGATACCGGTAATAATTTTAATACTCGGAAAGACCTGGCTATCCATGTTTTAAAAGACCCATTCCCAACTGCTACCGGAAACACAACATCTTTCCAAACAATAAAATTCTATTATCCTGAACAAAAAGAATTTCCGGCTGTTCCAAATAACTTTGATTGCGAAGCTGTTTTTTGGGCAAATGGTAATTTGTATCTTCTAACAAAACACCGTGCAGATACGCAAACACATCTTTACAGATTCGATAGTTTAGATCAAATGAAGATAAATCCCATAACAAGAATCGGAACATTTGAAATTGGTGGAATGGTTACTGCTGCTGATGCATCTATAGACGGAACAAAACTGGCAGTTCTCACATATAATAATATCTGGGTTTTCGAAGCTGAAGATGGAGATTATTTTAACGGTAAGATAAGCTGGCTTCCAATTAATGCAAACCAAAGTGAAGCTGTCTGTTTTGATGGTGACGATCTTATCATTACAAGTGAACAGATGGAACTTTTTAAGCTTCCAATATCTGAACTTATTCCGGTTAATTAATGAAGAAAGTTCTTCTTACTATTTTCTTCCTTCCAATTCTGCTTTTTGGTGAAACAACTAACAATTACAAAATTGCAATCGGTGAAGATATTTATTATTCTTCATTCAGCATTGCTAAAACAGACTCATTAATTCTGTACATTTACAGACACGAAGCAGAAGAACAGATCAATTATTACAATCAAAACGGAACAACACAAAAATTTACACATAAAGATAGCACAAACAACATTGATCTAATCGCAATTAAAGATGGAAAAAAAATAATCCTAAAGGGAATCTCATGTGAAAATATTATCGATACAGTAATTAAGATCGATGAGAGCCCATGGAAACAGTCGATGTCATACTCTTTATCAGAATTTGCTTTAAGTGGTGAAGAAAAGATAGAATACTGGATAATTCGTCTTGATAAATTTAAAGGTAAGAAAATGCAGGCAGAAAAAGCCGGAACCGAAGATATAACTATCAATGATAAACAGTATCATACTGCCAAAGTTAAAATAAGCGCCGCAGGGCTTCGTTCTAAGTTCTGGTCTGGTCATTACTGGTTTGAAGTTTCAGACGGCT
>Ga0164318_10005636_pt1 | contig 12112 bp, 10 predicted proteins | sample GuaBasSedimGuay9_FD_113734 | JGI IMG/M metagenome (GOLD analysis project Ga0164318, IMG submission 113734) | Subseafloor sediment microbial communities from Guaymas Basin, Gulf of California, Mexico - Guay9, Core 4571-4, 0-3 cm | ecosystem: Environmental > Aquatic > Marine > Hydrothermal vents... | reverse complement strand
TGGCTGGGGGACGAGGATTCGAACCTCGGTTAACGGGGCCAGAACCCGTCGTCCTGCCACTGGACGATCCCCCAGCGAAGCTTATATTTTCCACAAACAATGAGTTGAAGTCAAGCCAAAAAGAGCATTTTTCAGAGAGAGGGTGCCTTCCAGCAGCGGACATGGTGGTGCTCTCTCATGGGAAAAAAGGATATTTCTTCTCTGCGGCAGCGTGATTCCACCAGCGGGCATCTCCCCTGAAAACGGCACCCCGGCGGGGGATCCAGCGGGCTCAACACATCACCTCCCAGGGGCATAATGTCACGCGTTTCTCCGGGGACCGGAACCGATGACAGCAGGGCCCGGGTGTAGGGATGGCGCGGATGATCGAACAGTATTTCCCCGGGGCCGTATTCCATAATGTGGCCGAGATACATGACCGCCACCATGTCACTCATATATCCCACCACATTGAGGTCATGGGAGATGAAAAGATAGGAAAGGCCGAAAGATTCCTGGAGATCCTTGAGCAGGTTCAGGATCTGCGCCTGGATAGAGACATCCAGCGCGGAGACCGGTTCATCACAGATAACCAGGGAGGGCTCAACGCTGAGGGCCCGAGCAATACCAATGCGCTGACGCTGGCCGCCGCTGAACTCATGGGGGAAACGGTCAATGCTTTCTCCTGCCAGGCCCACAAGCGCCAGGAGTTCTTCTACCCTGGCCCGCCTCCGGTGCCTGCCTGCTATCTCTATAGCCCGGAGGCCTTCCTCAATTGCCTGCCCCGCGGTCATACGCGGATTGAGGGATCCAAAGGGGTCCTGAAAGATAATCTGGACTTCCTTCCGGAGTTTTTTTATCTCATTTCCATAGAGGGTACCGATATCACGGCCCCTGTACAGTATGCGTCCCTGGTCGCGTTCCAGCAACCTGAGGAGCAACCGTGCCACGGTCGATTTTCCACATCCTGATTCTCCCACCAGGCCGAGGGTCTTTCCCGGCTCCACCTGGAAGTCCACACCGTCAACAGCTTTTACCCACCCGGAGGTGCGCTGCAGGAAGCCCCGCTTTACGGGAAAATATTTGCGCAGGTGGTGTACCTGGAGAAGGGGTTCTTTTTGAACTGAATGGGCAGGTGTCATTGGTGAGTTCCTCCCATGGAATTTTCTTCAAAAAGAACGGGGCAGCGGCTGAAGTGTCTGTCGCCGTAGTCACACATGGACGGGAATTCATTCCTGCATGAATCCACGGCATGGATACAGCGGGGGTGGAAAGAACATCCGGTGGGCCTATGGGAAGGATCCGGGACTGTTCCAGGTATGCTGGGGAGCCGCTCTCCTCTCTTCATGCGGCTGGGAAGAGAGGCAAGAAGTCCCTGGGTGTATGGATGTTTCGGGGATTTGAAGATTTGGGTGGTTGTACCCTGTTCAACAATCATTCCGGCGTACATCACATAGATCCTGGTGGCGATATGGCTCACCACGGCCAGGTCGTGCGTAATATACAGGACAGAAGTGGCGTGCTTTTTCTGCAAAGAGCGAAGAAGTTGAAGGATTTGCGCCTGGATGGTCACATCCAGGGCAGTAGTGGGCTCATCGGCAATCAGGAGCTCAGGCCAGCAGGAGAGGGCCATGGCAATCATCACGCGCTGGCGCTGTCCACCGCTCAACTGGTGGGGGTAGTCCTTCATCCGTTCCTCCGGGGAGGCAATGCCAGCGTCCTTGAGCAGTTCAACGCACCGCTGAAACACCTTCTGCCTTGGAAGCGGTTCGTGAATCTCGATTGCCTCTGCAATCTGATCCCCAATGGTGAAAACCGGGTTGAGGGCCGTCAGGGGCTCCTGGAACACCATGGCAATTTTTTTCCCTCGGACCATGCGGAGGTTTTCTTCGTCCAGGTCAAGCAGATTTTCGCCGTGGAAAAGGATCCTGCCCGCAGTTATTTCTCCGGGTGGTGAGGGAACTAGGCCCAAGATACTGAGGGCGGAGACGGTCTTTCCGCACCCGGATTCTCCCACAATGCAGACCGTTTCCCCCTTCCTGATCTCAAAGGAAACGCCGTCCACTGCCCGCGCCACTCCGTCACCGCTGCGGAATGAGACGGCCAGGTTTTCGACTGAAAGCAATATGTTTTCCTTGATTCCCATACGTTGTTTATCTACCGCCTGAGCAAGTTCACAATTGCATTTGAATGTCAAAACCCCAAATCCCAATGCCAAATCAATGTCAAATATCAAATGTCCAAATAAAAGCGAAGTTCGCACTGCGGTTCGCTGCTGTTTCGCCCGCTCCTGTCCCGGATAGGTGAACGGGATATGTTTTGTCATTGAGACATTTGGATTTCATTTGACATTTGGGCTTTGACATTATTCATTTTCGGTTTATCCGGGTTAGGTCCTTTCGCGGAGCTTCGGGTTCAGGATATCCCGGAGCCCCTCGCCGAAGAGATTAAACGAGAGCACCACGATCAGGATGGCGATGCCGGGAATGAACGTGAGCCACGGCGCGTCAAAGATAAACCGTTTTCCGTCGGACAGGATGTTTCCCCAGGTGGCATGCGGAGGCGGAACACCGAAACCCAGAAAGCTCAGTCCCGCCTCGGTCAGGATGGCTGAGGCGATCCCGATGGTGGCCGAGACCAGCACCGGCCCGAGGGCGTTCGGCATCATGTGCCTGAAAATGATGCGAAATTTCCCCACCCCGAGGGCCTTTGCAGCGGTGACGAAATCCTGCTCCCTCAGGGAGAGAAATTCCGCCCGGACAAAGCGAGCGGCCCCCATCCAGCTGGTCAATCCGATTATGATCATGATGTTGTACATGCTGGCCGGAAGAATTGCCACCACGGTCAGGATGAGAAAAAAACTCGGGAAACAGAGCATGATATCCACGATGCGCATGATCAGGGTGTCCACGGTCATGACGGGGAGGAATAGCAGGGCCAGGAAAGGAGCCTTCCCCGGTGCAGGTCGCCGGCCGGGTCCGTACATGACGGAAGCAAGGAAAAGCCCTGCCGCGGCCGCAAAGAATAGGAAAGAGGCGATCCACATCCCGATTCCCGTCAGCACAAATCCGGTACCCATAAACAAAACACCAAGGGCATGACCGGATCGTATGTTGTTCTGGCCGAAGTAGCCGGCCAGGCCGCCCATGAATATGCCGATGAGCACGGAGATGCCCACGGCAACAAATCCCACAGTGAGGGAAACCCATGCGCCCTGGAGCATCCGGGAAAATACATCACGCCCCAGGTTGTCGGTGCCGAAAAGATAAATGCCAAGGGCAGGGAGCTCTTCGGGGGCAAGGGCCTCCATGTTGGGCACGGAGAGGGGTGGCCGCAGCTTTTCCTGCAACCGCACCACGGCAGGATCAAACCTGGGTTGGGTTCCTGACGTGAGGAACAGCCCCGCAAGGGCCACGCACAAAAAGGCCAGGAATATCACAAAACCCGAGATAGCAAGGCGATTTGACCGAAAAAGGCGCCACGATTCCCGGAATCTTGACTCCCTCGGGCTTGACGGCGCATCAAGGTGTTGGTTCCACGTGAGTGGCGTTTTTGCCTCTTCCATCATAATCGTATCCTCGGGTCTACCAGGAGATAGAGAAGGTCAGAAAGGAAAGTCCCTGCGAGCACCAGGACCGCGGAAATAAAATTTACCGTCAGGATGATGGGATAATCCCTGGCGAGGATTGCCTCATAGGCCATCCTCCCCATTCCGGGCCATGAAAAAATTGACTCTATGATAACGGAACCACCGATGAGCCCGGGAAGGATCAGCCCGAACATGGTGGCAAAGGGCAGAAGCGCATTGCGGAGGGCGTGTTTATAGTGGACTTGCTCCGGCGGGAGGCCCTTGGCCACCGCCGTGCGCACATAGTCCTGTCCTTCCACTTCCATCATCTGGCTTCTGACGTACCTGGAGAGGATCGCAATGCCGCCCGTTGCTCCCAGAACCGAGGGCAGGAGGAGGTGCCACACCCGGTCCATGGCCACAGGAGGCCAGGAAGTGGCGCCCAATCCGAAGGTCTCCATGCCGATGACCGGAACGTGGAAATGGGTGACCACGAAAATGATGAGCACGTAGGCAAAGAAAAACCCGGGGATGGAGATCAGCAGGTACGAAAAAAAGGTGGTTGTACGATCGAAGATCCCTCCCCGATGGATGGCGGATCGTATGCCGAGGGGAAACGAGAGGGTCCAGGTGAGGAGCGTTCCCACGATAAAGAGGGGGAGGCTGTTTAAAAAACGAATCCAGATCTTTTTCAGCACCGATTGGTTGTCTTTCCAGGAAACAGTTTTCCCGGTGAAAAGGCCCTTGTAAAAAAGGACATACTGGACATAGAGGGGTTTATCTAAATGAAATTCCTTCTGAAATCTCTCCAGGATTTCCGGGGTAAATTTCGGGTTGAGGGGGTCGATCTGGCTTGGCTTTCCCGGGGCCAGGTGGATAATCAGGAACGATACGATGGAGACGAAAAAGAGTGTCACCGTTTTCTGGACGATACTGCGGCTGATGAATGACAACATGATGCGATCCCTTTCCCCTCTTAACCTTCCTGAGCAAAGCTTGGCACTTCAGGAAGCTTGATCCATTTGTTAAAATAGAAAGTATAGTTCCCGGTTTTTGTTGGCTCGATCTTGCGGTAAAATACCTTTCCGTTCTTATCCACTTCCTTGATGACGATGCGCTTGTCCAAAACGGCGGTCCACTTGCTCACATACAAGAAGGTATACGGCTGTTCGCGTGCGATGATTTCGTGCAGTTTGTGGCAGTACGAAACCTGCTTTTCGTGGTCGTACTCCTGCCTGATCTTGATAATCAGGTCGTCTGCTTCCCTGTTCCTGAAGCCAACAAAGTTGAGCTGGTAAGGGTGGGTCTGGCTGGAATGCCAGATCTGGAACAGATCCGGCTCAATGCCCATCTGCCAACCCAGGATGAGCGCGTCAAAATCCGCTTTGTCCACCCGATTCTGAATAAACACTGACCATTCCAGGATATCGGTCCGTACGTCAATACCGATCTGCTTCCAAGCATCCTGCGCAATGGCCAGAATCGCCTTGCGCAGGTCATTCCCGCTGTTTGTGATGAGGGTAAACTGGAGTCTCTTTCCGTTCTTTTCAAGCCACCCGTCTTTGCCCTTTTTCCACCCTGCCTCTCCAAGGAGCTTCAGGGCCCCCTCAGGGTCATAGGGAAGGGGTTTGATATCACGGTTGTAGTAATCGGTCTGTTTTACAAAGGGCCCGGTGATCCGCTCCCCCTGTCCGTAGAGAACGTATTGGATGATCTTATTCACGTCGATGGCCATTCCCAGGGCCCGGCGGACCCGGGGATCATCAAAAGGTTTTCGGCGCATGTTGTACCCGATGTAGGTATATCCGAAGGAGGTCCCGGAAAAGCTCTGGTACCTGGGGTCCGACCGCAACCGCTCCACCTGATGGGGTTGTACACTGTAGCTGTCCACGGTTCCCGCATAAAACTCCATTTCCTGGGTGAGGAGGTCGGGGATAATGCGGAAATAGTAGTTTTCGTAGTTAGGGGGGCCTTCCCAGTAGTCATCGAAACGGGTAAGAGAGATGAACTGATCGGATTTCCATTCTTCAAACCGGAACGGGCCACTCCCGACAGGATGGCGATTGAAACTGCTCTTGCGGATGGAAAAGGTGTCAGGGTTTTCCCCCTGCCTGACAGCCTCTGCACGCATGACCTTTTTGTTGAGGAGGTGTTCCGGAAGGATGCCCATACCCCAGGTGGCGAGGGCCGGGGAGTAGAGGCGCTTGTAGGTAACCTTGACCGTTAGGGGATCAAGCACCTGAACCGTTTTCACCGGTTCATAGTCCGAGATACGGGGTGATAAATTTTTCGGGTTCATGATGGCTTCGTAAGTGAACTTGACGTCCTTTGCGGTCAGAGGATGGCCGTCATGGAATCGGATGCCTGGCCGCAGGTGAAACACGATCACCGGATTGTGCTCGGTTGCGGGGAGGAGCGCTCGCGCATATCTTAAGAGGGTTTTCTTGTCCAGTTCCGGCGTGGAGCTCACATATTGCTGCGGTTTGAATGCGCTGAAATAGTCCTTTCCCAGCAGGACTGACAGGGAGTTGAAGAGATTTTGGTCTACCTGGCCCAGTACCAGGCGAATCCTGGCGGGGGCCTGGATAGTGAATCGAATTTCTCTGGATTTCCCTTTCTTCCCAGACGGTTTTTCTTGCTTTGTGACCGTGTAATCCTCAGGCGGCACGAGAGAAATGCGGCGGATATTTCGCAAAGACTCTCTGAGCTGTTCATCGGGAGGAGGCGATTTGAGGGCCTGCTTCATAAATTTGAGGAGATCGGCACCATCGAGTTTTCCCATGCGCGGAATAGGCGCACGTTCATTGACAAAGAAGGAAGCCTCCTCGGAGATTTCCCATGAACGGGCAACCCGGCCCCTGAACCGAAGGTTCTTGTCCCGGTCAAGAAGTCCCTCGAACACGAGTGATTCAATCTGGCTGCTGGCGGAATCGGCGGAGAGAACAGGATTCAGGATGCTTGCATCGCCGATAGACGCGGAAATATACTCGGCAAGCCGGGCGGGATTGCCGCGGGTCTGTTCCTCATAAGAGGGAACCCAGAAGTACGACTGGATCAAAAAAGCTGCAAGGATCGTGGGGGCGAGAATCAGTATCTTGCGAATAGTCATAGCAGCTTTCCCGCTGAGCTCATGGTTGTCCTTTCCGTTTCTCTGATCCCTGTTTCTCCGGCGAAGCACTGGAAACTAAGTATATGTTTTTACATGACAATCTTTCCGCTTCGTTTCAACCTTAAGGAATTCATGATTTTCAGTCAAGAAAAAAGGAGAAAAGAGGTGTGACATTGTTGAAATGATCCTGTAATATGGCATGCATCGTGTTCAGGGGAATGTGCCATTGCGGCGAAAGGAACACCTGTGAACCGGGAGGGCAATATGAAAAAATTTGCAATCAAGACGGGCCTTGTATTCGCTTCAGGATGTCTGGGAGGGCTTTTGAACAGCTTTGCCGTCTGGTTTCTTGGGCAAAAAGGCGTCCCCGCGCTCCTGGGGGTCAAGATTACGCCCCACTGGAGCGCGTCGTGGCTTTACCCGCGCGTGGTCTGGGGAGGTATCTGTGGAGCGCTTTTCCTTTTGCCGGTTTTGCGGAAATCCGTTTTCGGTCGCGGACTCCTGTTCAGCCTGGGGCCCACCGTGGTCCAACTCTTTTACGTGTTTCCCATGGTTGCGGGAAAGGGAATGCTGGGCCTCGGTCTTGGGGATTTCACACCGCTTTTCGTCTTTTTCTACAACCTGGTCTGGGGCCTTACCGCCGCCGCCTGGCTGACCATGGCGGATGAATAGTTGCGAGTCAACAGTCATGGGTGCTGAGTCGTGAGCGGCGTGGTCAAGGGCCTCAGCAGTCTTTTTCCGCAACGGTGTTTCCCTTATACGGAGCAACCGTGGGTGTCTCTGGCCTTTCGCCTTTTATCAATCCTTATGTTCCCATTTCCCACGAAGACAGATACTTCTCCTGTTCGGGGGTAAGGGTGTCAATGGAAACTCCCATGGAGGCAAGTTTCAACCGCGCAATGTCTTCATCAATCTCACGCGGTACCGGATGCACCTTGATTCCCATATCTTTATGGTGCTTGGCCATGTATTCGGCTGAGAGGGCCTGGTTGGCAAAACTCATATCCATGACGCTGGATGGGTGGCCCTCGGCTGCTGCCAGGTTGATCAGGCGGCCTTCCCCCAGGAGGTAAACACGCCTGCCGCTCTCAAGAGTGTATTCCTGGACAAATTCCCTGATTGTCCGTGAACCGGTTGACGCTTCTTTCAGGCCGGGAATATCCAGTTCAACATCAAAGTGCCCTGAATTGGCAACCATGGCGCCGTTCTTCATGGTGAGAAAATGCTCTTTCCGAATGACATTGATGTCGCCGGTAAGGGTGCAGAAAAAGTCTCCTAAGCGCGCGGCCTCTTCAATGGGCATGACCTGAAAACCGTCCATGACCGCTTCAAGGGCCCGCAGGGGATTCACCTCGCAGACGATGACGTGGGCTCCATGACCCTTGGCGCGGTTTGCTACGCCACGACCACACCATCCGTACCCGCTGACCACAAAGGTGGAACCGGCCAGGAGCCGATTGGTGGCCCGGATAATCCCGTCCACGGTGCTTTGGCCCGTACCGTAACGGTTGTCAAAGAGGTGTTTTGTGTCGGCATCGTTGACCGAAATGATGGGGAACCGGAGCACTCCGTCCTTTTCCATGCTCCGCAAGCGGATAACCCCGGTGGTGGTCTCTTCAGTGCCGCCGCGAATGCCCTGGAGTAAAGATTTCCTTTCATCCGGGGAGAGGCTTTTCGCCCACTCGGCAACCCCCGGTTCCAGTTCGTCCCATTTTTCAAGGGCGATGAAATGAAGGGAACTGACCAGATCTGCTCCGTCATCCATGGTGAGGTTCGGGGTATGCTTCAAGGCCGACAGGATGTGGCTGTAGTAAGTGGCATGGTCCTCGCCCCTGATGGAAAAGACGGGAATTTCATCGTCCGCCACCAGGGCCGCGGCCACATCATCCTGGGTAGAAAGGGGGTTGGAGGCGCAGAGAAGCACCTGGGCCCCGCCCGCCTTCAGGGTTTTCATGAGGCTTGCAGTCTCGGTGGTCACATGGAGGCACGCGGAAAGCCTCAGCCCCTCCAAGGGCCGCTCCTTTTCAAAACGTTCCCGTATCATGGTGAGCACGGGCATGCTCATGCCCGCCCATTCAATCCTCAACCGTCCTGTTTGCGCGAGATTGATATCTTTAATATCGTAATCCATTTCCTTTTTCCTTTCGTGTCAGCCAGCCCCAAGATGCCCCTTTTGTCCGCATTTCAGCGTCAGGTTCGAATTCTAGTCCTCGAAATATTCCCCATATTCCTGCGGTTAAAATTCTCGCCTTCCTTGACCTCGAATAAATTTGAACATGTTGCAAACTGGCTCATGTTAGTGATTATTCTTCATGTTGCTGACAAAAACTCCTCTTACTGGACTACTTGACCGCTTTTTTCAGCTCATCAACCATGTCGGTTTTTTCCCACACGAACTCGGGAAGCTCCCGCCCGAAGTGCCCGTAGTTGCACGTCTTACGGTAGATGGGGCGAAGGAGATCAAGACGTTCAATGATTGCTGCGGGCCGGAGATCGAAGTTTTTCTTGACGATCTCGGTCAGCTCACTGCTGGGGACGACGCCCGTGCTGTAGGCGCCCACCATAACCGAAACCGGATCGGGCCTGCCGATGGTATAGGCCACCTGGATTTCGCATTTCTCGGCCAGGCCTGCAGCAACAATGTTCTTGGCGATGTAGCGGCACATGTAAGAAGCGCTTCGGTCCACCTTTGAAGGGTCCTTCCCTGAAAAGGCGCCGCCTCCGTGATAGCCGAAGCCCCCGTAGGTGTCCATAATAATTTTTCTGCCGGTGAGACCACAATCTCCAAGAGGCCCTCCCACCACGAAACGACCGGTGGTATTGATGAAATACTGGGTATCCTGGTCAAGGAGGTCGCCTGGGATAACTTCCTGGATCACATGCTCCATGATCGCCTCACGGAGAGTGTCGTAATCCACGTCCGGGCTGTGCTGGGCCGCCATTACCACTGTATGAACACGCTGCGGTTTCCCGTCCGTGTATTCCACGGTAACCTGCGATTTTCCATCCGGCCTGAGCCAGGGAAGCTGGCCTGATTTCCGCACATGCGCCAATCTTCGCGTGAGGCGGTGTGCCAGATAGATGGGCATGGGCATAAGGACTTCAGTGTCTTTGCACGCGTACCCGAACATAAGGCCCTGATCGCCTGCGCCCTGTTCCTTGAATAACCCCTTCCCCTCGTCCACTCCCATGGCGATATCAGGGGATTGCTTGTCAATGGTGGAGATGACCGCGCAGGTTTCCCAGTCAAATCCCATGGCAGAATTGTGGTAGCCGATATCTTTGATGGTTTCCCTGACCACATCGGGAAGATGCACATAGGCGGACGTGGTTATTTCACCTGCGATCATGGCCATTCCCGTGGTGACCAGGGTTTCACAGGCCACCCGGGCACCGGAGTCCTGCTCCAGCATCCTGTCGAGAATGTGGTCGGATATCTGATCGGCAACCTTGTCAGGATGTCCTTCCGTAACGGATTCAGAAGTGAAGAGAAAATTGGAAGATTTCATGTTATTGCTCCTTTACTGTTTTTTGTCGCGTATCACACGATTATCAATGAGCCTGGTCTTGCCCACCCACACGGCAAGGGCCAGGAGATTTTCATTTTCGAGTATTTCCAGGTCCTGGAGGGTAACCGGGTCGCAGAGACTGACATAGTCGATCCTTGTATGGGGATGATTCTCTATGTAGGCCTCTACTGCCTTTTTAATGACGGCCGGGTCCCGCTCTCCTGCGTTGAACATCTCATCAGCCAGGTTCAGGGACTTGTTGAGACTCAGCGCGGACTTCCTCTCTTCAGGACTCAGATAGCTATTCCGGGAACTCATGGCAAGGCCGTCCGGCTCCCTGACGGTGGGCACACCGATGATCCGGATGTCCATGTTCAGGTCCATGACCATGCGGCTGATCACAGTGAGCTGCTGGTAATCCTTCTGCCCGAAAACGGCGATGTGGGGCTTCGTGATATGAAAAAGCTTGCATACGACGGTGGCAACCCCTTCAAAAAAAGTCGGCCTCGACAGGCCGCAGAGGTGTTGCGTCACCCGGTGAACCAGCACGGAGGTCTGTGCACCTGGGCCATACATCTCATCGGGTTCAGGCATGAACACGATATCCACCCCAACCTGCTGTGCCTTTTCCATATCGCCTTCCGTATCCCTCGGATATTGGTCAAAGTCCTCGGACGGCGCGAACTGGGTTGGGTTCACAAAAATGCTGATCATGAGCTTATCTGCGTGGGATTTTCCTACCCGCATCAGCTCGAGGTGCCCCTCATGCAGGAATCCCATGGTAGGAACCAGTGCAAGGGTCTTCCCTTGAAGCCGCAGGGCCTCGGCTGTTTTCTGCATTTGATCAACGGACCTGATGATCTGCATCGCCTTTCATCAACCTCACCTTGGATTTTTTTGCTTTTGCGGCTTCACTAAAACACCATAATTCACGAAGAAAAAAGGCCACATCCACTTTGAGCTCTTGTTCGTTTTCGGACTTAAGAATACGCAAAGTCCGGATGGACATGTTACCTTCTCGATGCCAGGGGAACGTAGTACTGGGTCCCGCCTTCCATGTTTCTGATTTGCGCCACCAGGTTGTCCAAGTCTTCGGGCACATGTACAAAATCAATCTCAGATGCATCAATCACCAGCAAGGGGGAATCCTGATAGTGGAAAAAAAACGAGTTGAAGGCATCATTTAAGGATTCAATATAATCCGGATGAACCCCTTTTTCGAATTTCCTGCCCCGCTTCCTGATTCTCTCCAGCAGAACATCCGTCCTTGCCTGGAGAAAAATGACCAGGTCGGGTACCACCGTCTTCCGGTGGAGAAGCTGAAAGAGCTGTTCATACAGCCAAAATTCCTGGTCATCCAAGTTTATCCTGGCAAAAATGCGATCTTTTTCAAATAAATAGTCGCTGAGGACAACCTTCTTAAAAAGGTCCATCTGATGGATTTCGGCGATTTGCTGGTAACGTCTCAGCAGAAAGTAGATCTGTGTCTGAAAGGCGTATTTCTTGGGGTCCCGGTAAAATTTTGTCAGAAACGGGTGGCCTTCCACGTCCTCGAGCAGTGTCTCGCCCTCCAGCTTTTCAGCCAGTAACCTGGCGAGGCTGGTTTTTCCAACACCGAGAGGACCCTCAATGACAATATAGTGAAGATTTTTCATCGCACTCTCTAAAAACCCGAAATGTCTAACACTCTACGCCTCATTTGTCAACGGCAGTTTATCGGCCAGGCACAGGAACTCATCCATGTGAAGCGTCTCAGCCCGCCGCCGGGAATTGATAGAGCAGGAGGCCAACCATTGAAGGAGTTGGGCTTGATCCAGTGAGGGAAAAAAACTCTTCAGGGAATTGACGAGCGTTTTCCTTCGATGGGAAAAGGCTCCTTTCACCACCTTCTCAAAAGCCCCCTCATGCCTTGCCCGTGGCACATAGGGCTGCTCAAAATCGATTTCC
>Ga0164318_10005633_pt1 | contig 12114 bp, 16 predicted proteins | sample GuaBasSedimGuay9_FD_113734 | JGI IMG/M metagenome (GOLD analysis project Ga0164318, IMG submission 113734) | Subseafloor sediment microbial communities from Guaymas Basin, Gulf of California, Mexico - Guay9, Core 4571-4, 0-3 cm | ecosystem: Environmental > Aquatic > Marine > Hydrothermal vents... | reverse complement strand
CACAAAATTATAAGAAAAAACTGCAAGAAAATATAACTGACCCTAAAACTATTGGTATTAATATGGCAAAGGACACATTAAGAAAAGTAAAGAATTTTAGTATTTAAAATTAAGAGAGCCATTTGCGTAGCTAAAACACACAGAAACATAGCAACAGCCATTCATTAAAATAGCAAATAAAATTCTTGAAATAACAAAAGATGAAGATTATCCAGACAATCCAACAAAACAGGCAAAAGTCAAAGAATATGAACACCAGATTGATTTATAAATGACCCTTTACCGAAACTTGATGATGGTAGTATTGATTTGACGCAAGTTACTAAAATAATGATAATGAAAGTGGAGGATTATCATTGATGAGTGCTTTAATTTTAAATCAGTTTAACCCTGATTATGCGGTTCATCCTGGTGAAATATTAGAGGAAATTTTAGAGTCCCGGGATATATCTAAAACCGAGTTTGCTAAAAGATGTGGTGTCTCCTTAAAAAAGATTAGTGAAATCATTAATAAAAAAACATCTATAACTCCTGATACTGCTATTCAATTTGAAAAAGTGCTTGGTATCTCTGCAGAAACCTGGAATAATTTGAATGCACAATATTTACTTTTTCTAACTCAAAAAAAACAAGAAAAACAGAAAGAATCACTAATTAAATGGCTAAAACAGTTTCCAATAAAAATTTTAAAAGAGAGAAAAATACTAAGTGATACAACAAATAAAGAACAATTGAGTAATGAATTATTAAAATTTTTTGGTGTTGCATCTGTTTCTGCTTGGGTGGATGTATATGCAAAACCACTTGCTTATTATAGAAGTTCAAAGGTTTTTAAACAATCTTTTTATACTTTAACTGTCTGGTTAAGACTTATTGAGATTGCAGGTACAAATGAAACAAATATTAAGCCATATAATAAAAATAAATTTTTAAAAGTACTAAAAGATATACGGTGTTTAATTGTAAAAGATAAAATTGATATTAATATAATAAAGAAAATGTGTAAAGAGGCAGGTGTTGTCTTTATTATTGAGAAAGAGTTGCCTAAAATACGATTATACGGTGCAAGCCGATGGATTTCCAAACATAAAGTTGTTTTAGCATTAACTTTACGACAAAAGACTAATGACCAGTTTTGGTTTTCATTCTTTCATGAGGCAGGACACATTTTGTATCATAATAGGCAAAGATATTTTATAGATAGTGATAATCTTCTAGAGGATAGATTAGAAAAAGAGGCAAATAGTTTTGCTAATAATTTTTTAATTCCTGAAGATGATTATAAAACTTTTACACGACAGGGACAATTTTATAAAAAAGATATAATAAAATTTGCAGAAAGGGTAAATATCCATCCAGGAATTGTTGTAGGTAGGCTTCAGCATGATGGTTTCATAAGTTACAAATGGCATAATGATTTAAAATTAAAAATAGAATAGAAAAATTACTTTTATTTTCACAGAACTTGGTTTTGACCCCAATAAGCCGATACGGGAGCAAAAGCCAAATCCTTTACCTGACAGAAAAGCACTTGATGACATAATATTTGACGAACTTGGCTTAACCGAGGAAGAACGAAAAGAAGTCTATTATGCAGTTGCCGAACTTGTCCAGAACCGTTTAAAAAAGGCAAAGAGTATGTGAAATAATAGGTGAGGCTTAAACCTTACCCACTTTAGAAAGAAGTAATTGTTTATGAATATATTAGAGACAACAGAAAAAATATATCAGAAATATATTTTGAGAGATATGTTGGGATATCTTTTGCCAGGAATAATCGTAAATATTATACTGGTTTGTGAATTATCCTACCAAACATCTCTGCGTATATTAAACTTTGGCGAGAATGAACTGTTCTTGAAATATTTTCTCTTTTTTGGTGTATCCTATGTTATTGGATTATCTATACAATGGATAAATGGATATATTATGAAACGGATAAAATGCTCTTCAAAAAAAGAATCAGCCCGTGATATTAAAAAAAGATATGAAAGACAGCAAAAAATCCTAAGAAGTGGTAATAGCTTATTAATAAACGAGCATGAACGCTTCATTACCTTAAAATATATAACAGGAAATAATGCAGTTGCTTTGAGTATTTTAATGATATATCTTTTGGTTAAAGTAGTTTCAGACTTTAAATTATCTTTAATCATAATATTTAGTTTAAATATGATAATTGTAGTTTTTTTATATTGTGCAAACTGTAAGTATACCAAACATCAAAAGTTATGGGAAAAAATTTTTTGTATACAAGAAAAAATAAATAGAAGTTAAATTATGATGGATATCCTTAAAAATATAGAATACCAGGATTCAGATAATTCTAAACTTATAGAGGATAATTTAAAAATTTTTAATAAATTAGCAGAAAATATGAGAAAGAATGACACTTTCCGATATTTCTTTCTTACAGGACTTGAAGAATTAAGCAGAGGGGAAACAGTACCTATTTCTGAATCTTCTATCAAGAAAGGCTTTGAATGAATACAAAATTGAGACTTCAAAAATTGAGCCCATTACTAAAAAAATTGTGGGTAATATTTCTACAGTAATTTCACAAAAAAGAGCAGTTGCTATAAAAATGGGACGTATCGGAATTATTTTTCCTTTTGAAAAAGATAAAATGATACTTGATAATGTATTACCCTCAATAAACCATATTTATACAAGTTATTTTACTAACTTTGTTTCTATTCTTACAAATATTTCAGAATCACTAAAAGTAAATATTAAACCTGTGGATTTAAGAAGAAATTTATTTAAAAATATTTCCAACAAAATTGCAAAAGTAAGTGAAGTATTATACATCTGTCCTAAATGTAATAAATTTTCCAATATTAAATTCAAATGTTCACATAAAAAATATACATTGACACTTTATAAAATAAATAATGTAATTGTTGACGCTTGGAATAGAGATATTATATTATCTATATATATGAAGCACTTACTAAAATCTTATAAATGGAATGTATTAATAGAAAAAGCAATCAAAGGAAGCGGTAAAACTTTTCATCAAATTGACGTTTTTGCAGTAAAAGAGAATAAAGTTATTATTGGTGAATGTAAAAGATATAGCTTACAAACCCGACAGGTATCTGAAAATGATATTATGAAATTTTTAGGTCGTGCAAATGATATTGAATATAAACTTAACCAGTTGTGTAATAATTTAAAAATTATAAAAATTCTTATTACAACAGGGAAAGTGGATAAAAGCGTAAAAACTATTTCTAATCGTAGGGACATACTTTTTTTAGAAAATGACGAAATAAAAAATAAAGAAAAAAGGTGGTGGAGTAAAATTGAAGAAAAGTTTAGATAGAAAAAAAATTCTTATGTATTTAACTTATAAGGCTAAAGGTATTCAAGGCATTACAAGATTTCAAAAATATGTTTTTTTACTTCAAGAAGAATATAAAATAGAACTTGGATATAAATTCAAACCTTATGAGAATGGACCGTATAGTTTGGAATTACGGTATCAGGATTTAGCTGATTTGATTTCGTTTGGATATATAGAAGAATACAAAATATGGGGATGGCCCAATCCAAGATATGATTATAGATTATCAGAATTTGCTCAAACTTATACAAGAGAGGTAATAGAAAAAGAGTTAGATGAAAATATAAAAAATGCTATAAATGCAATAATAAAAAAGTGGCAAGGGAAAAATATAAGGCATTTATTATATTATGTACATAATAAATGGCCTGAATTTAAGTTAACTGCTAATTTACAAAGATTGAGACAATTACCCGAAGATATCTTTTCTTTTTAATTAAAATTATATATATCATTCAAGAAAAATATTGCTAATAAAATATGCAACATTTATGGCTCCCGTGGATATGAGTTTTTAAGAAGTTTATATAATGCCTATAACAAATAGGTAGCGGACCTCTGAAATAAAAATAAATAGGGACGGAGGAAAACTTTATTAATTTTTTGTAGGAAAGTTGATTTAATATATTTAACAGACCTAAAGAGGCTGTTTTTACATTATACCTTTTTTAAATCCCACTCTTGTCTCCTTTTTTGCCAAATGGGGACGGAAGTTTAAAGCATAAATATATAGGCTCTACGATTTTCATATATTCATATTTTTTTTAATCTTTATAACTTGCACCTTTTATTATAGAGTTTTCTTTTGTCCCTGTTTACGAGATATTGTTAATAAAGTTTTGCACCGTCCCCACAAAAACAATAGATTGTTATGATTCTATTGGTTATCATTGTATAGGTAGTGGGAGCATTCACTCTTTGTCTTCTTTAATTTTAGATAGCTATGATTTTAATGACGACTTAGAGTTAAATATATTTAAGGTGTATAAGTCTAAAAGAAATGCGGAGGTAGCTCCAGGTGTAGGAAAATTAACCGATATGGGTTATATAAAAGACAATAAAATAATTAATTTGAAGGAAAAAATAATAAATGAATTAGAAAATTTATATAACGAATACTCTAAAAAATCCGAAAATATAAATGTTGAAGTTTTAAAAAATAATTTATAGGAGTAGACTTTATGCAAGAAAATTCACATGAAAATTTAATTGATAAAAAATTAAGTGAAGAATATGATAAAAATGCAATTGAAACTAAAATAGAATTATATAGATTAAGATACGAATTGGCATATTTAAAAAATGAGAAAATTGAACCAAAAAAAGATGAGAAAAAAATTAGATTATAATAAATAATAAAAATCGTTTGGTCTAAAAATTGTGGAATCAAACATAAGTAAATACTAACTTACACAAGATTAATAAAATAAATTTATTATTTAACAGGATAATATATAAATTAAATAATTATGAACCAATCTGAAGAACTAAAAATAAATCAAGAAATTGAAGTTTTTAAATCATTTGCTAAAATATCGCAATATAAAATAGTTGAAAATTCTATTATACATAAAGACCCACCTGAACCAGATATTTTATGTGAGACGATAGATGGTAAAAAAATTGCTTTTGAATTAGTGGAATGTGTATTTGATAATATTGCAAGGTCATTTTCAGATTCTGCAGAATTAACCAAAATATTTTATGATAAATTAAAAAAATTGCCTGTTATACAAAAGAAGCAAATTGAAAGAATTTTTAGAAATGCCTGTATTGCCATTGATTTTAAAAACAATGTTTCAAAAACCATAAGAAAACGAACAATTGAAAAAATCTTTAATTTTCTTTTAATATTAAAGAAAGATGAAGAAGGAAAGTTTATACCTAAAAAATTTAATAGTATAAGTGACATAGTAAATTGTATATATATTACTCGTGGGAAATTTAATGGCCCCTCATTTCAGGTAATTGATGCAGGAACTTTTATAGGCAATCCTGCATTAACAAATATACAAAAAAAATTTAATAAAAGTTACAAATCTACTGCACCAATTGAACTACTTGCATATTATTATATTCAGCCAGAAATCCCTGACAATATTTGGAAATTTACATTAAAAAATTTTATATCAAATAATATTTCACATTCGCCATTTCAAAGAGTGTGGTTATTTTCCTTTCCTCAAAACAAAATTTTATTTACTTTTCCTAAACCAAATGAAGTTTATGCAGATAAATAAATCTAAAATCTCTGAGAGGTTATGCCATCTTTTACCTGAAGAAAAGATTGATTCAATTGTGGACCTTCTATATAAGAAATGTAATAAAGATATTGTTAAGGTGTGTTATATGATTAATTTATCACTTTAAAGTAAAACAACAATTATAAAAAAACAGTCTGGACTTATAATATCTAATTAAAAATTTTTCTTACCCGATATTTAAATCAAGTAATATTAAGCTATGAATAAATTTTTTATAAAAGGCGGAAAAGAACTTTCTGGGACAGTAAAGATTAGTGGTTCGAAAAACGCAGCACTTCCGTTGATTGCTGCATCTTTACTTACAAAAGGAAAATCTATTATTCATAATGTTCCTGATTTAATAGATATTCAAACGATGCTTAAAGTAGTTGAGACACTTGGTATAGAATATAATTTTGCTAATAATACTGTAGAAATTGATGCTACACATATAAAATCACACATTGCTCCGTATGAATTGGTAAAAACAATGCGAGCCTCAATCTATGTGCTTGGGCCATTGCTTGCACGAATTGGGAAAGCAAATGTTTCACTTCCAGGTGGATGCGCAATAGGACCACGGCCAATAAATCTTCACATTGATGCGATGAAAAAATTAGGTGCTAAAATAGAAATTAAAAATGGTTTTGTAAATGCAAAAGCACGAAAGCTTAAAGGTTGTGAAATTTTCTTTGAAAAAGCAAGTGTAGGTGCAACTGCTAATACTATTATGGCAGCTGTTCTTGCTAATGATATAACTGTTATAAAAAATGCAGCACTTGAACCTGAAATTACAGAACTTATAAATTTTCTTAAAAAAATGGGAGCAAATATTGAAGGGGAGAATACTGATACTATTTTTATTAGAGGTGTAAACAAATTAAATCCTGTGGAATATACTGTTATACCAGACAGAATTGAGGCAGGAACATTTTTATTAGCAGGTGTTATTACTAAAAGTGAAATAACATTGAAAAATGTAATACCATTACATATTCAGGCGCTTATAGATGTTCTTGAAAAAATGAATGTAAAATTGAAGATTGGAAATGATTTTATAAAGATAAAAGGAATAGGAACATTAAAGCCTGTTGATATTAAAACAGCACCATATCCTGGGTTTCCTACTGATCTTCAGCCTCAAATTACTTCTGTGCTTTCTATTGTGCAGGGAATAAGTGTAATAAACGAAACAATTTTTGAGAATAGATTTACTCATATTCCTGAGCTTATAAGAATGGGTGCTGATATTGAGATTGATGAACATATAGCAATAATTCGTGGTAAGAAAAAACTTTTTGGAGCGCCAGTTATGGCATCAGATTTACGTGGTGGCGCAGCGCTTGTGCTTGCGGGACTTGCTGCCAAAGGTGAAACTATAATAGATAGAGTGTATCATATTGATAGAGGTTATGAAAAATTGGAAGAAAAATTGAAGTCTCTTGGTGCTAAAATAGAAAGAAAAAAAGAGTAATATGTAAAAATTATTCTTTTAATAAATTTTATTAAACCGAAAATAGAATAAAGATATTTAAATGAAGTATGGAGGTATACAATGATAAGAGGCCTTTATACGGGCGCATCAGGAATGCTTTCTCAAATGCTCAAAATGGATGTTGTTGCTAACAATCTTGCTAACATTGATAAAACAGGATTTAAAACAGATATTACTGTGTTTAAAGCATTTCCAGAAATGCTTATAAGAAGAATAAATGATGATGGTGTAAGAAAATTTCCACTGGGTTCTTATGATAAGATGCCAATTGTTGGTAGAATTGGAACTGGAGTAGAGCTTAATGAGGTTTACACAAATTTTCAGCAGGGCAGTCTTAAACAGACAAATAACCCTTTTGATTTTGCAATTGAAGGTGAAGGTTTTTTTGTAATAGAAACTGAACGAGGAATAAGATATACACGAAACGGGAGTTTTCTTATTGATAAAGATAATTATCTTGTAACTAAAGATGGTTACAAGGTTCTTGGAGAACGAGGCTATATAAGAGTGCAGGGTAACAATTTCGTTGTGAATGAAAAAGGAGAGATTATAGTAAATCAGGACTTGTATCATAGGCAGATTGTTTCTAATATAGAGAATGATTGGGCTGGCTCTACTGTAATTGATAGATTTAAAATTGTTACATTTAGAGAATTGAGAGAGTTAAAAAAAGAAGGAAATAGTTTCTATTACGAGACCGAATATAGTGGTAAGCCTCAAGCGCCTAAGAATATGCCGAAAATTCGGCAAGGTTTTATTGAACAGGCAAATGTTAATATTGTTAAAGAAATGATAAATATGATTGAAGTTCAAAGAGCTTATGAAGCTAATTCAAAATCAGTAACATCACATGATATGGCACTTGCCAAGCTTATAAATGATATGGCAAGAGTTTAAATTTAGGAGGTGATAAGATATGATGCGATCACTTTGGACAGCAGCAACTGGAATGGTTGCCCAACAATTTCATATTGATACTATTGCAAATAATCTTTCAAATGTTAATACAACAGGCTTTAAAAAGAATAGAGCAGATTTTGAAGATTTATTATATCATACATTAAAAGTTGCTGGCACACCAGCAACTAATGTAACAGTTGTGCCAACTGGAATTGAAGTTGGACATGGGGTTAAAGTGGCTGCAACACAAAAAATGTTTCAGCAGGGTAGTTTGAAACAGACTGAAAATCCATTTGATCTTGCTCTTGAAGGGGAAGGATTTTTTAAAATAAGGCTTTATGATGGCACAGTGGCTTATACAAGAGATGGCTCATTTAAAATTGATAGTAATGGGCAATTTGTGAATTCCAATGGATATTTCCTTGAACCCCCAATTATCCTTCCAGAAGGATTTATTCGCTCCGAAGTCTCAATTTCTGAGGATGGAAGAGTTACTTGTAAAGTAGCAGGGTCAGACACCCCTGTTGAAGTTGGTCAAATTACACTTTATAGATTTGTAAATCCAGCAGGCCTTAAAGCGATCGGTGGAAATTTATTTAAAATAACCGAAGCTTCTGGACCCGAAATTGAAGGTATCCCTGCCTATGATGGTATGGCAAAAATTCATCAAGGATTTCTTGAAATGTCTAATGTGAATCTTGTTGATGAAATGGTTGATATGATTGTTGCCCAAAGGTCCTATGAAGTTAATTCAAAAGCTGTAACAACTTCGGATGCAATGCTAGCTACTGCAATTAATTTGAAACGATAAAATGAAAACAAAAAAGTGGATTTTAAATTTATGTTTCTCATTACTTATCTTGTTTTGCTTGTTTATAACTACGCTTCATTCTACAAATCTTAATATTCTTAATGCTATTCAACAGAAAATATATGATTATCTATTCCTAAGATATAAAATTAAATATAGCGATGTAAGTTTTGATATAATTAGAAAAAATAGTATACCTAAATATAAATTATATGAAATTGAAATTGATGATGTTACAAAAATTGGGAATAGAGTAGATTTTAGGATAAAAGTTTGTAATTTTTTTGATAGAAATGATTTTAAAATTGTAAATGTAAGTGTAAGATTAAATTTGCAAAAGAAAATATTATATGATGTATCTAAGAAAATAAAAATAATTTATCAAAAGGATTCTATAAAAATTATTACATATGGCAAGGTACTAAAAGCTGATAATAATGTAATTACTGCGGTAACCGATTTTGGGAAAAAGATAAAGTGCCGAATTATAGATAATGATACTGTAGAGGTAATAGAATGAAAAGAATAATACTATTAATTCTTATTTTTTTGTTATGTATATCTGTTTTGGAAGCTAAATTAAAGGTAAGGCTTAAAAATATTGTAAATATTCAAGGTCTGCGCGAAAATCAACTAATAGGTTATGGAATTGTTACAGGTCTTAATGGAACAGGTGATTCTAAACGCTTCAAAATTACTCATCAATTATTAAGTATAATTATGGAAAATCTTGGTATTGATACTGAATCTGATATTATCTATTCAAAAAATAGTGCCTTGGTTATTATAACTGCTAAATTGCCTGCAGTAATTCAAAAAGGTGAAAAAATAGATGTAGAAGTTTCATCTATTGGAGACGCAAAAAGTATTGTTGGTGGGATATTACTTCAAGCTCCGTTAAAATCAGCTGACGGCTCTGTTTATGCAGTTGCACAAGGACCTATTACTATCTCTGATACACAAGGAAAAAATAAAACAACAGGTATTATTCCTCAAGGGGCAATTGTGGAAAAAGATATTAATTCTCAATTTATTCAAAATAATAAAATAGTTCTTCTTTTAAATTATTCTGACTTTAACCTGGTTAATAAAATAAAAGAAACTATACTTGATAAATTCAAAAATGTAAAATTATTGGTTTTAAACAGCAAAGCGATTGAGATTACCATACCAGAAACATATAGAAACAATTATGATAAATTTATTTCTGAAATTGAAAATCTTGAAGTAGAACCAGAACCAAAGGCAAGTGTAGTTATTAATAAAAATTCTGGTGTAATTGTAATAAGTGGTGATGTAAAATTATCAGAAACAGCTGTAAGTTACAAGAATATTGATATTTATATAAGAAAGAAAGGAGCATTTATTACATCATCTAAAGAGAAAAAAGAACAGCAGATATTCTATCTTGAAGAATCAAGTGATATAAAAACCTTAATAGATGGACTTAATAAAATAGGTGCAAAGACAGAGGATATAATAGCAATACTTTATGCATTAAAAAAAGCAAATGCATTATATGGCGAGATTATAGTAGAGTAGAGCAAAGGAGATATAATTATGGCTGATTTATCTACAATTGATCCAAGATTTTTGTATAATCAGATTAATTCAATTAATTTAAAAAATAAAATAAAGAATGCATCGCAAACAAAAAATAGCTTTAAAATAAACTATAAAAAACAGAGAGAAGCAAAATTAAAGCAATTAAAAGAAGTTTCTTATCAATTTGAGTCAATTTTTATAAATATGATGCTAAAGGAAATGAGAAAGAACTTAAATAAATTCAGGCTTATTCCTGAAAATCCCGCTGAAAATATCTTTCAAGATATGCTTTATCAGGAATATGCATTAAAACTTGCCAAATCCGAGCAACTTGGCTTTGCCAAAATAATTTACGAAAATCTCAGTAAATATATTTAGTTAGGTGCGAAAACACTTTTAGGCTATATGATTATGGACAAAATAGGAGACACTACATATATTCTATTTTTTTTATGATGTCTAACTAACTATAATGTTATTTACGCTCTACTCACAATACGATTTTTACCTCGTCTTTTAGCTTGATATAAGGCTTCGTCTGCTTTTTTTATCAATTTATATTTATCAACAATTTGCTTTTTTCTGGCTGCAGTAACTCCAATGCTTATTGTAGCAGTTACTTCATTTTGTTCTATTTTGAATTTTTTAGCACGCACCTTTTCTAAAATCCTTTTGGCAAGTGCTTTCGCTCCATTTAGATTTGTTTCGGGTAATAAAACTAAAAATTCATCTCCTCCATATCTTACAGGTAAATCAATATTTTTTCTTATAGACTTATTTATAATTTTTGCTATTCCTTTCAATACAATATTTCCAAAAGGATGACCATAAGTATCATTTATATTTTTAAAATTATCAATATCAATTAAAAGGATACCAACATCGTGAGGATATCGTTTGGCACGTGTGAGCTCTTTATCTAAGGAAATTTGTAGAAAATGGTAATTATAAAGTTGGGTCAAATTATCTGTTATTGCCCAATTATAAAGTTTTACTTTTTCCATTGCAGTCATTGTAAATTTGGTGATTATTGAAACTACATAAAAATCTATAATTGTGAGATTTCGTTCTCTTTCTGAATTTGCAACTTCTATTACCCCAAATACATTGTTATCAGTTATTAGAGGAAAAGCCATAATTGAATTTATTTTTAACTTTATTTTTTTATCAACATATCCCTTATAATTAGAATTATTTAATATATTTTCAACAAATATCGGTTTCTTTGTTTTCACAGCAAGTCCGCAAATATCTTTACCTTCTTTAATAGAAACATTTTTAAGCTCTGTATAATAATCATAAGGTATTAGCTTTTTATTTTTGTAAACCATTGTAACATTTGGAAATAAGAGTTTTTTTTCACTATCATAAAAATAAAATGTAACACGAGTAGCACCTATAGATTCCGCTGAGAATCCTAAAAACATTGATTGAATAGCAATTTCATCTTCTCCTCCTAACATACCTATAAGTTCTGCATATTCATTTAATGCAATAATACTATGTTCTCTTTCTTTCAAAAGTTTTTTTGAGTTAAAAAGCGAAATTATCTCTTTTATCATATTTATTGCTCCTGACAAAATTTTTTTCAATAGAATATTTAATATATTTATTAAATCATTTCCACTCATAGCTGTTTCAAAATATTTAAATAATTTTTATTTTTAAAAAATGATGCACCCATTACAACAATATCTGCTCCAGCAGATATTACATCTTTTATATTTTTTTCATTTATTCCTCCGTCCACTTCAATTAATGTTTTATAATT
>Ga0164318_10005632_pt1 | contig 12114 bp, 14 predicted proteins | sample GuaBasSedimGuay9_FD_113734 | JGI IMG/M metagenome (GOLD analysis project Ga0164318, IMG submission 113734) | Subseafloor sediment microbial communities from Guaymas Basin, Gulf of California, Mexico - Guay9, Core 4571-4, 0-3 cm | ecosystem: Environmental > Aquatic > Marine > Hydrothermal vents... | reverse complement strand
ACTCCACTTAAACTTGAATTTAAAGCAAATTTTGATACTAATTCATTAAATAAATTATCACTAGATGGATTTATCAATTCATCTAAATTTAATGCTTTTATCTCTTTATCTATTTTCACATCATAAGTTATACGACCTTTTATACTACTTGACATAATTTTAAGCATCCCAAAATCATCAGTTTTTGTTAATTTAGAGAAATGTTTTTTAATTATAGATAAAAGATAACCCTCTGGAAGATGCATCTCAAAAATAGGATGTAAATTACTATTTAAATACTGTTCATCTCTTGATGGCATTGTAAGAGATATAAAATCAGTATTATTATGGTTATATGAAAATATATATTTATTATCTTCTTTGGATAATTTACCAACATTTAAATCAGTTACATTTACTTTTAAATTATCTTGCATCTCTTAACTCCTCAAAGGTTGGAAAAGGTGACTTCTCTTTTAAACTTATCTCATAACCCAAATAATCAATAATATGTAAAACTTTTCTAAATCCAATATCAACACCTCGTCCATTTTCAAAAGAACTTAATGTTGCCCTAGAGATGCCTATATCTTTAGATAATATTTCTTGAGAAATTTTTTTCTTTTTTCTTAAACTTGATACAAGATTTCCGAACTCTGTAAAATCCATAATTAACTCCCATTATGTATAAGATATTTGACATTATATTGAAATATCTATATTATGTCAAATTTATTATACAATTAATAATTATTTATTTTTTTTCAATTTTAACTACCATTTTTGGATATATTAGATAAAATCTCACTTCATTAAATGCTTAAAAGGAAATTGATGCAAAAGAAGATTTTAAATATTTTATTATTATCAACATTTATATATATATTTACAGGCTGTGCAGCTAAAGAGGAAGAGTACAATAAGCCTGCTGTTTATTGGTACAATAAAATGATAAAAGAGATAGCAAACTATCAAATAGATGAAGCAGATGATACCTTTACATCTTTAGAATCAGAACATAGAAATTCTCCACTTTTACCAAGTGCTATTATGATAATTGCAACTACACACATGGAAGATGAAGAGTATGCTATGGCAAACTACTATTTTGATGAGTATCTTAAACGATTTAGTTTAAAGAAAAATGCAGATTATATAAGATACTTAAAAATAAAATCAAATTTTTTAGCATTTAAAAATCAATTTAGAGAGCAAGATTTATTAACTAAAACAATAAAACAAACAAATGAATTTATAAAAAAATATCCAAATTCAGAATTTATATATCTAGTACAAACAATTAAATCAAGACTTAGTATGACAAAAGCAGTGTTTGACAAAGAGATAGCGTCTTTATATGGACGAATAGATAAACCAAAAGCACAAAAGTTTTATACAAAAAAAGCCCAAGAAAATTGGAAAAAAACAAAAGAAATAAAACATATATCTGTACCATGGTATAGATATATATTTGAATAACAGAGGATTTTAAATGAAATTAACAGATTATGATAATTTTCCAGACAGATTACCAATCTTAGTAGAAGATAGTATATTTTTATACCCTTTTATGATTGCACCTATTTTTATAAGTGATGAACAAAATATAAATGCTGTAGAATATGCTATAAACAACAATAAACTTATAACTGTAGCAGTTAGTAAAACTACAAAAGATAAAAATTCAAATGAATTTTACAATGTAGCAGTTGTAGGAAATATTATGAGAAAAATTACTCTTCCTGATGGTAGAGTAAAAGTATTGTTTCAAGGTTTGGAAAAAGTTAAAATTCAAGAGATAGTAAATGGTTCTCCGCTTATGGGTATAGTTGATATATTACCAAGTTTACCTTATGAAAAAGATGAAACAAATGCAATAATAGAGATACTTAGAAACAATATAAATAAACTTGCAAAAATAAACAATAAATTTCCAATAGATCTTATAAAAACAATAGAAGAGAGCTTTGATCCTGTGAGAATAGCTGACCTTGTATCTTCTGTAATTCAAATATCAAATGATGAAGCTTATAATCTTTTTAAAGAAACTAATGTAAATAAAAGATTATTAGGTGTTATAGATCATATTAAAAAAGAGATTGAAAGTTTTAAATTAAAAAGTGAGATACAAAAAAAAGTAAATACAAAGCTAGATAAACATCAAAAAGATTATATTTTAAAAGAGCAGTTAAAAACTATTCAAAAAGAGTTAGGAACTGATGATACTAGAGATAAAGAGATAGCAGATTTTAGAAAAAAACTAAAACTTTTAAAGAAATATATGCCAAAAGCTGGATATAAAGAGACAAAAAAACAAATAGATAAATTAAGTAGAATACATCCAGATAGTGGGGACGCATCAACTCTACAAACTTATATAGAATCTGTACTAGAGATACCTTTTGATAAAAAAGCAAATAGTACAGTTGAAGTTGAGGATGTAGAAAATCAACTAGATGTAGATCATTATGCATTAAATGAACCAAAAGATAGAATTATAGAATTTTTTGCAGTAAAACAATTACTTGAACAAAGAAAAATAGAAACAGATAAAGACAATAGTACAGTTTTATGTTTTGTAGGACCTCCAGGGGTTGGTAAAACATCTTTGGCAAACTCTATAGCTTCAGCACTTAAACGACCACTTGTAAGAATTGCACTTGGTGGTATGGAAGATGTAAATGAGTTACGAGGTCATAGAAGAACTTATGTAGGTGCGATGCCAGGAAGAATTGTACACGGACTTACAACAGCAAAAAAGATGAATCCTATAATAGTTTTAGATGAGATAGATAAAATTGGTGCTTCACATAAAGGTGATCCAAGTGCTGTTATGTTAGAGATTTTAGATCCTGAACAAAATCATGCTTTTAGAGATTTGTATTTAAACTTTGAGATTGATCTTAGTTCTTGTATATTTATAGCAACTGCAAACAATGCAAGTAATATACCTGCACCTTTACGAGATAGAATGGAATTTATCTCTATAAGCAGTTACACACCAAATGAAAAGTTTCATATTGCTAAAAATTACTTGATACCACAAGAGTTAAAAAAGCATGGACTTAAAAAATCTGAGATAAATTTAAGTAAAGCAACTATTGAGCTTATAATTGAAAAGTTTACAAGAGAAGCAGGAGTGCGAAATCTACGCCGTGTGTTTAGTAAACTTTATAGAAAAACAGTAAAAGAATTAGTTTATGATACTGAACTAAAAAAAGTAACTATAAATACTAAAAACTTAGAAGATTATCTTGATAGCCCAATATTTGAAATTGACCCTGCTGATAAAACAAATAGCATAGGAATTGTAAACGGTCTTGCTTGGACAAGTGTAGGTGGAGATGTACTTAAAATAGAAACTGCAAAGTTTGATGGAAAAGGGATATTGTCACTTACTGGAAATATGGGCGATGTTATGAAAGAATCTGCAAGAATAGCTCATAGTGTTGTAAAAGGGTTGATTGATAAGAAAAAACTTAAAAATGCTAAATTTAAAGATGTAGATATTCATATGCATATTCCAGAAGGTGCTACACCAAAAGATGGACCTAGTGCTGGAGCTGCTATGTGTTTGGTTATCGCATCTATTTTATCAAACAGAAAAGTAGATTCTACTCTAGCCATGACTGGAGAAGTTACTTTGACAGGTAAAATACTTCCTATTGGTGGATTAAAAGAGAAACTAATAGCTGCATATAAAGCTAAGATGAAAAAAGTTTTAATACCAACTAAAAACTACGAAAGAGATTTAAAAGATATTCCAGATGAAGTAAAAGAAAATATTGAGATATTACCAATAAGTAAAGTTGACGAGGTTTTAGCACACGGACTAATATAAATTATAAGTAATAAACTATGAAAAATAAAATAGATAATAGAATAGAATATATAAATGAGCTTCAAACTAAAGAGATAAAAACAAGTAGAAGACAAAGTATAATTATAAATAACTTTTATTCTCTTATGACTATTATTATTATGTGTGTTGCTGTTATATTTTATACTGTATATATAGTTCCTGCTCAAGAAGCCAAGAAAAAAAGAGAAGCAAAAATAGTACAAAAACAAGAGAAAATAGATACAAGAGCAAAACAAATTGCTCTTTCACATAAACTAAATAAAATTAAAAAAGTGATTAAAAAAGATGATACAAAATAAAAAAATATTAACACTTACAAATATAATAATTTTACTAAATATTATAATGTTTGGTATTCAAAACAGTATAGAGTATGGAAATATATATTTTGGTTTAAATATATACTTTTTTAAAAATGAATTTTATTATCAATTATTATCTACTATGTTTGTTCATGGTGGAATCGCCCATATTTTGATGAATATGTTTGTTTTATATCAATTTGGAAATATGATAGAGCAATACTTAGGTAAATTTAAATATCTTCTTTTATATTTTGTAGGTGGTATTCTTACATCTATAGGAAGTTTAGCTTATATGTTTTTTACTGGTGATTGGGTGAATCTTGTAGGAGCTAGTGGAGCAATAAGTGTACTTTTAGGATGGTTTGCATTAAAAGATATAGAACAAAGAAAAGGTATCATTATTTGGGTGGCTCTAATATCTTTTGCTCCCCTACTTTTAGGACTTCCTATTGCTTGGTATTCTCATCTTATTGGGTTTGCTCTTGGTTGGATTATGGGGTATTTTCTATAGTAAGTTGTATAAAAAGTCGTATAACAAGATTTTGTTATACAACTTTTATATTTTAACTATTAAAATTATTAATTGCTTTAAAATAAATATAATCACACCTAGTTAATAATTACAATTAAAGGTTATTTAATTATCAAAATATTAAACAAAAATTAGATAAAATTAATAAATTAAACAAATTAGGTTATATATGATAAATAATATTACATTAAATGGCAAAAGTATAAATTTAAATAAAATTATGAGTGCTTATAATGACTAAAAGAAACTTTTATGATTTTGGACTAATAATGGCAAATGATTCAAACTTATTATTTAATAATAATTCATTGCATAATTCAGTATATTTAGGTGCTTTTGTTTTGGAAGCTTATGTAAAAATACTTTTTATTAATAATGGTGCTATTACACCAAATGGACAAAGAGCAAACTCTTATGGTGGTCATATTAATGATAGTAAAATGGTTGAAAGATTACAATCAATTTATCCTAATGTATTTAGTAGTAGTATTTTAGAGCCGAGTGATGACAAGTATCCTACTACTTTATTAAGTAGTGTATATGATATTAATTATAGATATGAAGTTGATAAATGGATAGATGAATCTACTTGTCAAAATATTCAAGATGAAGTATTAGAAATTTATGATGCGTTAAATGATTTAAGAATAACAATAGGAATATAACAATGATTGCAACAACTAACTTAAAAGAAATAAGAAAAATAATTGAAAAATATAAAGACATTGAATATAGAATTATTAATAATACTATTGGTAAAAATTTAATTTTATTAAAGCTCAAAAATGAAAACTTAATGGCAGAGTTAAAAGATTATGATAAATATATTCAAGAAATTATTTTTGAATCTGATGAAAATGAAGATAAATTATTTATTAAAGAAATTAAGTCAATTTGTAAAAGTAATAGTATCTCACACAGAAATATTAGTTATATAAATTGGAATAGAAAACCAACAGTAGAAAAAATAAATAATGTTATATCAGGCTATTCTTTTAAAGGTGGTATGGGTAGAAGTAGTACATTGGCTTATTTGTCATATTTCTTTTATTTACTTGGTAAAAAAATAGTTGTATTAGATTGTGATTTTGAAGCACCTGGAATTGCAAGTATGTTTTTTGAAAGAGAAAAAAGAGAAACAAAAGCAGGCGTTTTAGATTATTTAATTGATTTGAATATTGAAAATGAACCTAAATTAGATAACTACTTTATACAAAGTGAAGTTAGTGACAATTCTGGTAATTTATACTTATTCCCTTCAGGAATTGATTTTGATATAGAAAATTATATAAATAAAATATCAAAAATAGATTTTAACTCGCAAGGATATTCAAATAACTTTTCTAAACTTTTAAAACATATCAATAAGACTTTAAAACCAGATATGATTTTTATAGATTTAAGAGCAGGAATTAATGAATCTAATGGATTGGTTTTAAAAGGTATATCAGATACAAATTTACTATTTTTCAATAGTGAAGAACAAAATGAAGATGGATTGAAAGTAATTTTAAACTTATTGGATAATCTTGATAATAGTTTTATAATGAATAGCACTATTAGATATTTCGATTCAGAAGTTAGAGAAAACAAAGAAAAAAAGTTAAATAACTTTTTAATAGAAGAATTTAATTTAAATAAAGAATATATTCAAAAACTTGGTAAAGATAATGAAAAAGTAAATATTCCACATAATGCAATATCTGTTCCTTACAAATCAGAAATGCTAGAAAATAATAATATAAATGAATTTAAAAACTTTATTAAAGACCAGTATGAAATTTATAAAACAAATGGTAGTATTTATCTAAAAGAACTATTAAGTATTATTAATCTAAAATATATTCCAAAATCAGATACATCTAATTTAAGTATAGCAGTTGAAGATACTATTGATTTAGAATATATTTTAAAAAAATTAGAAAATGTTTTTTCTCATCTTACTGGAACTAAAAAATTTGAAAAACTTGATGACCTTAAATATTTTTATTTAAAAGATGATATATCAAAAATTGTAAATGAACAAATATTTTTAATTCTTGGTGCAAAAGGTAGTGGTAAATCTACTTTATTTGAAGTATTTACAAAACACCATCAAGATATATTAAGTAAGTTAAATATCAAAAATAATTCATATATTGCTGGTTTTTCAAGAGATATTATGAAAGATATTACACACGACTATATTACTATGATATATAATAACTCAAATAAAAAGCCTATTGATATTGAAAGATTTTGGAAATGTTTAACTTTGCTTCAAGTAGAAGAAGAATTGGGAATTAAAGATAAGTTTTTTAAAAATATTGAAGAGGTAAGTCAGAAATTTATTGATGTAAATATTGGTTTAGAAGCTGATAAAAGATTAAAACAAATTAACATAGAACTATTACAAGATGATAAAATTATTACTTTAGTTTATGATGAATTGGATATTGGTTTTACAGAAGAAACAAGTATTATCTTAATAACGGCATTAGTTTCATTTTGGCAAAATAATATATATAAGTACAGTCAAATTAGGTCAAAAGTTTTGTTAAGAAATGATATATTTAAAACTCTTAATATTGAAAATAAAACACATTTAGATTTAAACAAATATGAACTAAAATGGAATGAAAAAGAAATATTATCATTAATATTAAAAATATTTATTGCAGCTTTAACAACAGAAGAGCTTGATATTATTAATCTTTCAAATATCATAAAAAGAAAGAATGATAAAGTAAATGAAGTTGTTGATAATCTTGAAGAAATTAGAGAAGCTATTTATCTTATTTTTGATAAAAGAGTAGCATTAAATAGGCACACTATGGATAAATGGATTATGACAAGACTATCTGACGCAAAAGGTTTAATTACCCCAAGAGTTGTTTATAAGTTTATGTTAGAAAGTATAAAACAAGAATTATCATTAAGTATAAGACCTACAAAAAGTCATTTATTAACATCATTTAAAAAATATTCTAATGAAATTTTAAAAAAAGTTGGTGAACACAAAATTGATGAATATAATGCAGAATATAAAACTTATAATATAATTTATTCTAAATTAAATAAAATTGGACAAAGAAATTTTAGTTATGATGAATTTAAAAAAGAATATATTGGAAAAACATCAGATAAAAAGATTTTGGGAGATTTAAATAAATTAATTAATAGTGGATTTATTGGAGAAAATGGAAAACAATATCAAGTTCCATATATTTATCTTTTTGGCTTAAATCTAAAACAAAATAGAAGTAATACCAAGCAAGAAGATGATTAATTAAAATAAGCCTTTTAAAGTATTATATGTTGTATAAAAAATTGATATAAGTCTATTTTAAAACATCACAAATAAAGGGCTTATTTAACATCGAATACTTTTAATATCTTTCGCACCACTACTTTTAGGACTTCCTATTGCTTGGTATTCACACCTTATTGGTTTTGCCCTTGGTTGGATTATGGGACTGTTTTTATATCAATAAAATTTAAGAATTAAATCATATAATATAAGATGCATAAAAAATTGAAAAAATATATAGTGTCATATGATGTAATACAAAATTGTGTAACATACTCCCTTATACCAAATGGGGGTATGATTGTATTAATCAATCAAGAAACAAACTGTAAATTATTTATTGAAAATAACTCTTTAGACCTAAAAAGTTTTCAAGCTGTACTTATTAATGCATATGAAAACCCTGTACTTATTAAATCAAATAAAATGATAAACCTAATAGCTGTTAGATTTAAAGGAGCAGGAGCTTCTTTTTTTTATGAAGAATATATGGATGAACTAATGTATAATCCAAAAGAACCTATTTTTATAGAAAATAACATTTTAATAAATGAACTTGATACCTATTTTCAAAATCACTTTACTCCAAGTAAATTGCCTTTTAATATTATGAAAATAATTGATTTACTAGATGAGCAAGGAAGTGATTATAATATAGATGAAGTTTTAGCAATAGCAAATGTACCAAGAAAAATATTGGATAAGATGTTTAGATTAAAAGCAGGTTTAACATTTAAAACATACGCAACTTTAAAAGAATCTAATCGTTCATTTGAGAATGTAAAATAAACTGTGTAAACCTAAAAAAACTTCTTGTGCATACTTAATATACTCATGCCAATAAAATAACTTAAATATCCATATTCATTATTTACTTGAGCATGTTTTAAAAATACATAATAAAGAGCTTTATTTGAATTATTAATTAGTGGTGGTATAAAACCTGCTTTAATACATTGATAAGCCATTAATAATCGTCCAACTCTTCCATTACCATCACCAAATGGATGAATTAATTCAAAATGTGCATGTGAAAGAGCAATATCATTTAATGATAATTTTTTATTGTAAGTTTTAGTCCATCGTTCTAATTCTTCTCCTATATCCCTATAATCAGTTAATGTTAATTCTTCACTACCTGGTATAATTCTTTTGTACTGCGAATACTCACCGGCATCACTTCTTATACCATTCATTAAAGCATAATGCCATGTTTTAATTTCTCGTGTATCTATATTATTAATAGTATCCTTGATAGTATCATTAATAATTTTAACTGTTAAATTTGCAAGATTATTTATAGATAACATCTCTCTTTTATCCATATTTTTAACTAATTCATGTTTCTCAACAACTTTATCAAATGATTTTTTGCTTATATTTTCTTCTATCTCCAATGAACCAAATGCTACTGTTTTTGATATTCTATCAACTAAATCAACTTCATTTTGATTAAAATAAGTAAAATCTATTTTATTAATTTCATTTTGTATATTAATTATCTCATCTAAATTAATAGAATCAAATCCAAAATTTTCACAATAAGCTACATCTATTTTTAACCTGTTATCTGCATTAATTGAAGAATCATTATCTATCCAATTTGAAATAGAAATACGATTTACATCTAAATGTTCGGCTAATTTTGTAGAATATCGGAATTTTGTAATTAAAGATTTTAATTTCTTACTATATGAAATTTTTAAATAATTAAACATATGATACCTTTTTTGTTAAATTCACAATATATTATACATTAAATAATATAATATGTAAAGTAAAATATGAATATAGCATATCATATAACATAAGTTAAAATATAATTGTTCATTTAATTATAATAATATCAATGTACTTAAATAAGCTTGCTCTTGATACTTATTTAATCCATCAGGAAATTTAACATCATTATTTTTAAGATATTTTGTAATAGCTTGAGCAGTTACAAATTCAACTTTACAATGTGAATTTAGTTGTATTATAGATTCTATTTTAAAAGTAATTACACCACCAGCAAAGTTGCCTTTTTTAGCTCTTTTTTTAATAACTATTTTATCTATAGTATTTTCTTGAATAAAATTATCTATTTGATTTTTAAATGATACTATTGAAGTTTGATTTTGATCATCATTTAAAGATAACTTTTTTACTTTTATATCTATATAGTTTATATCATTATTAGCTGTATCTATGATACTTACAATTACATTATTTGATTTTAGTTCTACTCCGCATATTATCATTTAAGACTCCTTAATATGTAATTCTACTTCTTGTAATTGATCATATAATCCATTTTTATAATCTCCATTGTTAATGATAGCTATTATCTCTTTTTGATCATTTATATGTTGTATAAATTCTTTTAAAAAGTTTTTCTCTTTTTGAACATAATAGTATATTAGGTCATTGATCCAACTAGATGCATCTATTCTACCTTTTTTATATTTATCTGGTAAATTTAGATTCTTACTAAATTTATATACTGTTGTATCACTATAACACTTTTGACTTATCTCTTCTAATATTTTAATTGATTTTTCCATAAGAGAATATTAGCAGATTTATTTTTTATTGGTTAAAAATATTGCATATTGCAATTATTATTTATTTTTTACAAATTTCTTAGTATATCTTTATACTTACTTTTTAATATGATATTAGAAGTAGTTCCTAAAATAATAATCAATACACCATAAAATATATCTAGCTTTAATAGATAAGCAATAATAAATAATATAATTGTGATTGCCACAATTAATTTTTTATAGTTATTATATTTATCTACTTCTAAATCAAATTTACAATCACTCATATACTAAAAATCATTCCGTATAAATTCTCCATCTCTTCCTCTTTCTATCAAAAACTTTATATTGTTATGAGAATTATAACACTCATAAAATTGATTGTCAAGTGAAGTTACTGCAAAGTGAAAAAAATGATAAATATTTTGATTTTTATAAAAGTACTATAAAGCTAGTATTAGTGGTAGACGAGGAGAGATTTGAATTCTTACCTATAATCGGTAAAGTCTTTACCTAAGGTAATCAAAGAAAAAACAATTCGCTTATAACCAACTGAAAACTATATTTGTAGGACAATTGTCCTACAATTTATTACTATTATTACCTACTATATCATTTGTTATTTTATACAGTTTTGGTACTTCATACCTAAGACCATCTTCTATTACAGAAAAGTTAACACCATCATAATCATGTGCTATAAAATTTCTAACAGAAACAATACCTTTTAAATCAATATTACTAAACTCATTTAAAACTACAGCATTACTTTTTTGAAGTTTAGAAAATTGCTCTGCAATAGCTACAAGAAGCATCAATAAAGCTGGTTGACCTTCTATATCTTCAAGTGCTTTTACTATTCCATTATGTCTAGTAATAATAGTATTGATATTATCAAGTTTTTTATTTATAGACTTTATTCGTACAAGTTCATTTTCATTATACATATACTGTTTTTTCTAATATAAATGTGTTGTTATGGTCTAATAAACCTTGCTTATCTACTATATCAATCTCTTTACCCAATGATTGCTTTAGTATATCTCTTAACTCATCAAGCTTTGAAAATGCACTAAATCCTCTATTGTTTTTTAAAAATGGAGGAGTTGTTTCTATAAGTATATCAATATCACTATCTTCATTGGCTTCATCTCTTGAATATGAACCAAATAGTCCTAACAAATTAACATGCTCTTTTTCAAATAAAGGTTGTAAGTCTTTTAGTTTTAATAAAATATCACTCTTTGCTAATATTGACATTACTTCCCCTTTTTATTTAAATTTAGTTTATTATATCTGATTAGTTATAAATAAAAACATTATGTTATGGTTTTCAAGAAAAAAAGTGGCATAATTTAATAGATTAATTTAGGTTGTTTTGTTGCACTTCTGATGTGAATTGGCATAGTAAGCCTGAATTACTGTAAAGTTACTGCAAAGTGAAAAAAATGATAAATATTTTGATTTTTATAAAAGTACTATAAAGCTAGTATTAGTGGCGGACGAGGAGAGATTTGAACTCTCGGTACCGTTACCAGTACGCATCCTTAGCAGGGATGTGGTTTCAGCCACTCACCCACTCGTCCATTTTTGAAATGTGATTATAGGAAAGTTTAGTT
>Ga0164318_10005631_pt1 | contig 12115 bp, 11 predicted proteins | sample GuaBasSedimGuay9_FD_113734 | JGI IMG/M metagenome (GOLD analysis project Ga0164318, IMG submission 113734) | Subseafloor sediment microbial communities from Guaymas Basin, Gulf of California, Mexico - Guay9, Core 4571-4, 0-3 cm | ecosystem: Environmental > Aquatic > Marine > Hydrothermal vents... | reverse complement strand
TTTTTAAATAACTCGGCTATTAAAAAATATTTATGCCCCTGTAATATTGCATAACAGGGTAAACTTGCATATTGTTCATTATATTTGTTTCTTGCAACAAAGTAATTAATAGAGGTGGCCTTATGTCTAAATTTTCAAAAGTAAAAAGATTAGCAAAAGTTCTATTTAGAAATCCAGCATTATTGAATATCATTTTGGAACAAAATTCGGCCTATGATCATCATGCAAAAAATCTTGGTTTTGAAGATGGGCTACCTGTAATTGATATTCTTGATTTATCTACTGACTTTGATGAAACGATTGAGTACCATTCGTTATTGGATGGCGGATCGCTAATTAGTGATTTGGCATTGATTAAAAAAATAACAAAAAAATATTTTGAAGCAAATTACTTTGAAATTGGTACATGGCGTGGAGAAAGTGTTGCAAATGTATCTGGACTTGCAAAAGAATGTTATACGCTTAATTTACCAACAACAGAACTGCAAAGTTTAGGACTTTCTGAAAAATATATCGGACAACAGGATTTTTTCTCAAAAAAAATAAACGGAATCACACATCTCAAAGGAAATTCTATGAATTTTGATTTTTCGCCTTATTATCAAAAAAATGATGTGGTTTTTATTGATGGTGATCATCATTTCGATTCGGTAAAAAAGGATACTGAAACTGCTTTCAAATTAATCAAGAATGAGACAAGTACGATTATCTGGCACGATTACGGTTATTCTCCTGAAAAGATAAGGTATGAGCTTATGTGTGCAATTATTGAAGGAACTCCAAAAAAATACAGGAAAAATCTTTTCCATGTTTCAAATACAATGTGTGCAATTTTTACAACAAAAGATTATCCTGTTTATTGGTTAAAAGATAAATTATTACCTTCCGTTTCATTTACTATAAATATTAAGGCGAATAAGATTCTATCAAAACAAAAAAAAAAGTTTTTTTGCGAAAAAATAACGAATAGTAGGTGGCCATAAGTAAAATAAAGTGAATTAGTTCATAGATAATTGAATTTGAAACAAAAAAGATGGAAACTGGTAAAAGTATATTTTAAAAAATGAGAATAGTTTATAGATTTGTATTATTGAAAAATCTATTTAATAAAACAAGCATATAATAATATAAAATAGATTTCGTTTTCTATCTAAATCATTAATCTAACAGTAACTTAAATTAGTTTTACCTATTTAAACAAATTGATAGCTTTGATACACTTACTTTTGGCACGATTTTTTCTTAGATGTTATTAGATTTTATCTTTTTCAATTTAAGATAATTGAGTGATGAGGAGCATGCTAGTTGATTTAACATCAAATAGTTTAGATATGTAAAAGTCTAATTTAATGGAACAAGCAATTAAAAATAAGAACATGAAGAAAGTTTTTTTAAGTATATCGCTAGTTTTGTTGTTTTCAATATTTTCGAATGCACAAATGATGGAGATGGTTCAGGTTGAAGGTGGTTCATTCTTTATGGGCAACGATTATGCGGTAAGTCAGGATGAATCACCTGAACATAAGGTTACCTTGAGTAGTTTTTCAATTGGTAAATACGAAGTTACCTTTGATCAGTTTGATCGCTTTTGTATATCAACAGGTTGGAAACGACCAGATGATGCTCAATTAGGTCGTGGAAAAAATCCCGTGATGAATGTTAGCTGGGAATCAGCAGTTATGTATAGTAATTGGCTTAGCAGAATGGAAGGGCTAGATAAATGTTATACAATTAGTCGCGATAGTTTGGCTACTGTTGTTGTTTGTAATTTTGATGCAAATGGATATCGATTACCAACAGAAGCTGAATGGGAGTATGCTGCTAAAGGAGGAAATAAGTCAAAAGGGTATGCGTACAGTGGTGGCAATAATCCCGATGAGGTTGTGTGGTATTCTGGTAACTCAGGAGGAAGGCCACAACCGGTTGGTACCAAAAAAGCAAATGAAATTGGAGCTCATGATATGAGTGGTAATGTTAGGGAATGGTGTTGGGATTTATATGCTAAAGGATACTATCAGAAAAGCCCTGAAGATAATCCAACAGGACCTGATAAAGGTGTGAGAAGAGTTTACCGGGGAGGTGGATGGAGTTTTAGAATTAACTATATGAGGCTGACTGCCAGAGAAACAATGGGACCAAATAAGAGTTATGGAAACGTTGGTATTAGGGTAGTGAAAAGACCTTAACGAATTGTAAAAATATAAATAATGAAAAAAATGTCGATGTTTGTCGACATTTTTTATTTAAAAATGTACAAAAAATATATTATACTAAAAAAAATGTAATATATTCTTGTCATTTGAAATATTTTTTTATCTTTGTGTTGATAAAAAATAGACTTCGGCAAAATTATTGCTGATAGAATAGCTAACTAGAATGCTTATTCCTAATCTTAAATTATTAGAAAATGCAAAATACAATAAGAGTTGAAAGAGCGAAACAAAATATGACTCAAGGTCAATTAGCAGAGGCAATTGGTGTTTCCCGGCAAACGATTCATGCAATTGAAACGGGTAAATTTGCTCCTTCTGTTATTACTGCCCTTAAGATTTCACAATATTTTGATACCACTGTACAAGAAATCTTTCAACTAGAAGATGGTGAAATTGTAGAATCTGTTCAATAAAGGATTTTAATTAATTATACCCAGTTAATGGAATGTTCCTATAACTATTAAGTTTAGGAAGAACGCTCCTTTTTTTTGTTATACAACTAATTGTTACTGTAGGCAGTTTGCTTTTGCCTGCAGTATTTTTGTTATTATAGTGGACTGTAACAATTTAAAAAGTAAATATGGGGAATTTGTGCCCTAATGATACAAATATAAATACGAACACGGATGTTACTTGTTATTTCTCCTGCAAAATCTCTGAGTTTTTCACAAAATAGTAATTTTAAAAAAAAGTCAGAACCTGTTTTTCTTGACGAAGCACAAATTTTAGTTAAAGAATTAAGAAAATATAAGCAGGAAGAACTATCTTCACTTATGAGCATAAGTGCCAAACTTGCTGAGTTAAATTATGAGCGATTTGTAAAGTGGCACCTGCCATTTAATGATCAAAATGCAAAGCCGGCTTTATTCGTCTTTAAAGGTGATGTTTATCAGGGTATAGATGCAGAAAGTTTAAACAACCAGGAAATTGAATTTGCAAATAAGCATTTAAGAATACTTTCAGGTTTATACGGCGTGTTATCACCTCTTGATATAATTCAGGAGTATCGTCTTGAGATGGGAACGAAACTTACCAATCCTGGTGGCAAAAATCTTTATGAGTTTTGGGGAAACAAGATTACATCTGAAATTAACAGAGCTATTGAAAAAAGTTCAGGTGAGAAAGTATTAATTAATTTAGCCTCGAATGAGTATTTTAAGTCAATTCAAGTTAAAAATCTTAATTATGATGTGATTACGCCTGTTTTTAAGGATAATAAAAATGGGCAATATAAAATAATCAGTTTCTTTGCTAAAAAGGCTCGTGGACTAATGTCACGTTTTATTTTTCAAAATAACATTACAAATGCAGAAGACATAAAAGCATTTGATTTAGCAAATTACCACTTCAATTCAGATCTTTCAAAAGAAAAAGAATGGGTTTTTACCCGATAGTTTAAATTTATCTACAATCATAAAATTTCTAAATTTTCACATCTTTACATTTGCAAGTTTGCACGATTAACCTAATTTTGTCTACTGCAAAAAGTAAATTATGAACAGAGAATTTATTATTGGCCTTAAAGAGCATCGAATTTTTGGATGGATTGCCAGGGCATATTGGGTTGAAAAAAAAAATAAGGAGTTTTTTACAGTTATTGAGAGTATTTCTGGAAATAATCTTGGGGGAAAGATTAAGGAATATTCGGAAATACAGCAAAAATTAATAAAAATAACCGATAATTATACCGATTCGGAAATTGCCAAACTATTTTCAAAGAAAAAACTTTCAACACGTGATTTTATTACAAAATTCAATGATGAAACACTCAAAGTTCAAATACGTGAATATATTGAAAAACGATTAGCAAAACTTTTTGATGTTTTAAAAGATTCAGATACCTCTTTATATTTTAATACAGATAGCAAAAATATTTATGATGAGGATAAAATTAATATACAGCAGGGTTTTTCTGAAACTGTTTTTAATTTCTCAAAAGAAAAGGAAGTAAGTAAGTATTTTTTAACTGTAAATGATGGTAAAACAGAGCTGAGTTTATATAATAAACCGGGTTATATTATTACAAACTCTCCATGTTGCTTACTCCTGGAAAATAAACTCTACTTTTTTAAACCTGAGCCCGAGGGTATTGATGGGAAAAAAATCCGTCCTTTCCTGATAAAAGAACATATTATTATTCCAAAAACTGCTGAAAAAAAATATTTTGAGACTTTTGTACAAAAATCTATTGAAAAATATAAAGTTAATGCAATTGGATTTGAGATTATTAATCGGAAAATAATTCCTGTAGCTGTTTTAATAGTTGAAAAAGACTGGAAAAACCAGTTTAATATGATTCTTAAGTTTGATTATGATGGCAATACGATTAGTCCTCATTATCAAAAAAATAAATTCGTAAAAGCAATAATTAATGATGAAAGTTATAAATATGAACTAATTGACCGTGATTTTACCTTTGAAAAAGGAAAAACAGACTTTTTACAATCAATTGGCCTGCTTAATACTGGTGAAAACAATTTTAAACTACCAAAAGATGATGAAAGTTCAGAAAATGATTCTGAGCTTATACAGTGGTTGAACCAATTTGGTTCTGTATTAAAGGAAAACAGTTTTGATATTCAACAGAAGTTTTTTAATAAAAAATATTTTATTGAAAAGGCATGGATTGATTTTAAAGTTGATGATTCTAATGATTGGTTTGATGTAAAAGCAACTGTAAATTTTGGAGGGTTTAGTTTTCCATTTACACAATTAAGAAACCATATTATTAATAATAAAAAAGAGTTTGTATTACCTAATGGTGAAATTGCAATAATTCCGGAAGAATGGTTTTCAAAATACCAGGACTTTATTCTTTTTAGTAAACCTGATGGTGAAGTCTTTAATCTTGAAAAGCATCATTTTCAGCTACTAAGTAACGAGATTGAGGATATTGATGAAGATTTGGTGAAAAAAATGAATAAACTTACGCATCAAAAGTTTAAACTTTCACCAAAAATAAAAGCTAAATTAAGGCCATACCAAAAACAAGGTTTCGATTGGATAAATTCATTGCACGAAAATAAATTTGGAGCATGTCTGGCTGATGATATGGGTTTGGGTAAAACCTTGCAAACCCTTGCTGTAATAAGGCGAAACATGGATTTGAATATAGGAAATGGAAGCCAGATTATTAAAAAGAATAATGTAAAACAGTTAAGTTTGTTTGACGTAAATCCGGTTAAACCGATAGTTGAAAAAACGAAAAATGAACTTAAGCGTAGGGCTGGGCTTATTGTGATGCCAACTTCACTCATTCATAATTGGGTAAATGAAATTGAAAAATTTACACCTGATATTAAAACTTATGTATATTCAGGTTCGCGTAGAGATAAAAATATTGAGAAATTTTCAAATTATGATCTGGTTCTGACGAGTTATGGTATTATACGTAATGATATTGAAATACTCAGAGACTATGATTTTCATTTCCTATTTCTTGATGAAAGTCAGGTAATAAAAAATCCATTATCAAAAACCTATAAGGCAGTAATAGAAATCACTGCAAATAATAAATTGATACTTACAGGAACGCCTATTGAAAATACCTTAACCGACCTATGGGCGCAAATGAACTTTATAAACCCTGGCTTATTAGGCACTCTGAATTTCTTTAAGGAAGAATTTGTTGATCCTATTGAAAAATTTCAGGATGCGATTTTAAAAGAAGAAAAGCAAGAAAAATTGCAGAAAATTATTCGTCCTTTTTTTCTACGCAGAACAAAAGAAGAGGTTGCAAGTGATTTACCTGATTTAACAGAAACAGTGCATTATTGCACAATGAGCAAAGAACAAAGACTTATTTATGAAGAGGAAAAATCAAAAATCCGTAATGTGCTAATGGATTCATTTGGTAAGAAAAAAAGTGTGTCTGAAAAAAATATGCTTATTATTCAGGCTTTGACAAAACTCAGGCAGCTGGCAAATCATACTAAATTAATTGATAAAAAAGATGATAACCCATCAGGTAAGTTTGATGAGGTGATACGAATGCTTGAAAGTTTATTAGCTGAAAATCATAAAGTTTTGATTTTTTCTTCTTTTGTAAAGCATTTAAATCTATTTGAAGATTATTTTAATAAAAACAACTGGAAATACTCAATACTAACGGGTAGAACTATAAAAAGAGAAAAAGTAATCAATGAATTTCAATCCGATTCAGAAAATAAATTGTTTTTAATATCCTTAAAAGCTGGTGGTTCAGGTTTAAACTTAACTGCCGCCGATTATGTTTTTATTTTAGATCCTTGGTGGAATCCTGCTTCTGAAAGACAGGCTATTGCACGTGCTCACCGTATTGGGCAACACAAGAAAGTTATGGCATATCGATTTATAACTGAAGGTTCAATTGAAGAAAAAATTCTGAAATTTCAGGAAAAAAAACAAGAATTAGCCGATGTTTTTATAAATAACAATAACACGTTTGCCAAACTATCTAAGAATGATATATTGAACCTTTTTGATTAATCATTAAAAGCTACTATTTTTTCTATATATATTTGCGAAAATTTTAATTTATAGTATTGTGAGTAAAGAAGAAATTGATGAATTATTTGAAAAATTCGATCATTTTAATGTTTTAGTGATTGGAGATGTTATGATTGATACTTATTTTTGGGGAAAAGTAGAACGTATTTCACCAGAAGCTCCTGTTCCGATTATTTCCAGGTCTAAAATTGAACATCGTTTGGGTGGTGCTGCTAATGTTGCTTTAAACATTCAGGCACTGGGAGCAACACCTTATTTATGTTCGGTTATTGGTGATGATGATAAGTCGATAGTACTAAGGGGCTTATTGAAAAAAAGAGGATTGTCTAATGCCGGAATTGTTACTGATAATGATCGAATTACAACAATAAAAACCCGCGTAATAAGTGATAATCAACATTTGCTAAGAATTGATGAGGAAGTTACGGATAATATTTCTCATGAAATGCAAAATAAATTTATCGATCGGCTTAAAAGTATTGTTTCTGATAAGAATATTGATGCTATTATTTTTGAGGATTATGATAAAGGAGTTATTACCCCGGAAATTATAAAAAATGTAGTTGAAATAGCAGTTGCAAATGGAATTCCAACACTCGTTGATCCAAAGAAAAGAAATTTTATGGATTATCATGGTGTAACTCTTTTTAAACCTAATTTTAAAGAACTGGTTGAAGGGCTAAAACTGGATATTGAAAAAAATGACTTTGAAGGACTTCATGCTGCATCAAATGAACTACGCAAAAAACTAAATATTAATATTGTTATGGCTACCCTATCTGAGTTAGGGATTTATATTGGTGATAACGGTTCGTATCATAATATCCCTGCTGAAATTAGAGATATTGCTGATGTTTCAGGAGCAGGAGATACCGTAATTAGCACGGCCAGCCTTTGTTTAGCAGCAGACCTTAGCCCCAAAAAAATTGCTTATATTTCAAATCTTGCCGGGGGAATTGTTTGTGAAAAAGCAGGTGTTGTACCTATTGACAAAAAACTTCTTAAAAAGGAATATCTTCGAATTAAAGAAAATTTATAAGCTAAATTTCAATGTGCTTAAACAACCCTAAAGAAGAGTTTAATTCTGAATATTGGCAAAAATGTTATTCTGAAGGCAAAACGGGTTGGGATATTGGTTATATTGCTACCCCTCTTAAAGAGTATTTTGACCAATTAACTGATAAATCAATAAAAATTCTTGTTCCAGGAGCTGGTAATGCTTATGAAGTTGAATACCTGTACCGAAACAATTTCAAAAATACCTTTTTACTAGACTTTGCTTCTCAATCCATTAATGATTTCTTCGAACGATTTTCTATGTTTCCAGAAAATCAGACAATTAATGAAGACTTTTTTCAGCACAATAATAAGTATGACTTAATTGTAGAGCTTGCTTTTTTTAGTTCGTTAAAGCCAGAGATCAGAGAGAAATATGTAGCAAAAATGTATAATTTGTTAAATCCTGGAGGAAAACTTATTGGCTTACTTTTTAAGCACGAGTTTGGAAATCCTTTCCCTCCATTTGGTGGAACTAAAATAGAATATGAAGAGCTTTTTGGGTCTAAATTTATAATCCAAAAAATGGAGCTTGCCTATAATTCAATAAAGCCAAGAGCAAACAGAGAGCTGTTTATTATCTTAGAAAAAATGAATATGCATGAATTATGAAAATATTTTATTCTGAGTATCAGGCACAGTATGTGTCTTATACATTTTCTTATGCAATATATTGTCTGCAAGAAAATAGTGAAGAGTTGCCTTTGATTTTGGAAAAAGGTTTTTTGCCCTATACCAATAATTTGTCAATTAATAAAAATATTTTTTATATGGCAAGGAGTGTACGTATAAACTTAGAAAATTTTAAAGATACTTCTGAAAATAAAAGAGTAGATAGAAAAATTAAAGCGCTAAATATTGAATTAAAGCTAATAAAGAAAACGGAGTTTAAAGTTGATGATTTATTTCAGGAATTTTGTGTGAACTATGCTGGTAAACGCTTTGCTGATGGAGATATGAATAAGGATAGATTCAATTATATTTATAATAAGCATTTTTTTAACCGTATTTTTGTTTTTTATTCAGGCAATGAAATCTATGGATATGTTTTTGGATCGTTAAAGAATAATGTGCTTCATTATTGGTATGCCTTTTTTAATACAGACTACCTACGAGAATATTCTTTAGGAAAATGGATGATGTGGAAAATTGTTTCATGGGCAAAAGAATCAGAACTTGACTATATTTATATTGGAACAGCATATAAAACAAAAGCATTATATAAAATACGAGATCATAAAGGTATTGAATTCTTTGATGGCCTAAAATGGAATAATGATACTAAACTTTTGAAACGCCTTTGTAAAAGTGATGAGGAAAAAATAAGAGAATACGATATTTTAAAAAACGACAGTAATGAGGAAGGTATTTTTAATCAAATATTAAATCAGTGAGACTATTATTTTAGAACCTGTTGCGAATAGCGGGAAGCGATAGTGAACTGAAATATTAAAGTCGAACTGATCCCGTTCGCTTTGCGAACGGGATCTTATGGGGCTTATTCCCCATCCCTTGTGATGAAATAAATAAGAGGATTCCTTTTTCCATACCCTGTCTGCGAGGGTCGTTCATTTGATTTTTTACAATTTATCTTTTAATTCTTCAATAAGGGCTTCAATACTTAAACTTTTTGCATTCACCACTAATTTAGCTTTATTATAATATGATTCTCTTTCGGATAACAGCTTAGAAAGATAATTTTTCAGCTCTTCTTTACTTTTATTTTTAATCAGAGGTCTTTGATCTTTACCACTTTGCAAACGATTAATTATTAATGGGATATCCGCTTTAAGGTAAATGCTAAGTCCATTTTTGTTCATTTCATCCATATTATTAAAAAAGCACGGAACTCCTCCACCAGTTGAGATTATTACATTTTCTAATTTAAAGGTGTTCTTTAGGGCTTGCTGCTCAATTAATCGAAAATTTTCTTCACCAAATTGCTCAAAATAAGTACTAATACTTATTCCTGTTTCAGATTCAATAAGTAAATCTAAATCAACAAAATCGTAAGCTAATTTTCGGGCGAGTTTTTTACCGGCAGTGGTTTTTCCACTACCCATAAAACCAATAAGATAGATTAACATGGAAGTTAAAATTTGAATGTAGCTTGTATTAAGTTAAGTCTGGCATTTCAGATGCAATTTTATACGTCAGACCGCTCCGAGCGGTCAGATGGGTTTGCATACGTTCGTCTTATCCGAACTTTTTTACTTGACTTAACACTAGTTACCAGTTACAAGTATACCAATTACTGAATTTAATATACATTCAATGGGTCATACAATAAAGAAAATATTTTACTTCCTTCTGCTGTATCCCATGGTTGAATACTAAGTACAGGAATATCTAAACCACTAATTAAATCTCTTGCGTTTGAGCCTAAAACGTATTCTGAAATCCTATTTTCTTGTCGTGTCATAATAACGATAAGCGCAGATTTATTTTTAATAGCAGTTTCTGAAATTATTTTAGAAACTGAAAGTTTTTCTTCCTGAATTAGTTCTGATTCACAATTAATACCTGTTTCTTCAATTACTTTTTTAGTTTTTCCTAGTTTTGTAAGAAGTTTCATTTCTTCACCTTTACCACCTGAATTTTGAATGGTAACAATACGCATATTTGGTCCAAACATTTTAGTAAACTCAATAGCTGCTGTTACTTGTTCACTTGTTTCGTAGGTAAAATCCAGAGGAACCAATATTTCGCGGTGATCATTTTTATATGCATCAAAATCAGAATTTCCTCTTATCGTAATTACCGGGTATATTGATTCTAATATTACATGCATCGTATTTGAACCTACAAACGGCCTTTTATATTTAGGCAGTTCACTTTTGCCCATAAAAATAAAAGCAGGTTTAATTTCTTCCGCAACATCAATAATCTTTTCGTGAGCTTTACCATTTTCAATTCTGGTATTTACTTTTATTCCGTCACAAAAACGTTGAACAAGCTCATTTAATTTATTCTTAGCTTCTTGATTAAGTTTTACTATTAATTCATCTGAAGAGAACAGTTTACTGATAAAATTACTTTCTTCAATTACAGCCATTACCTCAAGCTCATATTTTGAAATCTCGGCATAATACTTTGCATATTTTAGAGCAATTATTGATTGTTCATCAAAATCGATAGCAACTAGTATCTTCTTTTTAGTTTTCATCTTTTTCCTATTGATTGTTTTGTTGGTAAAAATAACAATTTGCTATTGGTTTTCTGTTGTTTTGCTATTATTTTTTCTGTTATAGGAATAAAAAAAAAGCAAATCTCCAAAGAAATTTGCTTTTATATTATACTTTTCGATGCAAAAGAGTATCGAAAAATTAACTATTTAGAGTTAATAAAACCCACTGGTGGGTTAAGAATTCAATTTATTATAGTCTGCCATAAACTGTTCCAAGCCTTTATCAGTTAATGGATGATTTAATAAACCTAAAATTGCATTTAATGGACAGGTTGCTACATCAGCTCCGGCATCAGCACATTGAATAATATGCATTGTATGTCTGATTGAAGCAGCTAGTACTTGTGTTTCAATACCATAATTGTTAAACATATCTACTATTTTATAGATTAAATCAACCCCATCAGTAGAAGTGTCGTCTAAACGTCCAATAAATGGCGAAACATATGTTGCACCCGCTTTTGCAGCTAATAGTGCCTGGCCTTGTGAAAATATCAAAGTACAGTTTGTTCTGATATCTTTACCGGATAAATACTTAATTGCTTTAATTCCGTTTTTTGTAACGGGTACTTTAACTACAATTTGCTCATGTAATGCAGCAAGTTCTTCACCTTCTTTAATCATTCCGTCGTAGTCAGTGGCAATTACCTCAGCACTAACATCACCATCTACAATTTCACAAATGGTTTTGTAATGATTAAGTATATTTTCATCACCTTTAATGCCTTCTTTAGCCATTAGTGATGGATTAGTTGTTACACCATCTAAAATTCCTAAATCCTGTGCTTCACGGATTTGATCTAAATTTGCTGTGTCAATAAAAAATTTCATATGTTATATATTTAAGACAAAAGTAAATATGTTATTTTGTTTAGATACTAAAATATTATCAGCGAAAATTTTTGTTTTTGAAAAGAAAATGTCAAGTTTAAGGCTTGTTCCGATACTGCGGAAGCTTACGAAGTAATGTAAAAGCGCAGTTTACTATTGTAAGTGAGCATTTTTCATTGCAAGCGAAACTCAGAAGTTGGCTTTTCTTGCAAAAATTAAATAAAAAAAGTGGGTAAGCTACTCATATCGCACCGCTACAACCGCTTACCCTTGCTACCTTCCGGTCCTGGGGGAGTTCAGCAGGAGCTGGTCGTATGAGACTTACCCAGCGGCAAAAGTA
>Ga0164318_10005630_pt1 | contig 12116 bp, 7 predicted proteins | sample GuaBasSedimGuay9_FD_113734 | JGI IMG/M metagenome (GOLD analysis project Ga0164318, IMG submission 113734) | Subseafloor sediment microbial communities from Guaymas Basin, Gulf of California, Mexico - Guay9, Core 4571-4, 0-3 cm | ecosystem: Environmental > Aquatic > Marine > Hydrothermal vents >... | reverse complement strand
GTTAAGATTAATAGATAAAATAGCTGTTTAAAATTGCCTGTATGACAATTAAATATTCTTTTAAAAATGGATCAAATAATCCTGGATTTAAGCGCAAATAAAGTGAGACTTAGCGCCTGTGTTTATCACTCCTGAAACCTGACACCTTAACTCATAGAAGATATGGAACAAAAATGGGATTAAAATTCCATCTGTATACACGGCGATTTTCATCACCCCAGGTTTCGGGTGTCAGGTTTCAGGCTGGTTCTCGCTTTTTCACTACTGACACCTGACACCTGAAACCTGAGGGCCAGTGTCCAATTTTCATGCAATCCCCAAAAAAATTAAGGAGTCACGATTATTTTTCAAGCTGAATGACGAGGTCTGAAATCAAGATTCTTGGTGATTTAGTTCAAGCAATCCAGGTGTCAGTGTTCAGGTGTCAGCTCTTACGTTCGTCCTCCTGACACCTGAAACCAAATAGCCATGGCAATCTTAGCAAACAACAGTCTTGATTTACACCCGATTTTTACTCTTATATTGAAAACCGGGTCTGTTGACTTCAGTTCATAAGGCTTGGCAGGAACAGAGCAATTTGAGGAAATAAAAGAAGAATCAGATTGCAAAGAAGCAAGGCCAAAAGCATGGGGAAAACCCCCCTGAAGATATTTTCCAGTGGAACATCTTTGGCAACACCATAAACCACATAAACATTGACCCCCACGGGAGGCGTGATTACTCCCATCTCGGTAATTAATACAATCACCACCCCAAACCATATCGGATCAAACCCAAGTTTTTGAACCACCGGAAAAAATATAGGGATAGTCAGCATAATCATGGCAAGGGCATCCATAAAACATCCCCCGAAAAGATAAACCAGGATGATTACCCCCATGATGGCATGGGGAGGGAGGGGAAGAAAACTCACCCATTCGGCCAGTTCATAAGGCAGTCGTGTAATGGCCATAAAATGGCCGAATATCACGGCGCCGGTTACAATCACCATTATCATACAACTTATTTTGGTGGTATCTGCCAGGGATTTTACAAACGCATTCCAGGTGAGTTGCCTTCTGAACATCGCGATAAGAATGGTTAAAAACGAGCCGATGGCCGCCGCCTCGGTGGGCGTAAAAATGCCAAAAAAAATACCTCCCATGACCAGGGCAAACAATATCAAAGTTTCAATTACACCGGCAAAAGATCTGAATTTCTCTTTGAAACTGGTCTTGGGGCCGGGAGGTGCAAGGGAGGGGTTTTTCAAGACCCTGAGGTAAATGGTCATTAAAAAAAGAAAGCAAAGAAGAATCCCGGGAAGAATTCCCGCAGCAAAAAGTTTACCGATGGACTGCTCGGTCAAAATTCCATATACAATGAAAATCACGCTGGGAGGTATGAGTATGCCCAAGCTTCCTGCTGCTGCCACGGTACCTGTGGCCAGACCCATATCATACCCGTACCGTTTCATTTCGGGAAGGGTAACGGTTGCCATGGTCGCTGCCGTAGCGTTGGTCGAGCCGCATATGGCCGAAAACCCGGCACATGCTCCAACGGTTGTCATGGCAAGCCCTCCCCGGCGGTGGCCAAACAATACATAGGCGGAATCATAGAGCCTTCGGCTGATACCTGCGTGAAAGGCAATCTGCCCCATAAATACAAAAAGAGGGATTACGGTCAAATTATAGGAAGAAAAAACATCCCAGACATCACGCGCCAAAAGATTAAAGCCTGCTTCAAAGGTTACCACGTAGCTGAATCCCATCAATCCCAGGAAACCCATGGCAAAACCCACAGGCATTTTAGAATAGAGAAGGAGAACCAATATGATAATACCTATGATTCCTGTGGTTGTCAGACTCATTTTCCAAATAGTTTATAAAAGCTCTTAAACAGATCAGACAGCAATACCAGGCAAACGATTGCCGCCGAAAAACTAATCCCATATACAAATGGATAAAAAGGGAGTTCCAGGGTCAACGAGACCTCACCGCAACCACGAAGCTCATTTGCATAGATTATCGACTGCCAGGCGATTAACGAAAAAAAGAACAGTCCAAAGATTGTGGTGATGCTTTCAATCAGACCTTGAATTCGCCGTGGAAAAAGGCTGACCACAAATGCTACCGCAACATGACCTCTTTCCACTGACGTATGGGCCATAGAGAATGCAACTGCCGCCGCCCCCAAGAAGCAGACCAACTCATAGGTGCCGGGGATGGGCTTTCGAAAATATCGCAAGACCACATCCGCACAGGTAAGAAGCATCATGACGACAATGGCAACTCCTGCAACCCAGTAAAGACTCCGAGCCATAGCATGAGATATTTTTTCAAAGGTATACATTCAAGTTCGTTCGCTTCGCTCACAAAAAATATAAGTCTAATAAATACCTTTATTTTCAATTAATTATAGAATTTCCGAGTAAGTTCTCAATAAGTTCCGGTGTATCAAATGGTGATATTGAGCCGAATCCATAATTTATAGAACCCTTACGTTTCCGAGACGTTTGATTATTGGTTGTGCGCCATAAAATTCGGGGTCGCCCTAAACCCTCCTGTTTGGTGCAAGGCAACCCCTTTATGTGAAAATCATTTTAACGAATGTAATGTAAAAACAGATTAATAATTTTTAAAGATTAAATTAAAACGCTCCGTTTAGTTAAAGCATTATATTATTGTTGGCACATTAACGCTTTGATTTTTTTAACATAGGCGTCGCCGTTGGGCGTGTTGGTGATATAATCGTTAATTACCGGTTCGACCGCCTTGCGCCATCTGGCACTTTCTTCATCGGACAGGGGGATAATTTCGTTGCCCAAGCTTAGTGTATATTTTCGGCCTTCTTCATCGGTGTTGTCCCATACCTTTCCGTGAACCCCTACATATTTTTCACTAACCGTTTCAAAAACCTTCTGTATATCAGCCGGAAGGGCTTTCCACTTGTCGAGATTCATTACAACAAAAAAGGTGGTTGTGTAACCAACGCTGTAACATTCGGTCGTATATTTGATAACTTCAGCCTGCTTCCAGCCTTTTAGAACTTCCATGGGACCGAATGTTCCCTCTACAACGCCTTTTTTCAGAGATTCGTAGGTGCTGCCCTGGGGCATTGCCACCGGAACACCACCAAGAGCTTGAACGACCTTGGCGCTTAAACCGGTAGCTCTGATTTTCATGCCTTTGAGATCTTCAAGTTTTCTTACGGGTTTTTTCGTATGAAGAAGACCCGGTCCGTGTGCATGAAGATACAGGACTTTTACGTCGTTTAACTCTTCGGGTTTGAAGGTCTTTGCGAATTCTTGAGCAACCTTGCTGGCCACTTTGCCATCCGGATACCCCATGGGGAGATCGACTGCGGCCATGACCGGAAAACGTCCCCGGGTATAGGCGAACAGACTGAATCCCAAATCTGAAATTCCATTGACCACGCCGCTGTAACATTGGGGAGCTTTTGTCAAGGTTCCGCCGGGGAAAACCGTAATCTGTACTTTATTGTCGGTGAGCCTCTCAATTTCCTTTGCCCAGTCCATTGCAGCTATTGTCTGCCCGTGGGTAGGTGGAAAGAAGATGCTGAATGTCAGCTTGATGGGCGCGGTTTCTTTTTCAGCAATCGGTTGAGTAAGCTTTTTTATTTCCTCTTTAAGGGCAGCATTTTCTTTTTCTAATTCACCTACCTTTATTGTTAGTTGTTCTATTTTTTGTTGTAGATCCGCAATATTTTTCTGGTCTTCAGATTTTTCAGCACACGATGTTATGAAAGCAATAAGAAGCAAAAAAAATAGAAGCCTCACTAATTTTCTCATAATTAAGTTCCTCCTTGTTAAATGTTGTACTTAAATTTCAAAACATTGGGTAATTGCCACGATTACCAATCGTTCCGATATAACAAAATCAAAAGGAAAACAATAAAAATATTATGTTATTATTTTTCTGGCTGTTGCAGAGCGTTTGTGGACGCATCCGCCAAATCAAATTACGAGTCTTCTTGACATTGAGATTTTATTAGTCTAAAAGATTTTTGATATACTTTTTCGGAAATTCTATAATTTTTCGAAAATACATGTTTTAAAATACAAAATGTTTGTGGCATCGGAATGGAAGAATGGAATTGTGGAATATTGGGGCGAAGCCCCTAAGTTCTAATGGGATAGTAAATAGTAAATTATAACAAAATCTAAAACTATTTATGAAAGGAGATTAAAAATGGCAGCAAAACTAATTAAAGGAACTGATATCCGTGAAGAAATTCTTGAGGAAATTACTGCTGAAGTAGCAGAAATCAAAGAAAAACACGGCGTTGTTCCGGGCCTTGTAACTATTTTGGTTGGTGAAAGTCCTGCGTCAATTTCTTACGTGACCCTCAAAATTAAAACCGCCCACCGGGTCGGATTCAATGAGATACAGGACAGTCAGCCCGACGACCTTTCCGAAGAAGCACTTTTGGGTTTGATCGATAAATACAACAAAGATGATGCTATCAATGGTATCCTTGTTCAGCTCCCTCTTCCAAAGCATATCGATGAAAAAAAAGTGTTAAACGCTATTGACCCCGACAAGGATGTGGACGGATTTCATCCGGTTAATGTGGGACGTCTTATGATCGGCGGTGATGAAGTCAAGTTTCCTCCCTGCACCCCGGCAGGTATCCAGGAAATGATTGTTCGGGCCGGAGTTGAAACCAGTGGAGCCGAAGTGGTCGTTGTGGGCCGTTCCAACATCGTAGGGAAGCCCATAGCCAATATGATGGTTCAGAAGGGCCCGGGCGCCAATTCAACAGTCACCGTTGTTCATACCCGCACAAAAGATCTGGCCGGACATTGTCAGCGAGCGGACATCCTGATTGTGGCGGCAGGTGTTCCAGGATTGGTAAAACCTGAGTGGATCAAACCCGGAGCATGCGTAATTGACGTGGGAGTCAACAGGATCGGTGAAAAAATAAGTGAAAAAACCGGCAAGAAGATTGCCATTTTAAGCGGAGATGTTGATTTTGATGCCGCAAAGGAAATTGCAGGCTATATTACACCGGTGCCCGGAGGTGTTGGCCCCATGACCATCACCATGCTTATGAAAAACACACTTAAATCTCTCAAATTTAAACTGGGCATTGCCTAACCCGGACAAACCAAAACCAAAAATATTTGCCGTAAAGGCGCTAAGACACAAAGGATATATTCATTATTCTTTCTTAGTGTCTTGGTGCCTTATTGGCATGATTGAGAAAGTTTTTCCACAAAAAGCACAAAAATTACAACTAAGAGACATCATGCAATACATTCAGAAACAGGATTAATAGCGTCGAGCATCTTGAAATGATAGGAAATTCGTCGATATTAAAAACATGCAATAATTTAATAAAACAGACTTTTTGTACGTTTAAAAAAGGTCTTATGAACGGGAAGATATCATTTTTTATTTTAAGCTATACAGGCTCGACAGTAAAACAGTCAACAGTTTCCAAGCGCTTTTTAGGTATCATCAGCGCCTGTGTTGCCATCTTTATAATATTGTCCGTTTTTGTTATTTACGATTATATCAATATTAAAACAACATTCAACAAACAAGAACTCGAAAGCAAGATTGCCAATCAAAATGATGAAATCGTCAACCAGCGCCGGCAAATTCAAAACTTTGCTGATGAAATTAACACGTTAAAGTCAAAGCTGCTTGTTTTGAGCAATTTTGAAAAGAAAATAAGAATTATTGCAAACATTAAAAAACCTGACGACCATGACAGTCTCTTTGGTGTGGGGGGTTCAGTTCCTGAAGATCTCGATTCACAAGTTCCACTTAAAGAAAAGCACAACAGTCTGATGCGTGAAATGCATTCGCAGACACAAGAACTTAATCTGGCTTCAATCAATCAGGAAGAAGGGTTTAAATCCCTTTACAACTATCTTGAGAACCAGCGCAATCTTCTATCATCCACTCCCGCAATCCGCCCAACAAAAGGATGGATATCTTCGAGCTTCGGATACCGGAAATCTCCTTTTACAGATCTTCGAGAATTCCACAAAGGAATGGATATCGCCAATCGTAAGGGGACACCGATTGTTGCTACTGCGGATGGAATTGTAACATTTACGGGATACAAGACTTTGCTTGGCAGGATGATTAAAATTGATCATGGTTATGGGATGGCTACCCTGTATGGGCATCTTCAAAAGGTGCTTAAAAAACCTGGTGAAGAGGTTAAAAGAGGAGATATTATTGCACAGATGGGCGACTCCGGACGCTGTACAGGCCCCCATCTCCATTATGAGGTCTTATTAAACGGAATACCGGTAAATCCAAAAAAATACATTCTAAACTAAATCTATTGTTACTTCCCGCTTTTTCTACTATTCTTTCCTTTCATTTAATATTTTTTACCGTGAGGTCGTCATATCCGGTTTTGCAAAATCTATTTTTGCAAAACCAATCGATTAATGATATACTTTGAAGCAAAATATGGAGCGTAAAATTCACGAAAAAGTAAAGATCCGGGTCCAGGCGCCGCCCCAGAGGGGCTCTGCCCCGGCGGGAGGACCAAGTTTTTTAGAACCCAATTAACTTGCAATTTTGGGAGTTAAGACAGCCAGCAAGGCACATGAACTTAAGTAATATCAACCATATTTCGATTTTTCGTAACGCAGACAGGCGGGATTCATGGGCATACAAAATGTGAAGTTGTTTTTGAGTAAACCCTAACAATTCAAGAGGAATGTTGATTATATGTACGCAAATTTTTTAACCAAAGTATTTGGCAGCAAAAACGAACGGGAATTAAAAAAAATTCAACCTGTTGTTGATAAAATTAATGCCTTAGAATCAAAAATCCAAGCCATGAATGATGAACGGCTGAAAACCCAGACCCAATTATTAAAAGAGCGTTTGAATGACGGGGAATCGCTTGATGATATTCTTCCAGAGGCTTTTGCAACAGTGAGAGAAGCTTCAATCCGCACCTTGGGGATGCGGCATTTTGATGTGCAGCTTATCGGTGGAATCGTTCTTCATCAGGGGAAAATCGCTGAAATGAAAACCGGTGAAGGCAAGACTCTGGCAGCCACGCTCCCGGCTTATTTAAACGCACTTACCGGCAGAGGGGTTCACATTATAACTGTGAACGATTACCTGGCCCGGCGGGATACGGAATGGATGGGACATATTTATAATTTTCTCGGCCTTTCCGTTGGGTCTATATTGCACGGTCTGAATGATGAAGAGCGTAAAGCCGCATACAATTCAGATATTACATATGGAACAAACAATGAGTTCGGTTTTGACTACTTAAGGGACAATATGAAGTTTGACAAAGACTCAATTGTTCAGGGAGAACTCAATTTTGCCATTGTTGATGAGGTGGACAGCATATTGATCGACGAAGCCCGAACCCCGTTAATTATATCCGGTCCGGCCGAAAAATCGACGGAACTATATCATCTGGTCAATGGCGTAATTCCACGTCTTGTATCTGAAAAGGACTACACTCTGGATGAAAAAGCCAGGTCAGCAGTTATGACCGAAGAAGGGATCGCTAAAGCGGAGAAAATACTCAAGGTCGACAATCTGTATGATCCGAAATATATTGAACTTTTGCATCATATAAACCAAGCACTTAAAGCCTACACCTTGTTTAAGCGTGATGTTGACTATATTGTCAAACATGGAGAGGTTATCATCGTAGATGAATTCACAGGCCGATTGATGCCCGGACGGCGCTACTCTGAAGGGTTGCACCAGGCACTTGAAGCCAAAGAAAACGTCAAGATCGAAAACGAAAATCAGACCCTGGCCACCGTTACTTTTCAGAATTATTTCAGGATGTATAATAAACTTGCCGGCATGACCGGTACCGCTGATACAGAGGCTGCTGAATTCAAAAAAATATATAATCTGGACGTGTTGGTTATTCCCACAAACCAATCCATGATCCGAACCGATTTTCCGGATGTGATTTATAAAACCCGCCGGGAGAAATTTGATGCGGCCATGGATGAAATCGTCCAACTTCATAAAAAAGGGCAGCCGGTTCTGGTGGGAACCATTTCAATCGATATTTCAGAAAGTTTTTCAAATAAATTAAAAAAAAGAGGAATTAAACATTCGGTCTTGAATGCAAAAAACCATGAAAAGGAAGCTGAAATCATTGCAATGGCGGGTCAGAAAGGGGCGATTACAATTTCCACAAACATGGCCGGCCGCGGAACCGACATTGTATTGGGTGAAGGCGTTACTGAACTGGGAGGACTTCATATTTTAGGGACTGAAAGACATGAAAGCCGACGAATCGATAATCAGCTCAGGGGACGTTCGGGCAGACAGGGTGATCCAGGTTCATCTCGTTTCTATCTTTCCCTGGAAGATGACCTGTTACGAATATTCGGTGGGGAACGGATAACCGGAATTATTGACAAGTTAGGAATGAAAGAGGGTGAGCCCATCGAACATAAACTTATAAGCAAAGCCATTGAAAATGCCCAGGCAAAGGTTGAGGGACACAATTTTGATATTAGAAAACAACTATTAGAATATGATGATGTAATGAATCAACAAAGGGAGGTCATATACAAACAGCGAAGGGAAGCTCTGGATGGCAAAAGCTTAAAGCCGTCCATTGAAGATATGATTCGCGATAAGGCCAAGGAGATAACATATAGCTGCATGGATGAAAAAGTTCTTCCTGAAGAGTGGGACTGGAAAGGATTGAATGATGCGGTGTTCAAACAATTTCACTTCCACCTGGGCAAGCTTGACAATGACACCATGGACGGACTTACACGAGACGGACTGGCAGGGTTGATCTATGATGCGAGTTTAAGTCTATATAACGAAAAAGAGGCTGCTTTAGGAACAGAAGAATTCAGAAACCTTGAACGGATTATCATGCTCCAAACCGTGGACAATTTGTGGAAAGATCATCTGTTAAGCATGGATCATCTGAAAGAAGGGATCGGTTTAAGGGGATATGCACAACAGGATCCTCTAATTGTATACAAAAAAGAAGGGTTCGAACTATTTCAGGATATGATTTCCAGGATCAAAGAAGAAACGTTGGGTATTTTGTTCAGAATCCAGATATCCGAACCCAAAAAGATAGCTGATTTGCAACAGCCAAAAGAACAAAAGATGATATTCTCCAGTGGTGATGATTCGGAAAAGAAAAAACCAGTTAAACGAACCCAAAAAAAGGTCGGTCGGAATGCACCCTGTCCTTGCGGAAGTGGAAAAAAATATAAAAAATGCTGCGGGAAATAGTTTAAAAGGGAAAAATCTTCGTTTTATCCCCTTTACAAGGCAAGCTATTAATGACTATATTATATTATAATGTTCCGGCTCAGGTTTTCCTGGGTATAAATTAAGACCGTTGGTAACGCTTATCATTGCATATTGACAAACCGTGGCTCCAATGTCAGGTTTCAGGTGTCAGGAATCGCCAGACCTGACACCTGAAACCTACATGTCACCTGACCCCTGAGACCAAATAACCATGGCGATCTTAGCAAACAACAGTCTTGATTTACACCCGGTTTTCCTTAATATTATAGACATTGGCAGACAGGTCATTTCAGGCATTTAAATTGTGGTAAAAGTTGCCATGAGCGAATATAATTCTGAAACAGAAGAAGAAGTAATTTCAGAAACCAGGGATGAGATTGATGAACCTCCCATGTACAAGGTGCTGCTCCACAATGATGATTATACAACCATGGAGTTTGTCGTCGAAATTTTGATGGTTGTCTTTAAAAAATCTCCGGAAGAATCGGTAGAAATTATGCTGAATGTTCATAAGAAAGGCATCGGTATCTGCGGTGTTTATACATACGAAGTATCTGAAACTAAAGTGAATACCGTTCACACTTTAGCCCGTGAAAACGGCTTTCCTCTCAAGTGTACCATGGAGAAAGAATAGACCATGATAAACAAAGAACTAAGCGAAACGCTCGGCTTTGCGGTAAGAGAAGCCAGGAAAAGACGCCATGAATATGTCTGTATAGAACATCTGCTTTTTGCCATTCTATACGACAAAAACGGTATTGAAATCATCGAGAATTGCGGGGGCAACATTGACAACATTAGAAACGCCCTTGAAATATTTTTCAGCCAGCGGATGGTGAGTATTCCCGAAGGGAATGAATATGTGCTGCAGCAGACTGTTGGCTTTCAAAGGGTGCTTCAGCGGGCGATTAATCATGTCCGTTCCGCCGAAAAACAGGAAGTGGCGGTTAGTGACATCCTTGCATCGATTTTTCAGGAAAAAGATTCTCATGCTGAATATTTTCTGAACGCCGAAGGTATCACCCGTCTTGATGTTTTAAGCTACATTTCTCATAATGTTTCCCGGTCGCCCTATAAAGAAGAATCAGATCGGCTTGTGAAAACAGATAGAAAGGAAAAAAAGAAGAAGGCCGATCCCCTCGAGGATTTCACGATCGATCTTGTTAAAAGCGCATCCCAGGGCAAGCTGGACCCGTTAATCGACAGGAAACTTGAAATGGAACGAACCATTCAGGTGCTCTGCCGGAGACGGAAGAACAATCCGGTTTTTGTGGGAGATCCGGGTGTGGGAAAAACAGCAATGGCCGAAGGACTGGCGCTCAAGATAAATGACGGATCCATTCCCGATCTGCTTAAAGATGTTTGCATATATTCCCTGGATCTAGGGGGGTTGTTGGCAGGCACAAAATTTCGAGGTGACTTTGAGCAAAGATTAAAAGGGGTGCTGGCTTCCCTGAAAAAGAAAAAACATGCCATTTTATTTATTGATGAAATCCATACAATGGTGGGTGCCGGCGCTACCAGTAGAGGATCCATGGATGCGTCAAATATCCTGAAACCGGAACTGGCAACCGGTGATTTGCGATGTATCGGTTCAACCACTTATGAGGATTACAAGAATTACTTTGAAAAGGACCGTGCTCTGTCCCGCCGTTTTGAAAAGATTGAAATTTTGGAACCTCCGGTTAAGGAGACCATTCAAATTTTAAAAGGGTTGCGATCCCGTTATGAGGAACATCACGATATTATTTATACGGATTCGGCGCTGAAAGCTGCTGTTGAACTTTCCGCAAAATATATAAATGATCGTTTTTTGCCAGACAAAGCCATAGATGTGATCGATGAAGCCGGAGCATTCGTCAGACTTTCGGGGCCTTCAAGCAGAAAGAAAATTCATCCCAAAGATATTGAAAAAATCGTGGCCAAGATGGCAAGAATACCCACCCTCAGCGTTTCAACGCCTGACAAAACAAGGCTGGAGAATCTTGAAGGAAAGATCAAGCAGTTTGTTTTCGGGCAGGATGATGCCATAAAATCTCTTGTCACATCTATCAAACGCTCCCGTGCAGGCCTCGGGACACCCGAGAGACCGATCGGTTCATTCCTGTTTGCCGGTCCCACCGGTGTCGGAAAGACAGAAGTGTCCCTTCAGGTTTCCAAAATTTTAGGGGTTCAGTTTTTACGATTCGATATGAGTGAATATATGGAAAAACATGCTGTGGCACGTCTTATCGGTGCGCCTCCTGGGTATATCGGCTTTGACCAGGGAGGACTTTTGACGGACAATATCCGCAAACATCCACACAGTGTCCTGCTTTTTGATGAAATAGAGAAGGCGCACCCGGATATGTTCAACATTTTACTTCAGGTTTTGGACCATGCTACCCTGACCGATAACAACGGCAAAAAGGCTGATTTTAGAAACGTAATCATTATGATGACTTCAAATGCCGGTGCCCGAGAAATGAGCAGCCAGACCATCGGTTTCGGTGACAAAAAATATGATACTGAAAACAAAGGAAAAAAGGCTGTTGAAAAGTTTTTTAGCCCGGAATTCAGAAACCGCCTTGACGGCATTATTCACTTCAATGCACTGAATGAGGAAATCATGGAAAAGGTGGTGGATAAGTTCATGAATGAGCTTAAAGAACAGCTTGCCGTTAAAAAGATATCCATTAGTCTTTCTTCCGATGCGCGAACATGGCTGGCAAGAAACGGGCATGACCCCCGTTATGGAGCCAGACCTCTAACCCGGTTGATTCAGACCGAAATCAAAGATATACTCTCAGATGAAATTCTCTTTGGGCGTCTTGAAAAAGGCGGCGAGGTTTTTATTAATACAAAGAACAACAAGTTGACCTTTAACTTTAAGTC
>Ga0164318_10005629_pt1 | contig 12117 bp, 12 predicted proteins | sample GuaBasSedimGuay9_FD_113734 | JGI IMG/M metagenome (GOLD analysis project Ga0164318, IMG submission 113734) | Subseafloor sediment microbial communities from Guaymas Basin, Gulf of California, Mexico - Guay9, Core 4571-4, 0-3 cm | ecosystem: Environmental > Aquatic > Marine > Hydrothermal vents... | reverse complement strand
TGGTATTGGAGGATTTTTCCGCCATCCTGCCTCTATGCATGGAGCCGATTGGGTGGTTACGGGAAACTCCTGCCTTTGTGCATTAGCTATTGGGATTAATGTTTTGCGGGGGAAATTATGAAAAGGAGATTTAACGATGTTTTTTTTGATATCAGGGTGTGACAGAACAGGTTTTTCTCCTCGCAGTCCTCAGGAAAAAATAAGGGAATTTTACACAAAACAGGTTGAACCTCTTTTGTATAACTTTTCCTGTCAAAGAGAAATACGAAATTATTTACGCCACCGAGCTTCTCTAAAGGTTGACGAGTCAGCCTCTTTCTAATATAATAAAGCCTATGTCAGATAATTTAGCTTATAAAAGAATTTTCTGTCTATGTGGGCACGCTCAAAGTGGTAAGACCTCTCTTTGTGAGGCGATTCTTTATCATTGTGGAGCGACTACACGTTTGGGGAAAGTTGATGAGGGAACCACTGTAAGTGATTACGAGGAAGATGAGAAAGAAAGAAAGAGCTCCATAAATCTGTCTATTTTAGGGGCAAAACACAAGAATTATCTTCTTCAATTTATCGATACCCCTGGATATTTAGATTTTATCGGTGAGGTAATAAGTAGTATAAAAATAGTAGATTTTGCTATAGTGGTTGTGGATGCTTCCGGAGGCGTTGAGGTAGGGACGGAGAAAACCTGGGAGCTTATTCGCAAAGAGAATATTCCCTGCCTCTTTTTTGTAAATAAACTGGATAAAGAGAATACTTCTTATGAGAAAGTAGTTGAACAAATCAGGAATCTTCTTACAAAAAAGGCAGTATCTTTCTGTAGTAGTGATTTTGGTGTAAATGTATTGAAAGATAGAAGTAAGAATGAGGCCCTTTATAATCAGATTGTAGAGATAGTTGCTGAGAGTGATGATGCCTTGTTGGAGAAATATCTTAATGGAGAAAGTTTAAGCGAAGAAGAGATAAGCAAAGCCTTAAAAGCAGCAATTCTAAAGAGAGAGATTTTTCCTATTGTGGGAGGAGTTGCTATAGAAAGTAAAGGAGTAGAGCTCCTTTTAGAGTTAATTACCGAGATAATGCCCGAGCCCTCTTTAATTAGACGAGAAGTAGAGACAGATAACGGAAAGGTTAATATAGAGATAAAGAAAGAAACTCCTCTTTTAGCCCAGGTATTTAAAACGATAATTGACCCTTACGTAGGTCAATTGAGCATCTTCCGTGTATTTTCTGGAGAGATTCTGTCCAATTCAGAGGTATATAATGCTAATAAAAAGATTAAAGAAAAGATAGGACAACTTTATTCTTTGTTAGGGAAACAGCAGATTCCTCAAGAAAGAGTATCCACTGGAGAAATTGGTTGTGTAGCTAAACTTAAAGATACACAGACTCAAGATACACTTTGTCATTCTTCAAGAGTGTGTAGATTTTCCTCTATAGAGTTTCCTTCCGCAGTATTTTCTGCTTCTGTGAAACCCAAAACAAGACAGGATGAGGAAAGAATCTCTACTGCTTTGTCCCGGCTGACTGTTGAGGACCATACATTTAATGTTTCTCGTGACCCTCAGACTAAAGAACTTATAATTTCGGGGATGGGAGAGTTGCATCTTAACGTAATTATTGGACGAATGAAAAGAAAATATCAAGCTAATGTAGAATTAGGCACACCCAAGGTTCCTTACAAGGAGACAATTACCAAATCAGTAAAGGTTCAGGGAAAATATAAAAAGCAGACCGGAGGACGAGGTCAGTATGGAGATGTATGGATTGAAGTAGAACCTTTAGAGAGAGGTAAAGAATTTGAGTTTATAGATAAGATTGTAGGAGGAGCGATCCCCAGAAATTTTATCCCTTCGGTAGAGAAGGGGATAAGAAATGCGATGAAGGAAGGAATTCTGGCTGGTTTCCCTGTTACTGATATAAGAGTGACTCTGTATGATGGTTCTTATCATCCGGTAGATTCCTCGGATATCGCTTTTCAGATTGCCGGTTCTATGGCTTTGAAAAAAGCACTGGGGGAGGCAGGCTCAGTTTTGCTTGAGCCAATAATGAATGTGGAAATAATTGTGCCTGATGAGTTTATGGGGCAGATCACCGGAGATATAAATGCAAGAAGAGGTCGGGTTTTAGGAATGGAAGCGAAAGGAAAGAATCAGATAATTAGAGCACAAATCCCCTTAGCGGAGATGTTTAAATATGCCTCTGATCTGCGGTCAGTTACCGGAGGGAGAGGAACTTATACGATGAACTTCTCTCGTTATGAGATTGTTCCTCAGCGTGTTGCTTCTACAATTATTGGAAATGTCAAGAGAGAAAAGAGTGAGTGAAAGTTTTTGTTGAGAGGGAATCACTTTTAGGCAAAAAAGAATACCCTCATCCCTGCTTAGAGAGGCTAAAGGAAAAATTCAAATCGAAAAAATTAACCCATTATCGCATAGAGTTTACTAATCAGAATAAGTTTTCCTGCGACTGTCTGCTTATAGAGAAGAAAGATTTTTTGGATTTGATTATTGAGGATATGGAGAAGATAGAGACTTTATGGGGAAGGGTGGAAGAAGGAATTATAAAAAAAGCATTAAAGATACTTGAAGAAGAAAAGCCTCTTTTTGCTAATTTAGACGAGTCAGAGGCAGAGAAGTTAAAAAATTACAACCTTGTCACTTTAAAACCTATTATCTTTTTGAAGGATAAATTTTTATGGGAGGATATTTTTAAGGCTGTGGATTATATATTCTTTTTCACCGCAAACAAAAATGAAGCAAGGGCATATTGTGTGAAGAGAGGGGCAAAAGTAATAGAATGTGCAGCCAAAATCCATTCTGATTTAGCAAAAGGATTTATACGTGCCGAAATTTTTAACTGTAAAGATTTAGACAATTTTCATACTTTAGAAGAAGCGCAAAAGAAAGGTTATTTAAAAATAGTAGATAGGGATTATATTGTTGAAGACGGGGATGTAATTAACATAAGATTTAATGCTTAAGATAAGAAGAGTTTTAATTAGTGTTTGGAACAAGAAAGGAATAATCGAATTTGCTCGTTCCCTTAAGAAGTTAAACATAGAGATAGTCTCCACAGGAAAAACCGCCACTCTGCTTAAAAGAAGTGGAATAAAAGTAACAAGAGTCTCCCAGCTGACTTCTTTTCCTGAGATACTTTCCGGAAGAGTGAAAACCTTACATCCTAAAATTTTTGGTGCGATTTTGGCTAACAAAAGGCATCCTCTTCATATAGAAGAATTAAAAAATTTAGAAATCACACCCATTGATATGGTAGTAGTGAGTTTTTATCCCTTCAGACAAATGCTTAAAGAGAGTTTAAGTTTAGATAGGATGCTTGAATATATAGATATAGGTGGACCGGCCCTGTTGCGCGCAGGAGCAAAGAATTTTAAAAATGTTGCCTGCGTGAGTAGTCCTTCGCAATATAAAAAGATAATAGAGGAATTGGAAAGGAATAAAGGAAGTTTGAGTGAGGATACCCTTAAGAGGTTGGCGGCAGAAGTTTTTCGGTTAACAAAGGAATACGACACCTTTATTTACAATTTTCTTATAGGAAGAGAAGTAATAATCTGGGAGTTAGAAAAGTTGTTAAATTTACGCTATGGAGAGAATCCTCATCACAAAGCAGGACTTTACCGGTTAATTAATAATTCTTTTTTGCCCTTCAAACAACTTCAGGGCAAAACCCTTTCTTTTAATAACTTTCTGGATTTAGACACAGCATTAAGTTTAACAGGAGAGTTCGATATGCCTTCAGCAGTGATTGTAAAGCATAATTCTCCTTGTGGAGTGGCGATGGGGAAAAGACTACATTTGGCGTTTATAAAAGCTCATAAAGCAGATCCTTTATCCAGTTTTGGAGGAATAGTAGGTTTAAATAGAAAAGTTGATGGGAAAACCGCAGAGGAGATTTTAAAGAGTGATTTTAAAGAATGTATTGTTGCCCCTGGTTATTCTAAAGAGGCGTTGAAGATATTTTCCCAGAGAAGAAATTTACGTGTTATCCAGGTAGATTTTTCCGTAGAAATTGATTTGCAAGATATTAAAAAGACAGTATTTGGTTATCTTATTCAAAGGGAAGAGAAGAGAGAGGAGAGGTGGCAAGTAGTAACAAAAAAGAAACCTACTCCAAGAGAGTGGAAGGATTTAAAATTTGCTTGGCAAGTAGTAAAATATGTAAAGTCCAACGGTATTGTGGTAGCTAAAAATAAGGCGACTTTGGGAATAGGAGGAGGGCAACCTTCACGTATAGGAGCAGTAAAAATTGCTTTGGAGAAAGCCAAAAAAGGGGCGGTTTTAGCCTCGGACGGTTTCTTTCCTTTTTCTGATTCTGTAAAATTAGCAAAAAAGTATGGGATAAAAGCGATTATCCAGCCGGGAGGCTCTATAAGAGACGAGGAAGTAATTAAAGCCTGTAATGATTATAAAATCTCTATGGTCTTTACCCATAAAAGAACTTTCCGCCATTAATTTCATTCCTTTATGAGATTTAAAAACTATTTTCAAGTGGAAAAATATTTAAATTCATTCATTAACTATGAAAAGAAAATAAACTTTCCTTATAGACATTCTCTGAAACTGGAGAGGGTTAAGCTTTTGATGAAAAATTTAAAAATTCCTTATTCTCAGTTTAAAGCAGTTCATATTGCCGGAACCAAAGGGAAAGGCTCGGTAGCAGCATTCTCCAGTTATATCCTTGCTTCTTCAGGATATAGAGTAGGGGTTTTTACCTCTCCTCATTTTTTTGATTTTCGTGAAAGAATTAAGATTTTAGAAAAAAAAGGTAAGGTAAGGGAGAAGATGATTTCTAAAAAAGAATTGAGGAATTTTCTGGAGAAGTTCTATTTTCAGTTGGAATCTTTAAGAGAAACTACCCGGGGGAAACTTACTTTTTTTGAGGTCTGTACCGCCATAGCTTTTCAATACTTCTATGAGAAGGAAGTAGATTTTGCTGTTTTGGAGACAGGATTGGGAGGGAGATTAGATGCGACAAATATTGTTCATCCTTCGCTATCAATTCTTACTCATATTGGTTACGACCATACTGATAAGTTAGGAAAAACCCTTAAAGAAATTGCTTATGAAAAGGCGGGAATAATAAAAGAAAACACTCCTGTAATTAGTGCTCCTCAAAGAAGATGTGTAAGGGGGGTGATTCGAAAAAAGGCAAAAGAGGAAAAAGCAAAGTTATATATTTTGGGGGAAGATTTCTATTTTAAAAATGTAAGAGTGAAAAAAGACTCTACCCTCTTTGATTTTTCTTTTAAAGAATTTTCGGCGGATAATTTAAGAATCTCTATGAAGGGGTTACATCAAGTAGAAAATGCATCTTTAGCCTTAGCCGGGGTCTATATTTTAAAAGAGAAAGGCGAGATTAAAGCTTTAAGCCTTAAGAAAGCTTTAAGAGAGGCTCATATTGAAGGTAGATTTGAAATTCTGAAGGAAAATCCGCTTATTATAGCAGATGTAGCCCATAATCTTTCCTCCTTCTTCGTGTTGAAAGAGACCCTCTCGTTATATTTTCCTCACAGGAAGATTATTTTTATATTCTCTGCTTCTCAAGATAAACCGGTAGAAAAAATGCTGAGGGTGATAAGATTTGAGAAGATAATTCTTACCTCCTTCGATAACCCACGCAGTTTCCCTCCTGAGGTGATACAAAAGAAAGCTAATTTAAAAGAAACAGAAATAGTGCCTTCTCCTTATGAAGCTTTAAAATTAGCATTAAATTGGTATAAAAGGAATAGATTGATTTTAATCAGCGGTTCGTTTTATTTAGTTGCTCAATTAAAAAAATATTTAAGAAATGGAGTTATTTAAATTAAAAGATTATGCTCTTGAAGACACTATTGCTGCTATTGCCACTTACCCTGCAAAGTCAGCTTTGGGAGTAATAAAGATATCGGGAAAAAAAGCCTTAAGAATCATCTCAAAGATTTTTCGTCCGGCAAGGAAAAAAGATATGAAGAAAGTTAAAACATTTACTCTTCATTACGGATGGATAGTAAACCCTTTAGATAAAAAAGTTGTTGATGAAGTTCTGGTAAGCGTGATGAGAAAACCTTTCTCTTACACCAGAGAGGATGTAGTGGAGATTTCTTCTCATGGAGGAGTTCTGGTGCTGGATAAAATTCTTAAATTAGTCTTGAGAGAGGGGGCTCGTCTGGCGAAACCAGGGGAATTCAGCTATCGTGCATTTATAAACGGAAGAGTTGATCTTTTACAGGTGCAAAGTATTTTAAATATTGTTGAGGCGTCTACAGAGAAAGCTCTTTTTTCTGCTGCCGAACAGCTTAAAGGCGATGCTTCTTCTTTTTTAAGAGAGCTGAAGGAGAGAATAAAAAATGTTTATATTCATACTCAGGCGATTATAGATTTTCCTGAAGAGGAGATAGAAATAGAAGAGAGCCGGGTAAAAAGAAGAATAGAGAGAATAAAGAAGGATATTGAAAAGATAAAAAAAGCTTCTTTCTGGGGGCAGATTCTAAAGGAAGGAGTGACTTGTGTAATCTGTGGGAAGACAAATGTAGGGAAATCCACTCTTTTTAATTCTTTGATAGAAAAAGAAAAAGCATTGGTTACAAAGATTGCCGGAACCACGCGTGATGCAGTGGAGGAGAGTGTGAATATAGGAGGAATATATTTACACCTTTATGATATAGCCGGAATTATGAAATCAAAAAGTTTGATAGAAAGGAAAGCTATAAAAAAGTCATTCCAGAAATTGGAAGAGGCGGATATTGTCATTTTTGTATTTGATTATTCTCGCCAACTGAGCAAAGATGATTATCTGCTTTTGGAGAAAGTTAAGAATAAGAAAGTAATTTATGTGATTAACAAGGTCGATTTAAAAAGGAAGATTGATTTAAAAAAAATCCGTCAGTTGACTCCTCAGATAAAACTCAGCGCTTTAAAAAAAACAGGATTAGACAGGTTAAAAGGAGAAATTGCCTCCTTGGTGAGTAAAGAAGGCCTGGAGAAAGAGAATGCTATATTTTTGGCTCACTGGCAGAGAGAGATTCTTAAAAAGATAGAAGAGAACCTGAGGAAGGCACTTTTTTATTTAGATAAAAAATATACTATAGATTTTGTTAATTTCTCCTTAAAAGAGATAATTGAAGATTTAGATAAAATAATGGGGGTATCTTTAGAGAAAGAGATTTTGGAGTCTCTTTTTTCTCAATTTTGTATTGGGAAATAGTCTTTTAAATGGTATAATTTCTTTGATGAGAGAAAGACGAGGATTTGTCCGTTTGGATATAAATGTAAAAGTAAGATGGGAAAGAGTGAGGCAGAAAGGCGAAGAGAAAAGCGAGTTTACAAAGAATATCTCTGGAGGAGGAATCTGCCTTATTACTGAGGAAAAACTTAATGAGGGAGAACGTCTTTACTTAGAGATTGAGCTACCCAGTGGAAAGTTAATCTATGCCCGAGGAAAAGTAGTCTGGGTTAATGAGTATGAGATAATAGGTGTGGAGATTAAGAAAAAATATGATGTGGGGATAGAGTTTATAGAGATAAAAGAAGAAGATAGACAGGAGATAGGAAAGTATATTTTTGCCTTACTTCATGAAAAAGATAGATACCAGAAAAGTTGAGAAAGCGGTAAGACTTATATTGGAAGCAATCGGTATAGATTTAGAAGAAAGAAAGGATATTTTAAAGACCCCCAAGAGAGTGGCTTCTTTATATGAAGAGATTATAAAAGGAGAATTTCTTGATCCCTATAAAGAGTTAGAAGTGATTTTAGAACAGAAACATGATGAGATAATCCTTTTAAAAGATATTCCTCTTTACTCTATCTGTGAGCATCATCTTTTACCTTTTATTGGTAAAGCCCATGTTGCTTATATTCCAGATAAGAGAATTACGGGATTAAGCAAGATAGCGCGCGTAGTAGAGATTTTATCTAAAAGGCTGCAGGTTCAGGAAAGATTGACCACCCAGATTGCTGATGTGATTATGGAAAAATTAAAACCTAAGGGAGTGATGGTGGTTGTTGAGGCAGAACATTTATGTATGACTATGCGGGGAGTAAAAAAACCCGGCTCTTCAACTTTAACTAGTGTAGTAAAAGGAATATTCAGAAAAAATCAGAAGACACGTCAGGAAGCTTTAAGTTTAATTTTTTCTTAAGAGACTTCTTTCTCTTTTTCCCCTATCTTTTTTACCTCTTCTTTTTCCTCTAAGGAGAGAACATTTACCAGATCAATAAGGATAAGAAGGCGGTCATCTAATTTTCCTACACCTTTAATATACTTTTGTTCTACTTCTGATTCTATAATTTGAGGGGGTTTCTCTATTTTATCTATAGGAAGACGTAAAACTTCCGTTACTTCATCAACAATCATTCCTACTGTATTATTTTCTACTTCCACAACAATGATTCTTGTTTTTTCCGAGCGAGGCTGGGAAGACAGTTCCAGCCTTTTAGCCAAATCCATAACTGCCAGTATCTGCCCTCTTAGGCTTACTACTCCTTCGATAAATTTAGGGGCATGGGGTATAGGAGTGATTGAGGTTAGGCGTACAATCTCTTTTACCTGATGAATATTAACCCCAAACTCCTCTTTTCCGATTTTGAATATTACTAACTGAATCTCCTCGGTATTGTCTATCTTTTCCTCAGGCATTTTCTCTATCTTAACATTTTTCTTTAAGAAGTCAAGAAGGTTTTAAAAAACTCTTTATTATTATATTTTTTGATATAAAATGATTTTATGAGTATTTTAACAAAAAAAGGAGATAAAGGATTTACTTTTTTGTTTTCCCAAAAAATAAGAAAAGACGACGAAAGAATTGAAGCAATAGGGACATTGGATGAGCTATCTTCTTTTCTGGGAATAGGGAAGAGTTTTCTTCCTCAAAAAGAGAGAAATACAATCACCCAGATACAGAGAGATTTATTCCTTCTGGGAGAAAAGATATGTAGAGGTAAAAAGTCTAAAAAAGGCATGGGAGAGAAGATTTCCTGTTTAGAGAAGGGGATAGAGAGAAGAGAAAAAAAGTTGAAGCTGGATAAAAAATTCATACTTTCCGGAGATAATGTTATTTCAGCAATCTTTCATTTTAGCAGGGCATTAACAAGAAGAGCGGAGCGCAGAGTAGCTACTTTAATAAGGAAAAGATTGTTGAAAGACAAAGAAGTTTTAGTCTATCTTAATCGACTTTCTGATTTGCTTTTTTTGATTGCTTATGAATGTAGAAAGAAAAGAAAAATTAGGTTATAATAAATAGCAATGAAAGGGTTCTCTCTTTCTCCACATACCTTAACTTTATTTTTGGAATGTCCACGTTGTTTCTGGTTCCATGTAAAAAAAGGAGAGGGTTTTCGCCGTCCTGAAGGCCCCTCTTCCAGCCTTCCTCGAGGAATGGATAATCTGATAAAAAAATATTTCGATTATTATCGAAAGAAAAGAGAGCTTCCTCCCGAAATTTCTCATCTTAAGGCTTCTCTGGTAAGTGAGGAGGTTATAAAGAAGTGGAGATATTGGAGAACGGGTCTAATTTTTAAAGATGAAGATGGTTCCTCTCTTTATGGAGCTTTGGATGAATGTCTTATTGAGGCGGAGGCTTACGTTCCTCTGGATTATAAAACAAGAGGTTTTTCTCTTAAAGAGGATTCAACTTCATTCTATGTCTTTCAGATGAGTTGTTATAACTTTCTTTTAGAAAAAAATGGTTATCAGATAAAAAATTATGCCTATCTTGTCTTCTATATCCCTGAGGAATTTCATAAAAAGGGAGTGGTCCAGTTTAATATCGAGGTAAAAAAGATAAAGACATTGTCTATGCAGAAAGTTTATGAGATTTTTAAAGGGGCGGTTGCCTGTCTAAATTTATCTGCTCCTCCTTCATCCGGTAAAGATTGTCGGTTTTGTGAATGGGCCAACAGAATAAGTAGCTGGCAGGCAACCCAACTTAAACTCTTCTGAGATGTTAGGAGAACTTTTAAATATCAAACTTATGGGGAATACCCTGTTAGATTATCTTGTCTGCTTTACCATACTTTTTATTGCCCTATTTTTGGTTAGAATATGTAGGAAGATACTGCTTAATCGTTTAAGAAAATGGACACAGAAGACAGAGACAATGCTGGATGATTTTATAGTGAATAATGTCTTGGGGAAGACTGTCCTTCCCTTGCTTTATTTTGGAGCATTTTATCTAAGCTTTAATCTTCTTCAGTTATCTCCTTTGTTTAAGAAGATAATGAATGTATTAGGGGTGGCTTTGATTACCTTTTTTGTAGCGCGCCTGAGTGTGGAGATACTTAGTTATGCCTTTAAAATCTACTGGATAAAACAGGGGAAAAAGGAAGCTTTGGAAAGAAGCTTAAAAGGGATACTGAGAATAACAAAGATATTAATTTGGGGTTTGGCGATAGTTTTCTTCTTAGATAATTTAGGATTTAAAGTATCCACAGTTCTGGCAGGATTAGGTATTGGAGGAGTAGCAGTAGCTTTAGCGGCACAGGCGATATTGAAAGACCTTTTCAGCTATTTTTCTATTATCTTTGACCGCCCTTTTGAGGTAGGAGATTTCATTATTATAGATGATTTTTTGGGAACGGTGGAATATATCGGGGTAAAGACTACCCGTGTCCGTAGTTTAGGGGGAGAACAGCTTGTCTTTTCTAATACAGACCTGACGGATTCGCGCGTGCGTAATTATAAGAGAATGGAGAAAAGAAGGGTTGTATTTCAGTTTGGGGTTACTTACGGTACTTCTGTAGAAAAACTGAAAGAAATCCCCAAAATAGTGGAGGAGATAATAAAAAGTATAAAGGATACAGTTTTTGACCGTGCACATTTTTCCTCTTATGGAGATTTTAGCCTTGTATTTGAGGTAGTCTATTATGTTTTAAGCTCCAATTACAATAAATATATGGATACTCAGCAAGAGATAAACCTAAAACTGAAAGAAGAATTTGAAAAACAAAAGATTGAATTTGCTTTCCCTACCCAGACTTTATATATTCACAAAGTTTCTTGAGTTTAATAGATGATAAATAGTATAGAGTTTGTTTTTAATGATGAGTATGTTCTTGTAGTTAATAAACCTTATGGAGTGGTGGTCCAGCCTTCTCCTTATTCAAGATTTGACTTCACATCTTTTTTAAAAGAAAAAACGAAGGAACAACTTTTCCCCTGTCATCGGTTAGACAAGGAAACTTCAGGATTATTAATTTATGCTAAAACGCATAAAGTTGCCTCTTTTTTAACTAAACAATTCAAAGAAAGGAAAGTAGAGAAAAGATACTATGCATTGGTAAAAGGAATACCTAAAAGAAAAAAAGGAATAATTGAAAGCTATGTGATTGATAAAGAGGGAAAACACTTTAAAGAAAAACCCAAGAAAGCCGCTACTTTTTATCGATTAATTAAAAGGTTTTCTCGTTTCAGCCTATTAGAATTAATCCCTCTTACAGGCAGAACTCACCAGTTGAGAATCCAGTTAGCTAAATTGGGTCATCCTATTTTGGGAGAAAAAAAATATGCTTATAAAAAAGATTTTCCTGTAAATTTTAAAAGGTTAGCCTTGCATGCTTATTTTTTAAGATTTACGCATCCTTTAAGTAGAGAAAGGATAACTATTTCTATAGAATTGGCGCAAGATTTAAAGGAGTTTCTTAAAAAGAAAGGAGGATAAATGGTATTAGGATTATTTTTTATTTTCTGTGGGGTATTGATTGCGATAAAACCTGTGCTTCTTTCTTTAATTGTGGCTTTTCTGCTTATTCTTTTGGGAATCTTTTTTATCTATCTAAGTTATTATTATAAGAAAATCTCTCATCGATTCGAAGATCCTTTTATAGACTTTTTCTTTCGAATTTAGCCTGATTGGGTGGTGTTAATTAACCGTTGCTGAAATTATAACCTTTTATCGTTCAAGCTGTTTATACAGATTAAGGAAGCGCATCCTTTACTGTATTCAACGCTGTAAGGAAAACCCTTTGGCCTCAAAACCTTTAATCGAAATTATAAAAGGGCCAGACCCCCTTAAGTGGATTTCATCATCTTGATGGTAAAGGAATAGAAATAAAAAGAGAAACCAAATATTCTTTAGGATTTACCTGTAATCAAAAACTCATTGAGGGCAGAGATAAATTAGAAACTAC